>JGI12316J15310_10000050_pt40 | contig 73883 bp, 85 predicted proteins | sample MarCyaLeptolynsp_FD_15310 | JGI IMG/M metagenome (IMG submission 15310) | reverse complement strand
GAGACGCCCGGCCCGTGGCGCGAGACGGCACCGCCCCAGCGTATGGGCCTTTGCCGGCGACGCCTTCAGGGCAGCGAGCAAGGCCTCTAGCTTGGCCAGACGCAGGGGCTCAGCCCCGCCGCCGATGGTCGAGACGAGGCGCGACAAGACCCGAAGCGCGACCTCCTCCGGCAAGTCATGAAGCGCCTCCGGGTCGATCGAGGCATAGCCCGCGGCACTCGTGTCCACATGGCGATCGAGAAACGCCGCGGCGGCGCTATCGAGCGCGACCCGCGCCCGTCGCAGCCGCTTTGCCGACAGCGCCACGGCCTCAGGGTGGAGGCCAAGATCGCACAAGGTATCCATGGCCTTCCGCACGCGCCCGCGCTCAAAGCGCAGATCCGTGTTGCCCGGATCGGTGACGGATGCGATGCCCGCCTGCTCCACTGTGGCCACAAGCCGCGCCTTCGGCACGTCCAAAAGCGGGCGCAGCAGCGTGAGCCCCGCCCAATCGCCTTCTTCGGGAATGGCCGCAAGGCCGTCGAGCCCGCTGCCGCGCATCAGCCGCATGAGAAACGTCTCGGCCTGGTCGTCGAGATGATGGGCTGTGACGAGCGCAAGCGTCTCATGGGCGTGGCAATGAGTGGCCATCAGATCGTAGCGGGCCTCCCGCGCCCGCATCTGAAGCCCCTTGTCGACAGCGCCATGCTTCCATTTGAGCGTCGTGTGCGGCAGACCCGCCGCTTCCGCCGCCCGGGCGACCAGCAGAGCCTCCGCAGCGGAGCCGGCGCGCAAGCCGTGGTCGACCGTGAGCACGGCAAGCGCGGGGCCATCGTCCCGCGCGGCGCGCCATCGTGCCGCCAGATGCATAAGCGCAAGACTGTCCGGACCCCCGGAGACCGCAAGCGCGACGCGGGGGAACCGCAGGAGCGGCGCGAACAGCCCCTCAAGCTCATCGTGAGAAACGGGGCGCGCGGTCATCTCAACACCCTGCTTTCTCGGCCGCGCCCTTCGCTTGACGTTGAACGGATGCCGGGGCATCCGGGAACTTGCTGTCGAGTTCCTTGAAGGTGGAGCACGCGGCTGTCGTCTTGCCCAACGCCGCGAGCGACATGCCGAGCCTCAGCAGCGTGTCCGGCGCCTTCTCGCTTCCCGCGTATTTGCGGTAGCCGGCGAGGAAGCTGTCGGCCGCCTTCTGGTACTGCTTGCGCAAGAATTGGGTTTCGCCCACCCAATATTGCGCGCTGCCGGCCAGGGGATCGTCGGGATGGGTTTTCACCAGCTTGCCGAATGACGCCTCCGCGCCCGCGTAGTCCCGGCGTAGATAGTCGCCATAGCCCTGCTCGTAGAGCACCTGCGCCGCCTTGCTGGGATAGCGACTGCGGGGCGCCTTCTTGGGCAGAGCCCCAGTGGTACCGGGAGACTCCTCCACGCCGCTGCCCGACTCGGGCCGGAGGCCATACCAGCGCGGCTTGGACGGATCGTCGATTCTGCCCGCCGGCGGCACGACCGGCGCCAGCGACGGCGGAATGGGAATGTCCGCTTCATCCGGTTCGGGCTCCCGTCGAGCCTCCTCGATCGGCGGCTTGCGCTCCGGCGGGGTGATCTTTGGCGCAGGCGTCTTTGGCGCAGGCGTCTTTGGCGCGGGCGCTTCGGAGGTCTTGGCCGGGCGCGGCCTCGGTTCGGGGTCCACCTCAGCCGTCTCCTGCTCAGGCGCCGACTTGTCAGGCGTCTTTGGCTCGGCCGTCTTCGGCTCAGTTGCCTTTGACTCAGGTGCCTTTGACTCAGGTGTCTTGGGCTCAGGTGTCTTGGGCGCGGCCGTCTTCTTCGCCTCCGCCGGGCTCGGCTTGGCCGGTTTTTGCTCTGCTGGTTTGGCCTCGGGCGGTGGGGTCCGCTTGGTCGTGTCGTCGTCCATCTTCTCCGCGGTGTCGGGCTGAGTGGACCGCAGGTCGTCGAGCTTCGCCGCGAACTGGTCGAGCTGATTTGTCAGCGCGCCGATCTGCACCTCAAGGGCCCGCACGCGCGCGCCGAGATCGCTGTCGCTTTCGGAACGTTCGCCGTCCGGTAACAGGCTCGGCCTGGCAACCACGGCAGCTTCCAGCGCACCGATCATGATCCTGAGCGCCGCGATCTCCGCCTCAAGCTTGGCCACGCGGGCGTCAATGTCCTCCGCCGCAAAGCTCTCGCCTGCCTCCTGGGCATCGACCGCACCCAGCGGCAACAGCATGGCGAATAGGGCGGCGGCGAGAGCGGCTCGCCAGGATGAAGCGGGCAAAGACACCGTCTTTCGCGACCTTGTCGTTCAGGGCCAAACGAAGCGAACTGCGATGTGTGTGGCCCACAAAGCGGCGCAGGACAAGTGGCCGCACGACAAGGGTCAGTAAGCGGCGACCATGCCGCCGCTGAGGACCGTTTGCGCCCTCCGGTTCCTGGACCAGCAGGAGATGTCGTCGCAGACGGCGACCGGCCGTTCCCGGCCATAGGATACAGTGTGGATGCGGTTCGACTTGAGCCCATTGCGCGTGAGGTAGGTCTTCACGGCGATGGCCCGCTTGGCCCCGAGCGCGAGATTGTACTGCCGGTCGCCCGGCTCGCTCGCGTGACCCGCGATCGTCACCCGGTAGTTGGGATGGTCCTTCAGCCAGCGGATCTGCTGGCGCAGGATGGCGCGCGAATGCCCCGTGAGCACCGCGCTATCGGCGTGGAAATAGACGATGTCGCCCACATTGGAGGCGAAGTCCTCCGGGCTTCCCGGGGTGTCCGGCGCGGCCCCACCGAGCCCGTATTCCTTGGGCTGGTGCGGCTGGCGCGAGCAGGCGCCCATCGCCAAAGCCAAGACAAGCACGCCCACGACCACGCAAGCGCGGCCACCCCCACCACGGAAACGCATAACTGGAAACTCCCGATACCCCTAATTTTTGGAAAATCGTAGGGGCCGGGACTTAAGGATGCCTTAGCCAGTCGCGCCGTGGGGCCATAAGGGTAGGCCCAAAAAAGGAAAAGGATGCTCTGAGCGCCGACAGCTCCAGCGCTCTGAGCATCCCAAATCCCATGGATGGAAACTGTAGAGTTTCCGAAAGCCTTGCTTAGCCGAGCTTCAGGGGCTCAACCACAACGGCTTTCTCGTGATGGCCGAAGCAACCACCGAGCGAAACGGTGGCGGCGACGAGCATCGCAGCGGCGATAACGCCCTTCAAACCCTGCATGGTCTTCTCTCCTTTGGTTAAAACGGCAATAGCCGTCTTTGCATTTACCGGTGTGGCTCAATCGGATCAAGTTGGGACTGCTGTCCCGAGATCGTTTTGGCGATCATTGATGCGAAAATGCCACGCCGAATCTCATCCTCCAGCCCTCTCAAGCTATCCCCCAGTGGGACGCCGATCAAGGTGTGGTTAACGACGTTGGGGCACCCGACTTAAGAAAGGGTAACCGACTGTTGCAAATAAGCCGCAACTGGCGCGGGTACCGTTGCAACCCGGTGAAAAAACCCCAGAATTCGGGCAAAAACGGCGCTCTGGTCCGGTCGCCCAGAAGGATTCGACCGGCATCCGGGGATGGGGCTTCAATAGGAGCGAGCGCCTTGTAAAAAGTGGGATTTTTGCCAAGCCGGCCGCCAAATTCCAGCCCTGGCCACCGGAGGGTGCTGGCGCCGCCTCGCCGGGGTCAGCGGGGCTCAACCGGGTCGGTGAGCAGCGTGACGGTCAACCCCGCCTCCTTGACCCGGACCAGGACCTTGGCCACGTCGCCATAGGCCGCCGCCTTGTCGGCCCGCACCCAGATCTGCACCGCCCCGACCCTGTCCCGGACGGCGATAAGCTCTCCGGCCAGGTCTTCAAAGCCGATCTCAGTGTCCCCAAGGGAAATCCGGCCATCGGCGTCGATGGTGAGACTGACCTGGGCTTGGCCGGCTCCGACGGCGGAGGCCTCCGTCTCGGGCAGCGCCACGTCGGGTAGCGGAGCCTCTGAATCGATGGTGACGCCCATGGTCAGCAAGGGGGCCGTCACCATGAAGATGATCAGCAGCACCAGCATCACGTCCACCAAGGGCGTGACGTTGATCTCGCTCATGGGCAACCGCGATCGCCGCCGCGCGCGGCGATTTGTCAGTGCGCCCCCGGGTTCCAGCCTTGTGCCCATTCCTGCGCTCATCGGTCCGCCTCACATCGTCTTGTCGATCTGGCGCGACAGGATCGCGGCGAATTCGTCTGCGAACCCTTCCAAGCGCGCCGCGTGCCGCGCGACCTCGGCGTTGAACTTATTGTAGAAGATGACCCCGGGAATGGCGGCGAGCAGCCCCAATGCGGTGGCGAACAGGGCCTCTGCGATACCGGGCGCCACCACCGCAAGGCTGGTGTTCTTCGTGGTGGCGATCGCCTGAAAGCTCGTCATGATGCCCCACACCGTGCCGAATAGGCCGACAAAGGGCGCCGTGGAGCCCACTGTGGCGAGGAACGTCAAGCGCCGCTCGAGCCGCTCGACCTCGCGGGAGATGGTCACATCCATGACCTTCTCGATCCGGTGCTGGACGCCCGGCATCGGCTTCATCGGACGGTCGCCGGTCTCGCGCTCCGTGGACCGCTTCCACTCGCGCATCGCCGCGACGAACAGCGCGGCCATGCCTGAGTTCCGGCGCTGAGCCAAGGCTTGATAAAGCTCATCGAGCGACTGGCCGGACCAAAACACCTGTTCGAACTTGTCCGCCTCTTTGCGCGTCTTGGCGAACAGGAAGAGCTTCTCGATGATGATCGCCCAGCTCCACACCGAGGCGGCGAGCAGCCCCAAGATGACGAGCTGCACGACGATATGAGCGTTCTTGAACAGCTCCCAAATCGAGAGGTCCACGGCGACGTCCGGGTTCATTCACGGCCCTCATGGCGTAACCGCCAGGGCGCCAAGCGCCTTTCGGCGCAGGCACCTGGCTCCGCGGGCGGGAGCCTCGCGGGTGCTTCGTCACTGGCCGGGCAGCGTGCCAAAAATGCCTTACAAATCAAGCTGGTCGCTCGACTTGCACCGCGTCTCGCCGCCGGCCAAAAGTTCAATCTTCCCTCTCCGCTACGTTCAACACGCGGGATTAACGAATCGTTCAAGCGCCCCCCGGACCAACTGTCCCAATCGCAGCGGCTTACCCCCCTCCGACACCAGCACCACGACAACCTTGGCGCGGACCAGCACAGTGGCGCCGCGACGGACCTCTTGGACGAGGGTGAGGCTCGCAGCGCCGATGGTCTCGCACGCCGTGACGACCTCCAGCACGTCGTCGAGCCGCGCCGGCTTCAGATAGTCGATCTCGATGCGGCGCACGACGAACACCGCCGCCTCGCCGTCCTCGGGATTGGCGAGGTCCTGATGATGAACGCCAAGCAAGCGGATGAAGTCGGACCGGCCGCGCTCGCAGAACTTCAGAAAGTTGGCGTGGTAGACGAGCCCGGCGAAGTCGGTGTCCTCGAAATAGACGCGCACCGGCAGCACATGGCTGTCGCCTTCGATGCGGCCTGCAAGGTCCGGCCAGTCGCTCACGCGTCTTCGCCGCCGTTGAAGAGCGGGAACTGCGCCGGATTCGCCGGCGGCGCGACGCCCAGGTGCTCAAACGCAAGCCCGGTGAGCACGCGGCCGCGGGGCGTGCGCGCGATGAACCCCTGCTGCAGCAGATAGGGCTCGATGATCTCCTCCAAGGCATCGCGTGGCTCCGACAAGCCCGCGGCGATGGTCTCGATCCCGACGGGTCCGCCGCCATAGTTCACTGCGATGAGCTTCAGATAGCGGTGGTCAAGGGCATCGAGCCCCCGCGCATCCACCTCCAGCTGGGAGAGCGCGCTATCGGCGAGCTTGGCGTCAACCGCACCGCCTCCGTCCACGGCAGCGAAGTCGCGCACCCGGCGCAGCAGCCGGGAGGCCACGCGCGGCGTCCCCCGTGCGCGCCTTGCGATCTCATGAGCGCCCTCTTGTGTCAGCGGCAGCCCCAGAAGCCGCGCACCGCGGCGCACGATCTCCTCAAGCTCCGCGACCGTGTAGAACTCCAGGCGAATGGGAATGCCGAAGCGCTCGCGCAGGGGCGTGGTCAAGAGCCCCGTGCGCGTGGTTGCGGCGACCAGCGTGAACTTGGCCAGATCGATGCGCACCGAGCGCGCTGCCGGCCCCTCGCCGATGATCAGGTCGAGCTGGAAGTCCTCCATGGCGGGATAGAGGATTTCCTCCACCGCCGGGTTGAGGCGATGGATTTCGTCAATAAAGAGCACATCGCGGTCTTCCAGATTGGTCAGGAGCGCAGCGAGATCGCCTGATTTGGCAATGACGGGGCCGGACGTTGCCCGGAAATTGACCCCAAGCTCCCGGGCCACGATCTGGGCGAGCGTGGTCTTGCCAAGCCCCGGGGGGCCGGCGAACAGCACGTGGTCGAGGGCCTCGCGCCGGGCCCGCGCCGCGTCGATGAACACTTTGAGGTTGGAGCGGACCTTCTCCTGGCCGATGAACTCAGAGAGCGTCTGGGGCCGCAGCGCCGCCTCTGGCTGATCGTCGTCGCGCTTGGCCGCCGCCAGGACCCGCTCGCTCATTGGGCAAGTTCCTTCAGTCCGATGCGGATCAACTCCTCGGCCCGGGCCTCGTTCCCGGCGACGCCAATTGCAGCATTGACGGCCGCGGCCGCCTCCCCATGGGCATAGCCGAGATTCGTGAGCGCAGAGACCGCATCGCGCGCGGCCAGCCCCTCAGGCAGGACGGCGACAGGCGCCGGACCCGATCCAGACACGACGGCCGGCGCAAGCGCGGGCATCTTGTCCTTCATCTCCGCGACGATGCGCGCGGCGACTTTCTGTCCGACCCCTTGAGCGCGAGCCACCTGGGCCTTGTCCTGGAGCGCCACCGCGTTGGCGAGATCGGCGGCGGAGAGCGTTCCCAGCACCGCCAGCGCCACCTTGGCGCCCACGCCTTGCACGGTCTGCAACGCCCGGAACCAGGCGCGCTCGTGCTCTGTGGCGAAACCATAGAGCCGGACGCCGTCCTCGCGCATATGCGTATCGATGGCGAGCGTCACCGCCTCGCCCTCGGGCGGCAGGGCCGCAAGCTGGCGGGTGCCCAGCGTCACCTCATAGCCGACGCCGCCCACGTCGATGATCGCCGTCGTGACGGAGACGGAGTCCACGAGGCCTTTGAGCTTGCCGATCATGGCGCAGCCCTCATGGCGACGGTGACGGCCTGCTCGAGCTTCGACCAACTTCGCGAATGGGCGTGGGTGATGGCGATGGCCAGCGCATCGGCGGCATCGGCGCTGTCGGGCACCGCGCGCGGCAGGAGGCATTTCACCATGGCGCGGATCTGATCCTTGTCGCCGTGGCCCGCACCCACGACGGTCTTCTTCACCGCATTGGGCGCGTATTCTGCGATGGGGAGCCCAGCCAGGGCCGGCACCAGCATGGCGATGCCGCGGGCCTGGCCGAGTTTCAGGGTCGCGGCCGCGTCCCGGTTGACGAAGGTCTGCTCGATAGCCGCCTCCATGGGCGCCAACTCGCTCATGACGCCGGAGAGCCCATCGAACAATTGCCGCAGGCGCTCGCCTAGGCTGCCGCCGGCATCAGAGCTGACCGAGCCGGAAGCGACATAGCCGAGCTTCACCCCGTCGGTCTCGATGACGCCCCAACCGGTGCGCCGCAGGCCCGGGTCGATGCCTACAATGCGAATCGCGCCCCTCATGGGCGAATCGTAGCACAGGGTTCGGCCAAGACAGGATGCCAGAGCGCAGCAAACTCACGCAGCTGACAGGGCAATCTGCCGTCAGTTGTCCGGGAACCGCGCCTTGAGGTTCTCGGTCCGCGCCATGGTGTGCGCCCGCAGGCAGGACATGACGGCGCCGGGGGCGCCCGATCCGCCATACCACTCAAAACCGACCGCACCGCAGTCGCGCTCCTTGAAGGTGATCCAGGCGCGCTGCGCTTCGAGCAATTCCTCCCGCCAGTCCTTCTGCGCCTGCGCCGGCAGATAATCGGCGCCCGCCACATGGGCCATCACCTTTTTCCACACGGCGTTCAGTTCCGCATCCGCCGCCAAGTAGGCCTTTTCCAGGCACCCTCTCATCTCGGCGGTGCTCATGGCATCGTCGCAAACGTCCGCCGCGTTCGCGGGCCCGGGCCCAGCCCCGCCAGACCAGACAAGCGCGATCAAAACGGCGAGAAACGGCAGCGCGGCAGACCGCCCGCTTGACCTTGAAGTGTCATGAGTTAGATCGTGCATTTGCACCCCCCTCCCGAGCCCCGATGCCGTCAATCTTCCTCATTGTCGTGCCCAATGTCTCGCGCCCCAAGATAAGACCTTGGACGCCAACGGGACTTTCCCATTCGAACCTGGCCTGAGCCTCACCATGCTGACCTGGCGATACATCTCGCTTCTCATCGCTGCCGGCGCTTGCCTTGCGCTGTCTTCGCCCTCCGGCACGCATGCCCAAGAGGCGCCCGGCAGCGCGGCAGCGCCTGGGACCGCCCAAGAAGAGGCAATCGAACCGGCCGCGGCATTGGACCAAGAAGGCACCGCCGCGAACACCGCGGCGCTGGAAGCATTTATCCGGGCGCTCGACGGCTGGGCCACCGAAATCGAGACTCAGGAGAAGGCAATCGCCGACGACCGTATGACGGACAGCGAGCTGATAGCCGTCCCCAGTCAGCTCGAGGCCTTACGGGAGGCCATCGTCGAACAGCGCGCGATACTTCGGCCTGAGTTGCAGGACGCCCGGGAGAGGCTCGGGAGACTGGGGTCGCCCCCAGAGGAAGGCGCACCTCCCGAGAGTCCAGAGATCGCCGCCCAACGGCAGCAACTGGAATCCGATGTCGCCTCGATTGACGGCAAACTCAAACAGTCCGACGTCTTATTCGTGCGCGCCGGTCAACTTATTGAGGCGGCGAACGACAAGCGCCGCGAACGCTTCACCGAATCTCTGTTCCGACCCGTTCCCAGCTTCTACACCTCGGTGTTGCCGAGGGGCTTTGACCGACTGCCGAAGCAGTTCCAGGACACGGCCTCCGCATTTGCAGAACGCTTCGCGCGCATCTGGGACAAGGGCGCCATAGTCTTCATCCTGATTTTCGCCGCCCCACTCGCGGCCTTTGTCTTCGTGCGCCGCTTCCTTGGGCGAACTGCCCTTGCGGCGGGCGCGGACACGCTTGAAGACCCCTCGCTGCAGCAGCGCGGCACCCGAGCGTTGAGGAACACGATCCGCGATGCAATGCCGGTCTTGGTGGCGTTCCTCGCCCTTTATCTAGTTGCAGCTTCGGCAGGGCTGGCGGACCCCTCCCTAGCCGGCTTTTTGCCCAAGGCCTTGCTGTTCACTGGTTGGGCGGTCTTCCTCATTATTCTCGTCGGTCAGTCTCTGGTGCCGGACGATGAGCGTTGGCGAGTCATCCCAGCCGACAATGCCGTCGCGCGTCGCGTCGCAAGCCTTTTGAGGGTCTTGATCGCCGTCTGGCTGATCGATCAGCTGCTGGTGCTGACCGATACCATCGTATTTGCGCCCTACCAGTTCTCGGTCTTGCGCTCAGCCTTCTTCGCCATTGTCTACGGCCTGCTTGTCGCGGCCATTCTCTGGACGATTCAGAACGGGCCCATTATGCGCAAATCCGCCCTGAGTGGCTGGCGGGCCTGGCTGTTCTCGTTCACCGCCGCTGTCGCAGGCATCATCGTGGTTGCCGCGCTGCTCGGCTATGAGGCGCTTGCACGCTTCATGGGGACGCATGTCGTATCAACCGTGGGCATTCTGTGGGTGATGTACCTGCTTCACCTCGCCGCGGAGTCAATCTCCAGCGTGAGCGTTGTTTCAGGTCAGCCCATCGACGACGACGCCATAGACGAAAAAGACATGGGCGCGCCGTCTCTGCTGACCTTGCGCATCATTGGCAGCCTCCTCCTCGATATCGTTATTCTTGCGGTCGGCATCACGGTCCTGCTGCTCTTGTGGCGGTTCGATTGGGTGGAGGTCAAAGGTTGGATTCAGGCCGCCTTTTTCGGATTCGAATTCGGCAATCTACGTATCTCGCTTCAGTCTATTCTCATCGCAGTGGGAGTCTTTGCGCTCGGGCTTCTGCTGACACGGTTCGTCCAACATTGGTTCACGGGCCGCGTCTTCGCCGACGGGCGCAGCCATTCCGGCGTCCAAGAGTCCATCAGAGTCGGGATCGGCTATGTCGGCTTCGTCTTGGCGGCGCTTGCGGGGGTCTCGTATCTCGGCGTCGACTTTTCGAATCTAGCGATCATCGCCGGTGCGCTGTCTGTCGGTATCGGCTTTGGCCTTCAGAGCATCTTCAACAACTTCGTTTCGGGCCTGATCCTACTGATCGAGCGACCGATCAAGATCGGCGATTACATCCAAGTCGGCGACCAGGAGGGAACGGTCAAGAAGATCAGCGTGCGGTCCACCGAGATCGAGACCATTCACCGGTACTCTCTGATCCTCCCGAACGCCACGCTCATTACCGACCCGGTCGTGAACTGGATGCACCCCGACAGGCGTTGCCGCCTCGATATCCCCGTAGGCGTGGACTACGGCACCGACATCGAGCTGCTGCGCTCAACATTGCTCGATGTCGCCAAGCAGCATCCTGCCGTACTGACGTCGCCGCCACCGGTCGTGCATTTCGCCGGCTTTGGCGATTCATCGCTCGACTTCGAGCTGCGCGTCTTCCTTCGGGACGTGGGGCGGCGCATCACCTCCCTAAGCGAACTGCGCTTCGCGATCCTTGAGGCTCTCAGGAAGGCGTCGATCAGCATCCCCTTCCCGCAGCGCGATCTTCATATCAAAGGCGAGGCGAGCGGGGACGCCGGCTCTCCGGCGCAGACGCCAAAGTCCGATCGTTCCGATTCCTAAGGAAACCGGGTCAGGCCCTGCGACCCCTCAGCTCACGTGAGGGCCGCGCATCTCCCGGATCACGGCCTGAATGCGGCGCCAGTCCTCCGCTTGCGCGGTGTCGCCAGCCTTCTCGCATTCCAGGACTTTCTGTGACGCCTCGGCCTCCGCCTTCTCGCCATGGGTACCAAGGAAGCGCCGCGCGTAGTCATGGACCTCATTCATATGCATGGAACTGATCCTCCTAGTCCAAGTCCCGCATCGTCCGCCGCCAAGCTTACGCAGGCCCTGAGACAGATCAATTCACGTTCGGTATCTGAGTTCCGCGTGCATAACGACGAGGCAGGCTTCTGACTTGCCCACGAATGCTGCAGGTGACGGCGCGCCGCGCAAAGTCACGCGGACGGGTCTTCCTTGGCCTCGGGCAGCTCGACAATTTGCACGAGACCGCCGCCTGGCCTGTTGGCGATGCTGATGTTCCCGCCCGCGCGGGTGACGATCTCGTTGGCGATGGTCAGCCCCAGCCCCGCGCCCGGGATATTCTGGCGCCGTGCCGGGTCCGCGCGGAAGAAGGGCTCGAACACCTGGCCTATGACCTCTTCCGGAATACCCGGACCGTCGTCCTCGATGACGACGCGCGCCTTCGTTCCATCGCCCGTGACGCGAACGCGGGCCCGCATGCCATGGGTCGCGGCATTGATGATGAGATTGCGCAAAGCGCGGTTGAGCTTGAAAGGGCTCGCGCGCACCGTCACGGCTTCCGGGGTCTCGCACTGAACGTTGAGCTTCTGCTCTACAAGCTCCGCACCAATGCCGCCGACCAACTCATCGAGCCGCACCAGCACGGGCGCGGCGTTCCCCGTCTCCTCGCGCACGAGCATGATCGCGCTGTCGGCGATGCGCTCCAGCTCATCGAGGTCTTTGAGCCACTTCGTGCGCTCCTCCTCGTCGGTGACGAACTCCGCCCGCAACCGCATGCGCGTGATGGGTGTCCGCATGTCGTGCCCCGCTGCCGCCACGAGCCGAATGCGGCTTTCCATGGAGCGCCGCAGCCGCTCGGAGAGCGAGTTGAGCGCCTTGGCGGTTGCGCGCACCTCCGCCGGCCCGCGCTCCGGCAATTCCGGCATCATCCCATCGTCGCCCACCGAGGCGACGGCATTCTCCAGGAACACCAAGGGCCGGACCAGACGGTTAGACACGAAGACCGCGATGACCGTAGCCCCTAGCGTGATGAGGGCCAGCCAGCCAAACAACGACTGCCAAGGCGGCTTATGCCGTGGCGGGCCTGTGGTCGGCATCCACAGCCAGCCCTGGTCTGCAATGGGAATCGAAACGATCAGTGGCGAGCCACGCCCGTCGCGCGATAGGCGCACGTCGAGATCGAGCCCCCGTTCCTGCAACATCTCGTGCAGCATCTCCGTCGGCCGCCGGAACGTCCGTCCTGGCGCGGGCGCGGGTTCGAGCGTGACGCCGTCGAGTCCGGTCTCGGCAAGCTGCAGCACCATCTCGACCTGCCCTGCCATGCTGTTGAGCGCACGCTCGACTCGCATGGGCGCTCCGAGCCGCAGCATCAATAACACGGTCACGAGGACCACGACAGTCACGATCGCCAGAACGAGTAGCGCCGCAAATTTGATGCGGAGTGTATTCACGTGCGTCCACCTTCGACATCGACCTTGACTGCGAGCTGGTATCCGCCATTGCGCACCGTCTTGAGCAACTGCACATCCTTGCCGCCGCCCAGCTTGCGCCGCAGCCGGCTCACGAGCACGTCGATGGACCGGTCGAAGCCATCGCCTTCGCGGCCGCGCGTCAGGTCGAGCAATTGATCCCGCGCCAAGACGCGTCCGGGCCGATCGAGGAAGGTCTTGAGCAGGTCGAACTCGGCGCCGGTCAAATCGACATCCTCGCCCTTGGCATTCGTCACGCGGCGCGTCTGCGGATCCGCGGTGAAGCCTTCGAAGTGATAGACCTTCGCCTCGCTTGGAGCAGGCAACACTTCGGTCCGGCGGCGCAACACGGCGCGGACGCGTGCGATCAGCTCCCGTGGATTGAACGGCTTGCCGAGATAATCGTCGGCGCCAATCTCCAGCCCGATGATGCGATCCACATCTTCCTTCAGCGCCGTCAGCAAAATGATCGGTACGCTTGAACGCTCGGCGCGCAAGTCGCGGCATGCGTCGAGACCCGACCCGTCCGGCAGCATCACGTCGAGCACGATGAGGTCGACATGATGCGTGGCCAATTGCTCGCGCAGCTCCCGGCAGTTCTCGGCAAGGAGCACGCGGAATCCCTGGCTCTCGATATAGCGGGCGAGAAGCTTGCGGATTTCCGGGTCGTCGTCGACGACGAGTATGCGTGGCGTGGTGGAAGTCATCGAAATCGCCCTTCTTCTAGCGTCACCTCACCGCTGCGCCGAGGACAATTTTGTTACGGAAGCCATCGCGTTCCAGCCGAGCAATGTTCCGACACAAATCTCACCTCGAGAGCAACGTTTAGATACGCCAAGACCTAGGACGGCAAAGAACGGACCCTAGGTAACCTCAGACACCAACCACCTAAGGATGCAGCAATGACTTTCTCCAAGAAACTGGCCTCGATCGCCATAGCGGCCGTTCTGAGCGTCGCCGGTTTGGCTGCGGTGACCATGGCCGCCGGCCCCGGGAACTGGGGCCATAGCGCCATGGCCTATCCGAGCAAAGACAAGGGCGACAAGAAGATGTGCCCGCGCGGCAAAGGCGGCAAGCATGGCTGGCGCCACAAAGGCCCCGACTACCTCGCCAAGCGGCTTTCCGTCATGGAGACCAAGATCGGCATTCGCGCCGATCAGCTGGACGCCTGGCGCAACTTCACCGATGCGCTGCAAGCGACCATGAAGCGCCCGCGTCTTGCCGGTCCAGGCATGACGGCGAGCGATAAGACCGAGCCGTTCTCACTCGCAGACGGTCTGGCCGATCGGGTCATCGCGCGCGGCGAGAGCGCCGAGGACCTCAAGAAGGCGGTCACTGAGCTGCGCAGCACGCTCACCGCGGAGCAGCTGGAAAAGGTCACGCAGATCGAAGACCGGATGCGCAAGAAGATGGCCCACCGCTGGGGCAAACGGCACGGCAAAGGCCATCACAAGATGAACCAGCCGGACAAGGCCAAGCAGGCCCCTGCGCCTGAAGCCGGATCCACGGACAGCAACGATGACGGCAGCGACGCTGACCAGTAAGTCGTCTCCTCCGGCCTAGCCGCCCTTCCCCCCAGGGCTAGGCAGAGAAGAGGCGGGAGTCCTGAAGGGCTCCCGCCTTTTTTGTGAATGCCAATAGCCGTGAAGCAAACGCTAGCCCCAAATCCGGGCGACCACCGCCGAGACCCAGATCAGCCCAGTCAGCAGGATCACGCAGAACACGCCTGCCGAGGCGAGGTCCTTGGTGACCTTGATGGCGTCGTGCTTCTCCGGATGCAGGTGATTGCACAAGCGCTCGATGGCCGTGTTGAGGAACTCCACGGCGAGCAGCAGCACGAGACTGCCAATCAGCGCGATCCACATCCACACGCTGTCCGCGACGAAGAACGAGACGGGCAACGCGATCAATAATAGCGCCGCTTCCTGCTTGATCGCCGCTTCCGTCGCGAGTCCCTCGCGGAACCCGCCGATAGTGTTGGAGAACGCCCGGCCGATGCGCGCAAGACCGCCTTTGCCCGGCAGAGCCGCTTGCTCCCGCAGATGCTTGTATTCGGCAGGCTCAGGCTGGGTCATTGGAGAACCCTTAAAGACTCACGCGGCCGTCAGCTTCTGCAATACGTCGTCGGACACGTCGAAATTGGCGTAGACCTGTTGCACGTCGTCGGACTCCTCAAGCGCGTCGATCATGCGCAACAGTTTGGCGCCGGCCTCCTCGTCGATCGGCACCTCGACCTTTGGGCGCCACAGGATCTGCATGGCGCGCGTCTCACCGAAGCGTTCCTCCAGCGTCTTGCCGACCTGGTGCAGCTCATCCGGGTTGCAGTAGACCACATGGCCTTCGTCGGTGGTTTCCACGTCGTCCGCGCCGGCCTCGATCGCCGCCTCCAGCATGTCGTCGGCGGTCGCCTTGTCGGCCTCGAACTCGATGGCACCGAGCCGGTCGAAGTTGAACGACACCGCACCGGTCTCGCCGAGATTGCCGCCATACTTGGAGAAGATGGAGCGCACCTCGCTGGCGGTCCGGTTGCGGTTGTCGGTGAGCGCCTCCACGATGACCCCGACGCCGCTGACGCCGAAGCCCTCGTAGCGAACCTCTTCGTAGTTGTCGCCGCCCGCTTCCTGGCTCTTCTTGATGGCCCGGTCGATATTGTCGTTGGGCATGTTCTGGGCGCGCGCCGCCTGGATCGCCGTCCTGAGCCTGGGATTCATGGCGGGATCGGGCATGCCCATTTTCGCCGCCGTGGTGATCTCCCGGGCAAGCTTGGAGAAGAGCTTCGCGCGCTTCTTATCCTGCGCGCCCTTGCGGAACTGGATGTTCTTGAATTTTGAGTGGCCGGCCATGGCCTGTTCCCTAGTCGCTCGCGGCCTTTCCGGTCAAGGCCCGCAGTCCTCAAGCGCCGGCGGCCCCTCGGGGCCCGCTTAGCGAAGCCTTAACCCTAATGGCCCGACAACAAAAGACTTGGGGGAATTTTGGGGCGGCGCAAAAGCCGCGTCCACGAGGGGGACACGCATGACACGGACGACAAGACTTGACGGGCCGGAACGGGCCCTGAGCCTCCCCGAACTCTGCAACGAGGCGGCCGACCATGTGGCCCGCGCGCGCCTGTCGCTGAACGACGGCAGCCACGATGCTGCGCTTGCCTTGGCGCATCTCGACGACGCCATTGCCTGTCTCAAGCGCCTTTCCGCCGAAGGCCGGTCTGCGCCGCAAACCACGGTCAACCCGCCCGCGCGCTCGGCCTGAGCCCTCTTGGCTTAGGCCCCTTCGAGCCAGGCTGCGGGCTCGATCTGCGACAGACGCCCGCCGAGTCTCACCGGCGCGATCGACAACGCCAGCCCCGTGGCGTCGTCCACCTCGATACCCACGCCGCAGATCGTGGCCTCGCCCATGGACGGCGCAAACCGCCGCGAGCTGATCCTAGTGAGGAACCGGCTGAGGGGTTCTTCCTTCTCCATGCCGAGGATCGAGTCGAAATCGCCGCACATGCCCGCATCGCTGATATAGGCGGTGCCGCCGGTCAGCACCTGCTCGTCCGCGGTCGGCACATGGGTATGGGTCCCGATCACCGCCGTGGCGCGCCCATCGACGAAATGCGCCATGGCTTGCTTTTCCGACGTGGCCTCGGCGTGGAAATCGATCAGGATCGCATCCGCGCCAGATTTCAGCCCGCAAGCCGCAAGTTCCTGCTCCACCGCGCGAAAGGGATCGTCGAGATCGGCCATGAACACCCGGCCTTGCGCGTTGATCACCAGCACATCCATGCCGTTGGCGGCCTTGAACAGGCCCGCCCCGCGCCCTGGTGTGCCGGCCGGAAAGTTCATGGGCCGCAACAGCCTGTCGTGGCGCTCGATAAAGACGAGAGCCTCACGCTGGTCCCAGACATGATTGCCGGTGGTCACCACATCGGCGCCCGCATCGAGCAACTCGTTCAGGATCGCCTCGGAGATGCCGAATCCACCGGCCGAGTTCTCTCCGTTCACCACCACGAAGTCGGCGCGGTAACGCGCGCGCAAGGTGGGCAAGGCCTCCAGCACCGCCACGCGCCCCGCCCGGCCGACGACATCGCCTAGAAACAGGATGCGCATGGGTCTCCGGGCATCTGAGGTGGGTGGGTCATGGCAGGAGAACTCATCGGCGGGTCAATATAGGACTGGGGCACGTGCCGCCAGCCCAACCCCGCAAGAGGTTTGGCGGGGCCGCGATGGCCGTCGGAGCGCAGATCCCGGGTGTCCCTACTGAAGTAGGTGGGCGCCGAGTGACGAAGACCACGATCCCCGCCAGGGTCAGCTCCCATAGGATCTTATAGGGCCCTGGAATTAATGCTCCTAACGCACCACGCAGCCCGCCAAGAGCTAACTATGGAAGAAATCTCTCCGAACGGCTAGCGTCCGTCCGTCGCGCGCGGGCCCCGGCTCTTGAACAGCTCCTCGTTCAGCCGTTCCAGCCGCTCGGCCGCCGCTTCGACCCGGGCGGACAGGTCTGCCTGCGCGTGCTTCGCCGTCTCATCGGAGGCCGACTTGTCGCGGCGCGCCTCGGCCAACGTCGTCTTCATGGTCTCAATCTCGCGGCGCAACTCCCACAGCTCGTCCGTGACCACCAGCGACGCCATGAGGATCAGGCGGTCGTCGCCGACCTGGCCGAATTTCCGCCGCATCTCGTCGACATGCGAGCCGAGATACTCGGCGAGCTCGGTGAGGTGCGCCTCCTCGCCTTCGCTGCATTCCAGTCGGTAGTTTCGACCGTTCAGTGTGACACTGACTTGCCCCATGGAACTCCCCGCCCGGCGACTAGCCCGGCATGGCCGGCATCATATTCTTCAGTGTACCGACCACCGCTTCAAGCCGGCCGGAGACTTCGTCATTGGCTGCCTTGAGGCGCCTGACGCGGCTGCGCTCGGCTTCAAGGTCGGCGAGGAGCTGGTCGCGCTCCTCGGTCAGATAGCGGAGCTGCTGCTTGAGGGCGGTATCGGACGCATCGCCATCATCCGCCAAAGCCTGCTTCAGATGACCTTCAAGCTTATCGACCGCCGCATCGAGCCGATGCATGGCATCTGGTTGGTTCATTGCGTCCGCCTCTCCCCACTAGACGCCGCCGACTCAACTCTCATAAGTAACACCCTCGCCATGTGACAAACGAGCCTGGCGAGAATGTGGTAACGCTATGTTCGACCTTCAACGACGATACGACAACCCCAATCTCGGCAAGCCACACAGGAGATTTGACAGCGCCGCGAAGCGTGTGATTTGAGACAAATCCCCGAAACGTCCGGTCAATCGCGCGTACACGCGTGGGAGTCTTGCGATCATGGCTGACGCCAAGCCCCAATGCCGCCTTTATTTGCAGGTCCCGGTGCCGTCGACGGCGAAGCTGGACGCACAGCTTGCGCAAGCCCTGAAGACCACGTCCGCGGCATGCGTTTTGCTCTGCAACAACGATCCACAATCCGACATCGCTGCCGCGGACGGCTTGATCGACCTTGTTCAAGGTGCGGGCCTTGCCTGTCTCATTGAGAACGACATCGACCGCGCCGAGCAGCTTGGTGCCGACGGTGTTCATATCGCGGCCGATGGCGCGCTCTATGCCCGCGCGCGCGGCCTTCTGGGCGAGAGCGCCAATATCGGTGTGGGATGCGGCGGGGTCCGCCATGCGGCCATGCAACTCGCCGAGGCCGGCGCCGACTATGTCGCCTTCGGCCCTGAGTCGGACATGATGGAGCCTGGCGACTCCTATGAAGAGCTCATCGCGTGGTGGTCGGAAATCTTCGTGGTGCCGTGCGTCGCCTGGAATGTGGACACGCCATCCAGTGCCGAACGGTTCGCACGCGCCGGTGCCGACTTTGTCGCACCGCCCCGAACCATCTGGCAGAACGACAACTGGGCCGCCATGATCGCCGACATCGACAGTGCCATTCGCCGCGTGAGGACCGCCGCGTGAGACGACTTCTTGCCGGGTTCGTGATTGCAAGTGCTTGGGCTGCCGCTGCCGTCGCGGCGGAGAGCGAGTCGTATATTGCCTTCTCCCAAGGACGCTACTTGACCGCCTTGGAACTTGCGCAGAAGGAGGCCGAGGCCGGTTCCAAGGAGGCCTATACCCTGATGGGCGAGATCTACGCGCAAGGTCTCGGGGTGGCGCAGGACCACGCCAAGGCGGCCGATGCGTATGCCAAAGGCGCGGACCTCGGCGACACGAACGCCCAGCTTTCCTTGGGCCTCCTCGTCGCCCAAGGACGCGGCGTGCGCAAGGACCTGGCCATCGCCGGCGACCTGTTCGAGCGGGCTGCGAAGGCCGGCAATGCCGCCGCGCAATACAACCTCGCCCTGATCTACCTGCATGGACGGGGCCGGCCCGCTGACGAGGTCAAAGCGGCGGAGTGGATGACGAAAGCCGCCGCAGGCGGCAACGCCCAAGCCCAATACGACCTCGGCGCCTTCTATCTGTTCGGCCGGGGCGTGCCCATCGACAAGGAAAAGGCGGCCGAATGGACCGGCAAGGCTGCCGAGGCCGGCCTATCCGCCGCCCAGGTCGAATATGGCGTCATGCTGTTCAACGGTCGCGGCATTGAGAAGGACGAAAAGCGGGCGGCCAAGTTCTTTCGTCAAGCCGCCGAGACCGGCAATCCCGTCGCCCAGAACCGGCTGGCGCGGCTTTATGCCAACGGCGTGGCGGTCGAGGCGAACCCCATCCAAGCGGCGAAATGGCACCTCATCGCGCGTCAGGCGGGGGTCAGCGACTTTGGGCTCGACATCATGCTGGGCCGCCTCCCCCCAGAACAGCGCGTGGAAGCCGAGCGGCTGGTGGACGGTTGGGTGTCCGGACGCCTCACCGACGAACAGCCTGAGGTACCGGCTGCGCCCGTCGCACCGCCGGCGGACGCAGCGCCCCCGCGCCCTTGACAGCGGCGGACCCCCACGCCTTAAAGGCGCCACGCCCCGACCACCGACCCCCAAAGAGTTTCCATCAAGGGATTCCATGAAGATCAACGGCAACGAAATCCGGCCCGGCAATGTGATTCAGCACAAGGGCGGCCTATGGGTCGCGGTGAAGACGCAAGCCGTGAAGCCAGGCAAAGGGCCTGCTTACGCGCAGGTCGAACTGAAGAACCTCATCGACGGCACCAAGCTGAATGAGCGCTTTCGCGCATCCGAGACCGTCGAACGCGTGCGCCTGGAACAAAAGGACCACCAGTATCTTTATCCGGAAGGCGACATGCTCACTTTCATGGACTTGGAGAGCTACGACCAGATTCAGATCCCGCGCGAACTCTTGGAGGAGCGCGCCGCGTTTCTCCAAGACGGCATGACGGTGACGGTGGAGAGCCACGAGGGCCGGCCCATCGGCGTGGCGTTGCCGGACCAAGTGACGCTCGAAGTCGTCGAAGCGGATCCCGTGGTGAAGGGGCAGACCGCCGCGTCGTCGTACAAGCCCGCTAAGCTGGAGAACGGCGTCCGCGTCATGGTGCCGCCGTTCGTCGAGGCCGGCGAGCGCATCGTGGTCGACACCAACGAAGTCACCTACGTCAAGCGCGCCGAATAGGCGAAGGGACGAAAAGCCGATCGAACCCGCGGCGAGAACACGAAGATGCCCGCATCCGCGCTGATGAACGTCATGCTCGCCGCCGCCCGCAAGGCCGGCCGCAGCCTTGTGCGCGATTTCGGCGAGGTGGAGAACCTTCAGGTCTCGCTCAAGGGGCCGGCGAATTTTGTCAGCGCCGCCGACCACCGCGCCGAAGAAATCCTCTTCGCCGAACTGTCGCGCACCCGTCCCGGCTACAGTTTCCTCATGGAGGAGCGCGGCGAGATCACAGGCGCCGACACCACCCATCGTTGGGTGATCGATCCCTTGGACGGCACCACCAACTTCCTCCACGGCATTCCGGTGTTCGCAATCTCCATCGCGTTGGAGCGGAACGGCGAGCTCGTCGCGGGTCTCATCTACAACCCGGCGGATCACGAGACGTTCATGGCCGAAAAGGGCAAAGGCGCCTTCCTCAACGACAAGCGTCTCCGGGTCGCGGCACGGTCGGAGCTGGCCTCCGCCCTGATCGGCACCGGCATTCCCCATGGGGGACGTCCCAACCACGAGCTTTACTTGAAGGAGCTACGCGCCGTCATGCCCGCGAGCGCCGGCATTCGCCGCATGGGCTCTGCCGCCCTCGACTTGGCTTGGACGGCGGCTGGGCGGCTGGACGGCTTCTGGGAACACGGCTTGCGCCCATGGGACATCGCCGCCGGCATCGTCATCTTGCGCGAGGCGGGTGCCTATGTCAGCGACACGGACGGCAAGGACACAATGCTCGAAACGGGCGGCATCGTCGCCGGCAACGAGACGATCCACGCCAAACTGCTGAAACTCCTGAAGGCGGCCGAAACGAGCGGCGCATCCCCCGCGGCGGACCAGTCGGCGAAGGCGGCGGCGCGTTGATCTACGGCGCCCCCGCCCCGGTACACGACGGGGTCCGGCATGTTGCGGCAAAGTCATAAGGCCCTTATCCGCCCTGAGGTTGCCGTTTTGCGCGTCAAACTATTCGGCTAATCTCTCGCGCGAGCCACACCACGCAGAACTGGCAGACAATGGCACCGAAGCAGTACAAGACGAAGCTCACGCGCCCTCAGGTCTTTCTTTGGCGCATGAGCCTGTTCCTGATCCTGGCCGTTCTGCTTGCCATCATCCTCGACGGTCAGACGGAGCAGCTGAGACGGAGCTTCATGGCCAATCCGGGCCTGAACGGCCTGATCATCGGCGTGCTCCTCGTCGGCATCGTCTACGCCTTCCGCCAAGTGCTGCGGCTCTACCCAGAGATCAACTGGGTCAACAATTTCCGCATCTCCGATCCCGGGCTCACTGTGGACAAGCAGCCGGTTCTCCTGCTGCCCATGGCTACGATGCTGCGCGACCGCACCGGGCATCTGGCGCTCGCCACGGGCTCCGCCCGCACGCTCCTGGACTCCGTTGCCTCGCGCCTTGATGAGCAACGCGAGACCACGCGCTACCTCGTGGGCCTGCTCGTTTTTCTCGGCCTGCTCGGTACGTTCTGGGGCTTGTTGAAGACCGTGAGCTCCGTAGGCGTGACGATCAACGCGCTGGACACGACAGTCGGCGAGAACGTGCTGCTCTTCGATCAGTTGAAGGAAGGGCTGGCCGGCCCCTTGAGCGGCATGGGCATCGCCTTCTCCAGCTCGCTGTTCGGCTTGGCTGGGTCGTTGATCCTCGGTTTCCTCGACCTGCAGGCGGGCCATGCCCAAAGCCGGTTCTACACCGAGCTGGAGGACTGGCTCGCAAACATCACCGAGCTGCAATCGGTCGACCCCGGCACCAAGGACGTGTCGCCGCAACTGCGCTTCGCGCTCATGGATATGCAGCGCTCGCTCTCCGACCTCAACGAACGGGTCGAGCAGCGCATTCTCAACGACAACACGGGCGATGCGGTGAAGGACCTCACCCAAGGGGTGGACAAGCTCATCCGCCAGATGCGCGCCGAGCAGAAGGTCGTGCGCGAATGGGCCGACGAGCAAGCGCAGCAACAGCATGAGCTTGCCGCCGTGCTGCGTCAGATCACCGGCAAGAAGCCTGCGCCGGCCCGCGAAGGGAGCTAGCCATGGCCTTGGCCCGCGCCCGCCGCCGTCAATACAGCGCCAATTACTGGCCGGGCTTCGTGGACATGTTGTCCACGCTGCTCCTGGTGGTGATCTTCCTCATGGCCATGTTCATGGTCACCAACTACATCATCACCCAGGCAGCGAGCGGCAAGGACACCATGCTGTCGCGGCTGACCCGGCAGCTCTCCGAACTGACGGAGCTCTTGGCGCTCGAACGCTCCAAGGTCGAGACGGCCGAAGACAGCTTGTCGGCGCTGCAAGCCACGCTGTTCGACACCGAGGCGGAGAACAAGCGGCTCACGGGCCTGCTCGGCACGGCGAGCGGCGAGACCGAAGACGCCGAAGGCCGCGTCGCCGCGCTCGGCACCAAGCTGGATGAGCAGCGCCAGATCACCAACGACGCGCTCGCCAAGGTCGAGCTTCTCAATCAGCAGCTCGCGGCAATGCGCCTTCAACTCGCAGCACTGAACGAGGTGCTCGAGGCCTCCGAGGCGAAGGACAAGGAAGCCCAAGCCAAGATCGCCGATCTCGGTCAGCGGTTGAACGTGGCGCTCGCCAGAAAGGTGCGGGAGCTCAACGAGATCCGCTCCGACTTCTTCGGCAAGCTGCGTCAGGCCCTAGGGGCCCGTCAGGACTTCAAGATCGTCGGCGACCGTTTCGTGTTTCCCTCCGACGTCTTGTTCGATCCGGGCTCCGCCGATCTGAAACCCGGCGCCTCCACCGAGCTCAACAAGCTGGTCACGGCCCTGAAGGAGATCGAAGGCAACATCCCCACCGACATCGCCTGGGTCATGCGGGTGGACGGCCATACCGACATCAACCCGATCGCCACGGCGGAGTTTCCGTCCAACTGGGAGCTGTCCAGCGCGCGCGCCATCTCCGTGGTGCGTTATCTGATGTCTCAAGGGGTTGCGCCGGAGCATCTGGTGGCGGCGGGCTTCGGCGAGTACCAGCCGATCGACGCGGGCACGAGCCCGGACGCGCTCGCCCGCAACCGCCGCATCGAGCTCAAACTGACCGAGCGGTAGAGTATCGAGAATCCGCACCTCCCCCTCGTGGGGAGGTCGGCGCGCTTGCGCGCCGGGTGGGGGGAACGCACGCGATATTCACCCCACCCGGCCGTCGGCGTAAGAGCCGCCGGCCACCCTCCCCATCAAGGGGAGGGATGGAGATCGTGTAAAGCTTGGAGGCAACTCTACTCCGCGGCGTCGGGGGCGAATTGCAGCCCAGCCAGCCGCGCGTAGACGCCGCCTTCGCGCATCAAGGTCTGATGGGTCCCCTGCTCCACCAGGCGGCCGCCATCGAACACCAAGATGCGGTCGGCGCCGACGACCGTCGCCAACCGGTGCGCGATGACGAGCGTGGTGCGCCCTTCCATCACCGTGTCGAGCGCCTTCTGGACCAATGTCTCGCTTCGCGCGTCGAGCGCGCTGGTGGCTTCGTCCAGGAGCAGGATGGGCGCATCGCGCAGGACCGCCCGCGCGATCGCGATGCGCTGCCGCTGCCCCGCCGAAAGCGTGACGCCGCCCTCGCCGAGTAGTGTGTCGTAGCCTTGCGGCAGCTCGGCGATGAAGTCATGCGCGTAGGCCGCCTTCGCCGCCGCCTCGATCTGGGGCCGGCTCGCCGTCCCGGCGCCGTAGGCGATATTGGCAGCCACCGTGTCGGCGAACAGTGCCGTCTCTTGGGGCACGAGCGCGAATCGCGCGCGCAAGTCCTCTAGGTTGGCGTCGTTGACGGGAACGCCATCCACGCACACGCGGCCCGAGGTGGGATCGTAGAAGCGCAACAGCAGCGCGAAGACCGTCGTCTTACCGGCCCCGGACGGACCGACAATGGCGATCCGTTCGCCCGGTTTCACCGAAAAGCCCACATCGTGCAGCGCGCGCTGCTCCGGCCGGAGCGGGTAGACGAACGAAACGTCTTCGAAAGCAATCTCGCCTCTCGGCGGTTCCGGCAAGGCAACTGGGTGCTCCGGCGACTTGATTTCCGATTGCACCTCGAGCAGTTCACCGAGCCGCTCCGCCGCTCCAGCCGCTTGCGCGACCTCGCCCCACACCTCGCTGAGGCTGCCGACCGCCGCAGCCGCGAACACGGCATAAAGCACGAACTGACCGAGCGTGCCGCCGGTCATGGCACCGGACAGCACGTCCTGCGCCCCGTACCACAAAACGCCCACCACGCTGGCGAACACCAGAAAGATGGCGATGGCCGTGAGGCCGGCACGCGCCTTGGTGCGGGCGTTGGCGGCCTCGAAAGAGCGGTCAACCGCCTCGCGGAAGCGCGACGTGGCCGCCGTCTCGTGGGTGAAGGCTTGCAGAACTTTGACTTGGCCCAGGCTCTCGCTGGCATAGGCGGAAGCTTGCGCCAACGTATCTTGCGCCTCCCGCGAGCGCGCCCGCACCGAGCGGCCATAGGCCACGAGCGGTATGACGATGATGGGGATGGCGATGAGCACTGCGAGAGACAGTTTCGTGCTCGTCACCACCATCATGATCACGGCACCGACGAGCAGCAGCACGTTGCGGATGGCTTGACTGATCGCCGTGCTCGCGGCGGCCTTCACTTGCGTCGTGTCGGCCGTGAGCCGCGACATCACTTCGCCGGAATGGGAGACCTCGTAGAACGCCGGGCTCAACCCCGTCAGATGCTTGAACACGTCGGCGCGGATATCCGCGACCACCCGCTCGCCGAGCCAATTCACGAAATAGAACCGGGCGGCGCTCGCCAGCGCCAACACGACGCCGACGCCAAGCAGCGTGACGAAATAGACGTCGATCAAATCGGGCTCGATGCCTGAGAAACCGAGATCAATCATGCGCCGCACGGCCAAAGGCACGGCAAGCGTGGCCGCGGCCGCCAGGACCAGCGCCAAGAACGCGGCCAGGAGCATCCCCTTGTGGCGCAGGAGATAGGGGCGCAGTTTGAGAAGCGGCCGCAAGGAGACCCGTTTTGAGTCCGCTTCCGGGGTCTCATCCTGTTTGGTGCGCTGCCGATCGGAACCGTCGGACTTCGGCGAGACGAGTTGCACAAGAATTGCCCAGCTTGATGCAGTCGGCCGACTTTAAGCGGCTGAGCGGGAAGCGCAAAGGCCTAGATGCCGCGCCCGGCCAGCACAGTCATGGGGAAGGTTAAGCCAGAGGCCTGCCAGCGTGTTTCCCGGCTTCTTCCGGGGGCGGACCCTTTGTGACCTGGCTGCCGTGCTCCTGCACAGCGCCAGGACTTCAATCCATGGCGCCGGCAGGCTTGTGACTTACGTCAGAGCGTAAGGGCAAGACAAAACCCCTGTGACCCATCTGCAACATTCGGGAGAAAGTGTCCCGAATTGCACCTTTAAATTGATCCGCGGGATTGTCCGCGCACCCTATTCCCGCGAAAATTGCACACTGAGGGAGCCAAGACGCGTGGCGTCACTACAATGGCGCAAGGGTTGGGGGAGTGCCCATGAGCGCGCGCGCTCTGCGCCGTCAGGTGCTGCTGTCCACCGCGGCCCTCGCGGGCGCGCTCGGCGGCTATGCGCGCGGCGCGTATGCCCAAACTTGCCCCTATAACGGGGCAACCTCCAGATTTGAGTGCCAAGGAGGTGGCAACGCGACCCCAAGTGTTCCCGCCGATGACGCCACGGTTGTCACCTTGGGTCCCCCCAACACCTTCGACGTCGACACAGGTGCGGGCAATGCGCTCACCATCACCGGTGCGGGCGCTCTCTCCTTTACCGACGCATACGCAGCCACAATCTTGGACTCGAATGACGCAGCCAACAGCACGGCCCTTCAGATCACATCGACGGGCGATATTGGCGGCGGCAGCGACGGCAGCGTCACCGTCGAAACCAGCGGCACCTTGATCGGCAGCGATCGTGGCATTTATGCCTACAACAATGGTGGCAGCGGCGCGATCAGCATCACCACCAACGGCAATGTCACGGGCACCAGCGACTACGGCATCTCTGCGCGGAACATTAGCGGCACCAGCGTTGAGGTGACGACGGGCGCCAGCACCACGGTTACGGGAGGCACTGCCGGTATTCTCGCCCGCAACTTTGGCAACGAGGCGCTGAAAGTTGAAGCCAACGGCAATGTCAGCGGTACCAGCCTCGTCAGCAGTACTGGCATCTATGCGCGGGGCGACGGGACCAGCCTTGACGTGAGCACCGCCGCCGGCACCGCGGTCACGGGCCACTCTTACGGCATCTTCGCCCGCAACTACGGCAACGCGGCGCTGACCATCACCACTTACGGCAATGTCGCCGGCACCACCACCGCTGGCATCGATGCACGAAACGACGGTACCAGTCTTGAAGTGATCACGGCTGCCGGCACGACGGTCTCGGGCGGCACGAACGGCATTCGCGCTCGCAGCGACGGCAACGCGGCACTGACTGTCACCACCAATGGCAATGTCACTGGCGGCCAGCGGGGCATTTATGCCCAAAACTCCGGTAGCGGAGCGGTGACCGTTAACGCCAACGGTAATGTCACCGGCACCGACTTCTATGGCATCTTCGCGCGGAACGGAAACCTCGCTGCGTCCGCGGGAACCGACCTTACTGTGACCAGCGCCGCCGGCACGATGGTCATGGGCCGCGACGGCATTGGGGCCCGCAACTACGGCAGCGGTGCAACGGTGGTCACCGCCAATGGCAATGTCACCGGCACCAACAATGACGGCATCTTTGCGCAGAACGACACCATCACGAGCACCAGCCTTGCCGTGACTACGGCCGCCGGCGCCACGGTCTTGGGTGCCCAGAGGGGCATCAACGCCGTCAATTACGGTACCGGGGCAACGACCGTCATCGCCAACGGCTATGTCACTGGTACGAGCCTTTCTGGCATCTACGCGCGAAACGACGGCTCGAGCCTTGACGTGATCACCGCCACCGGCCGCACGGTCATGGGCGGACAGCAGGGCATTCTCGCTCGCAACTACGGCACTAGGGCGCTGACCGTCACCGCCAGCGGCAATGTCACCGGAACCAGCGATGACGGCATCTATGCACGGAACGACGGCACCAGCCTTGAGGTGACCACCAGCGCCGGCACCACGGTCACCGGCGGCCGGCGGGGCATCCACGCCATCAATTACGGCGGAGCAACGACCGTCATCGCCAACGGCAATGTCACCGGCACCTCTCGCTCTGGCATCTTAGCGCGGAACGGATACTTCAATAGATCCGCCGGAACCGATCTCACCGTGACCACCGCCGCCGGCACAACGGTCATGGGTTTGGGTTTCGGCAGGCACGGAATTCGCGCGCGCAACTACGGCAACGGTGCGACGATGATCACCGCCAACGGCCATGTCACGGGCGGCAGCTCCGGCATCAACGTGCGGGACTTCGGCGGCGGCACCAGCCTTGAGGTGACCACGGGTGTTGGCACAACGGTCTTGGGGGATCGTGGCATTTATGCCCAACACGGCGGTAGCGAGGCGCTGACCGTCACCGTCAACGGCAATGTCACGGGCACCGGCTCCGATGGCATCTTCGCGCGGAGTGGCGACTTCTTTACACCCGCCGGAACCGAACTCACCGTGACCACCGCCGCCGGCACCACAGTCATGGGCCACGACAGCGGAATCATCGCGTACAATAGCGGCAGCGGCGCGACGGTGATCACCGTCAACGGCAATGTCACGGGCACCACCAATGACGGCATCGCAGCGCGGAACTATGCGGGGGGGACAATCGCCATCACCATCGGCGCTGGCAGCGCCGTGACCAGCAACGGCGTTCTCTTGAACAATTTCGGGATCGAAATATTTGTGGGCACAAGCAACATCACGCTGGCCGGTATACTCAATGGCGGCGGCGGCGGGGCGATCCTATTCGGGGGTGGCGGCTTCGCCGACAGACTCGAACTTCAACCGGGATTTGGGATCACCGGCAATGTGTTCGCCCGTGACGGCATCGACACGCTGGCCTTTGGCGGCTCTGGGAGCGGCACGTTCGACCTTTCAAGGATCGATACCACGCCAGCCGCGCCGACACAGCAGTTCCAGAACTTCGAGATGTTCCAAGTCGAGAGCGGCGACTGGAGCTTTAGCGGCACCACGACGGCGCCCTTCACCGTCACCGGCGGCACGGTGGGCGGCAATCCCATATTCGGCGCGCTAAGTGTCCTCGGCGGCACTGTCGCGCCCGGCGATTCTTTCGGAACGGTCACCGTGAACGGCGCATTCTCGATGTCCGCGTCGTCGACCTTGGAGATCGAGGTCGATGCGGCGGGCAACAACGACAAGGTGGTCGTCAACGGGACCGTGAACCTCACCGGCGCGACCTTGAGCGTCCTTGCGGAGGGCGGCGCCTACAAGGACAGCACGGACTACACGATCATCGAGAATGACGGCACGGACGTGGTGACGGGTGTCTTCGGCACTGTCACGACCAACCTGGCCTTTCTGATCCCGACCGTGTTCTACAATGCTGGAGACGGCAACGATGTGGTGCTGAACCTTGAGCGCAACGCGACGCTGTTCCAAGACGTGGCGAAGACCAAGAACCAAAAAGCAGTTGCCGGCGCGCTCGACAAGTTCCGGACGGACAACCCGTTGTTCCTCGCTGTGCTGAACCAAACGGCTGCGGGCGCGCGGCAAGCCTTCGATGCGCTCAGCGGCGAAATTCACGCGACGGTGGCCGGCACGCTCGCCGACGGCAGCCGCTATGTGCGCGAAGCGGTGCTGGGGCGTCTCAAGCAGGCCAGCCATAGTGGTGAGGCGCTTTCTGCCGGAGGGCCGCAAGTGGCGAGCCTCGATTCCCAAGCATACGCGCTCGGCTACGACGGCAAGTCTCTCGTCGAGCCTGAGACTGAACCGCTCGCCTTCTGGACGCGCGCTTATGGCGCCTGGGGCAACTTCAACTCCGATGGGAATGCAGCAAGTGCCGACCGCGATCTCGGCGGCTTCATCTCCGGCATGGATGCGGACGTCGGAAGCGGCTGGCGCGCAGGGCTTGCCACTGGCGCGTCGTTCTCCAATGTCGATGTCAACGCGCGCTACTCAAACGCCGATGTCGAGACCTATCACCTCGGCGGCTATCTCGGCGGCATGGCAGGTGCCTTTGCCCTGCGAGGCGGCGGGATGTGGGCCTGGAGCGAGATCGACACTTCGCGCGCGGTCGTCTTCCCCGGCTTCTCCGAGCGGCAGAAGGCGAACTACGACGCCGACACCGGGCAGCTCTTCGGTGAGATCGCCTATCCCACCCAAATGGGCGGCATCGCGTTTGAGCCCTTTGGCGGACTGGCCTTTGTCTCGGTCGACACGGATAGCTTCACCGAGCGGGGCGGACCAGAAGCCTCGTTGCGTGGCGTCAACCTCGATCAGGACGTGGGCTACACGAGCTTGGGCCTGCGCATGGCCACCACCATGATGTGGGGCGCCATGCAAGTCACCCCGCATATCAGCGCCGCGTGGCTGCATGCTTTCGACGACGTGACGCCTGGCGCATCGCTCGCCTTCGCCAGCACGGGGCTAGGCTTTGCGGTCGACGGCGTGCCGCTGGCCGAGGATAGCGCGCTGCTCGACGCTGGCCTCGACTTCGCCATGAGCGACCGGGTCTCCGCGGGTGTGTCTTACACCGGCCAGTACGGCGACGGCGTCACCGACAACGGCATCAAGGGCCGCGTCACCTGGCTGTTCAACTAACCTGCCTGTTCGAGCCGGCCCCACGATCTTGCTCTTGTCCCGGTTCCGCGCTATAGGCTCGGCCAATTCCGCTAGACTTTGATCAAGCGACGTCACGGCGCCCTCCCGGGAGACCCCAGAGGCCCGGCAACCAGGATTTGAGCGATGAAGAAGGACATTCACCCGGATTACCACCAGATCAAGGTGGTCATGACGGACGGCAGCGAGTTCATCACCTATTCGACCTATGGGTCGGAAGGCGACACGCTGAAGCTCGACATCGATCCCAAGACCCATCCGGCCTGGACCGGCGGCGGGCAGCACCTGATCGACCGCGGCGGCCGTCTGACGCGCTTCAAGAAGAAGTACGAAGGCTTCCTCAAATAGGCTTGGTTCGGCTGGCGTAGACAGGCTGGCCTAGCTAGGCGAGCCTATTTGGCTCCCGAACCGAAGGCTTCCTGCAGCCTGGAGAGCTGTGAGGTCAGCGGGTGATTGACGTCGCCCGCGGGCGCCTGGTCGTTGAAATCCAGCATCTGGTCCAAACGGACCACCCGCTCCTGAAGCTTGATGCTCTCGGCGATGAGACCGCGCAAGCGCTCCGGCAGCACCTCGAAATCGTGGGTCGGCTCCTCGGTGCCAGACACGGGCAGCTTGATCTTGCGTTGCTCCTCCACCGCCTGCTCCGGCGTCAACTCGCCTTCGCTCACCGCCCGGCGGATCAGAAGCCAGGAGGCCAGCTGCATCAGCCGCGTCGTGAGGCGCATGCTTTCCGTCGCATAGGCCAGCGAATGGGGCGGTTTGAGCTTCCGTGCTTCTTTGCGGCCATCGCCGTCCAGATAGGCGGCGGCCGCCTCCACCAGGGCCATGCCCTCGCGGAACACGGTCTTGAACTGATCGGACCGCGCGAATTTGGCGCCGAACGAGACCGTTACGCCGTCAAAACTCTCGTCTTTGTCGTTTTTTGACTTCCCCGCCATCGCCCCACTCCGTCAACAGCCCCATTCTGGGGCACCCCTTATGGGCCGGCATACTATGCCATGGACGGGCTTTGTCGTCGCCTTCTGGTAACCAAGCTTAAAGCGGCGAATTCGGGCAAAAAAAGAGCCGCCAAAAGGCGGCTCAGGAAGTTAACAGGGAGGCGTCAAACAGAGTGGAACAGGCCACTCAGATCCAGAGGACTGGATAACGAGGACTTTACGCGCGAGGTCCTAACAAGGAGTTAAGACTAAGGCTGGATTTACCTAAAGGAGTGGTGAGCGGGCCCGATTAGCGTTTGAACGCGGCTTCCGCGGCGCTTTTGTGGGACTGTTTGGCCCCCAGCGCCGCCTCCACCCGGGCGATCTCAGCCTTCAACTTGGCGATCAGCGCTTCCAGCTCACCCACGGAATGCTTGCTCAGATCTTGGCCGAGCTGATCGCTTGGCGGCGGCTTCGGTGTCAGATCGTCGAGGTCCATAGGCGTATCCGCAAGAAACCGGCGCATCCGCAAAGACTGGCGCGTCCGCAAAAACGCAAGGCCCATTCTAGCATCGCCGCGCCGTCTTCTCTAACGTCTTCGCCACTTCGCCAGGTTCGATTTCAAAAACGAGGGACTGATGCTGCCAGAGACCATGACCGTCATCGAGGCGCGCGAGACCGGAGGGCCGGAGGTTCTGGTCCCGGCGGCGCGGGCCCTGCCGGAGCCCGCCGCCGACGAGGTGCTGATCGCCGTGCAGGCCGCAGGCATCAACCGGCCCGACGTGCTGCAGCGACAGGGGCTCTATCCGCCGCCCAAAGGCGCATCCGATCTCCTTGGGCTTGAAGTGGCCGGCACCGTTGTCACTGTGGGCGAGAATGTCACGAGGGTGAAACCGGACGACTTCGTCTGCGCGCTGGTCAATGGCGGCGGCTATGCGGAGTTCGCCGTCGCGCCGGAAGCGACGACGCTGGCCGTGCCGCATGGGCTGAATGCGGTCCAGGCCGCAGCCCTGCCCGAAACCGTGTTCACCGTCTGGCACAATGTCTTCGAACGCGGGGGTTTGAGCGAAGGCGACTGGCTTCTGGTCCATGGCGGGGCCAGCGGTATCGGCACCACGGCGATCCAGCTCGGCACGGCCCTCGGCGCCAAGGTCATCGTCACGGTGGGCGATGCGGCCAAGGCCGAGGCGTGCGAGGCGCTCGGCGCTGTCCGCGCCATCAACTACCGGACGGAGGATTTCGTCGAAGTGGTGCGCGCGGTCACCGAGAAGCACGGCGCCGACGTCATCCTCGACATGGTGGGCGGCGACTACATCGAGCGGAACTTGCGCGCCGCGGCGCTTGAAGGGCGCATCGTGCAGATCGCCTTCCTGAAGGGCTCCAAGGTCGAGATCGACCTGATGCGGCTGATGATGCGCCGGCTGACCCTAACCGGCTCGACCCTGCGCGCGCAGACGGCCCAGTCCAAGGCGCGCATGGCGCAAGCCATCGAGGAGCGCATCTGGCCGCTGATCGAGCAAGGCAAGATCAAGCCGGTGATCGATTCCACTTATCCGCTGACCGAGGCGGCGGCGGCGCACAAACGCATCGACGACCCCGCCCATGTGGGAAAGATCGTTCTCGTCGTGGGCGCCTGAACGGGGCCCGGAACCAATTGCTTGGGCGGCCGTCTGCCCCTATATAGGGCTTATTCCCCTCAATTGGTTGATTTGGCTCTTTCGCCGAGGGGGCGAGAGAGACGGCGCTACCCTTTTAACCGAGACCCGAGACCCGATATGACCCGCACTCCGCTGATGCCCAAAGCGACCGCTGTTTGGCTGGTCGACAACACCTCCCTGACCTTCGACCAGATCGCCGAGTTCTGCGGCCTGCACGTGCTCGAGGTGAAGGGCATCGCCGACGGCGACGTGGCCCATGGCATCAAGGGCATGGACCCCATCTCCTCGGGCCAGCTCTCCCGCGACGAGATCGCGGTGGCCGAGAAAGACCCCAAGCACCGGCTAAAGCTCTTGGAGCCGAAGGTCGAGGTGCCCGAGGTGAAGACCAAGCGGGGCCCGCGCTATACGCCCGTGTCGCGCCGTCAGGACCGGCCGAACGCCATCCTCTGGCTCTTGCGCAACCACCCGGAGCTCAAGGACAGTCAGATCATGCGGCTGGTCGGCACCACCAAGCCCACCATCCTCTCCATCCGGGAGCGCACCCACTGGAACTCGCCCAATCTCGTGGCTCAGGACCCGGTGACGCTGGGTCTTTGCTCCCAGATCGACCTGGACGCGGCCGTGAAGCGGGCCGCCGCGCGCCTGGAGCGGGAGCGCAAGAAGGCGGAGCGCGAGGCCGCGAAGGCCGGCACGCTGCTCCCCACCGAGGAGACGACTGCGGTGCCGATGACCGCGGCGGAAGCCGAGGCCCAGGCCGGCGACACACCGGAGGCGCCCGCGGCCCAAGATGCAGCCTTGTCGCCGGAGGACGCGATGGCCGCTTCGCTTGCCCAAGAGGCCCGCGACGCCATGGCCGCCCCGGCTGAGGAGCCGGAGACGCCGGACGCCGATTCCGTCTTCGCCAAGCTCAAAGACCTGCAGACTGGCAATGAAGAGGGGAAAGAGACCCCCTCCGAGTAGCGATGGTGGGCTCAGCCGATTCGTGGCATTCTTCCGGCTGGTCGCGGTGCTCGTGCCCAAGGCCCCAAAAAGGGGCGCAAAGGGAGGAGAGAACGCTGATGAGACGTCTTGCCGGTCTTCTGGCGGTCGCCATGGCGGCGGCCACGATTACCCCTCTCGCGGCAGCGGAGCCGAACAGGCGGTCCCAGCCCGGCGCCAACGACGTCGGCATCTGGAAATCCTATGCGCCGGAGGGGTTGCAGGGCGAACTCAACAACTATGACCCGATCGGTCTCATCTCCGGGGCCCTGATCCGCACCGACTGCTCGATCAATTACACCGATCCCGACGACGGCAAGGTCTACTGCTTCAACAGCGCCACCTCGCTCACCTATTTCGAGCATTGGCCCAAAACCTATGCCCGCCGGGCCGCCGCCGCCCTGAAAAAGCTCAAGGCGGGCGTGCCCACCAACTGAGCCCGACCACCGGCGGGCCGCAGGCATCACCTTGACCTCGATCAAGGTTTGAATGCCGCCCAGGCGCGAGCTTCCCTCTGTGACCAACTCAAAATGGAGGGGGAACCATCATGAGTGACGTCGATATCGTATTTCTGACATTGGTGATGATCAGCTTCGGCGCGTTTGCCGCCACGCTAGCCTACTACGCGCACCGCTAGGCCCGGCAAACCGCCACCAATACATAAGAGTAATTGATTCGGGCCCACTGCCTTGGCTAGGGTGCGGGCGAGGAAACGTACCCGCCAAGTCCATGGTCAATCCCTACTCCGCTGGTCTCGAGAAGACTCCAGCGAACCACCAGCCGCTGACCCCGCTTACCTTTCTAAAGCGGGCGGCAAACGTGCATCCGCGCCACACCGCCGTCATCCACGGGGGCACGCGGACCAGCTACCGCGATTTCTACGCCCGTACCCACCAGCTCGCCTCCGCGCTCGCCGCGCGCGGCATCGGCGTGGGCGACACCGTGTCGGTCATGCTGTCCAATTCCCCCGCCATGCTGGAGGCCCATTACGGCGTGCCCATGGTGGGCGCCGTGCTGCATTCCATCAACACACGTCTGGACGCCCATATCATCGGCTTCATGCTGGACCACGCCGAGACCAAGGTGCTGATCGGCGACACGGAGTTCGCGCCCGTGCTGAAGGAGGCGCTGGCCCACGCCAAGTCGAAGCCGCTCCTGATCGACTACCGTGATCTGGAGCTCGGCGTCGAAGGCGAACGCCTCGGCGATCTCGACTATGAGGACTTCGTGGCCGAGGGCGACCCGGAGTTCGACTGGGCGATGCCGTCGGATGAGTGGAACGCGCTGTCCCTCAACTATACGAGCGGCACCACCGGCAATCCGAAAGGCGTGGTCTATCATCACCGAGGCGCGGCGCTGATGTGCTACGCCAATGCGCTCGCCACGGGCATGGGCCCGCATCCGGTCTATCTGTGGACCCTGCCCATGTTCCACTGCAACGGTTGGTGCTTCCCCTGGACGATCAGCCTGGTCGCGGGCACCCATGTCTGCCTGCGGGCGGTGCGCGCAGGCGCCATGTATGACGCCATCGCCGACCACAAGGTGACTAATCTCTCCGGCGCGCCGTTCGTCATGGCATCGCTGCTGAATGCCACGCCGGAGGAGAAACGCGACTTCGATCAGCGCGTCGCCTTCAATCATGCCGGCGCACCGCCTCCGGCCGCGGTCCTCGCAAAGATGGAGGAGGCGGGCTTCGAGATGGCCCATCTCTACGGGCTGACCGAGACTTACGGTCCCGCCACGCTCAACGAATGGAAGCCAGCGTGGGACGAGCTCCCCACAGACCAACGCCTCGCAAAGCGCATCCGCCAGGGCGTGCCCTATCACGCGCTGGAAGACCTGACCGTCATGGACCCGAAAGCCATGGAGCGGACGCCCGCAGATGGCGAGACCATGGGCGAGGTCATGTTCCGCGGCAACATCGTGATGAAGGGCTATCTCAAGAACGAAAAAGCCACGCAGGACGCCTTCGCCGGCGGCTGGTTCCACTCCGGCGATCTCGGCGTCATGCACCCGGACGGCTACATCCAGCTCAAGGATCGCTCCAAGGACATCATCATCTCCGGCGGCGAGAACATTTCCTCCATCGAGGTCGAGGACGCCATCTACAAGCACCCTGATGTCGCCGCCGCCGCCGTGGTGGCCAAGCCGGACGACAAATGGGGCGAGACCCCGTGTGCCTTCGTGGAGCTGAAGACGGGCGCGCAAACATCCGCCGACGACATCATCGCCTGGTGCCGCGACAATCTCGCCCACTTCAAGTGCCCCCGCCACGTGGTGTTCGTGGAGCTGCCCAAGACCTCCACCGGCAAGATCCAGAAATTCAAGCTGCGCGAACTCGCCAAAGAGGCGTGAGACGATGCCTCTTCTCCGCTTCGATCTGATTGAAGGCCGCACCGAGGCGGAGCTGAAAGCCCTGCTCGATGCTGCCCACCGCGCCATGCTCGACGCCTTTCAGGTGCCCGAGCGCGACCGCTATCAGATCGTGCACGAGCACAAGCCGGGCCAGATGATCGTGGAGGACACAGGTCTTGGCATCCCGCGCACGCCCCGCGTCGTCGTCTTGCAAGTAACCTCCCGGCCACGCACCCAGGAGCAGAAGGAGACCTTCTACCGGCGCTTGTGCGAGGAGCTTGAACGCACCTGCGGCATAGCGCCCTCCGACGTGATGGTTTCCATCGTCGAGAACACGGACGCCGATTGGTCGTTCGGGCTCGGCCGCGGCCAGTTCCTGACCGGCGAGCTCTGACCCCGCAGGGGTGAGGCGGAGACCGAATCGCCCTACTCTGAGAACCATCTCGGAGGGAGGGCGCCATTCTGCTTGAGGAGAACTTCCGCCTTGCGGCGAATTACGTGGCGCTGGCCGTCGAGGTCGGTGCGGTGCTCGTTGTGGCCTTTGGAGCCATCCAAGCCATTGCCGCGCTTGGCGCCGCCATCATCGCAGGGACGGCAGATGAGATCCGGGGCCGGGAGATCTGGCTCAAATTCGCGACCTGGATCCTGCTGGCTTTGGAGTTCGCCCTGGCCGCCGACATCATCCACACGGCGGTCGCGCCCACCTGGAACGACATCTGGAAACTGGCCGTGATCGCGGTCGTCCGGACCATGCTGAACTACTTCCTGGCCAGGGATATCGCAGCTTTCAGCAAACTCCAGACCGCCGCCCCGAATTCCGCCTCAAAGCCAGTCTAGGGCTAATCCGTTGGACCGCTGATCCATTCTGTGGTTCAGTGGATCACGGTTATGGCGCAGTGCAAAAATGGCCGGCGGATAGGCCAATCGCTGCGCCCACAGGGGGTTGGACGCCGGACAGCGTCCATATGAGAGGTAGCCAGCCGAACGCGGCGTAACTCCCGCAAAACTGGGCGTAGATGAGCTTCCTCACGGGGTAAGGGATGACTGAGCGAACACGGACGACCAGCCCGCGATTCCAATTCATCCTGATCAAACCGTCCCACTACGACAAGGATGGCTACGTGGTGCAATGGATGCGCTCCACCATGCCGTCGAACTCGCTCGCCTCGGTCTATAGCCTGGCCCAGGGCGCCGCCGACCGGCAGGTGCTCGGCCCGGACCTTCCCATCGATGTCGTCGCCATCGACGAGACCAACACACGGGTCAAGACAAAGGCTCTCATCCAGCGCATCAAAGACAATGGCGGCCGCGGCCTTGTCGGTATCGTCGGCGTCCAGTCCAACGAGTTTCCACGCTCCGTGGACATCGCGCGCCCCTTCCGCGAGGCCGGCATCCAGGTGATGATCGGCGGCTTCCATGTCTCCGGCTGCCTGTCGATGCTTCCCGAGCTCCCCGACGACATCAAGGAAGCGCAAAGCCTCGGCATCTCCATCTTCGCCGGCGAGGCCGAGGAGCATATCGACACCGTCATTCGCCACGCCGCCGACGAGACGCTTGAGCCGCTCTACAATCACATGAAAGAAGAGCTGCCCTGCCTCGCCAACGTGCCCTCGCCGCCCTTCCTGCCGCGCGATTTCGTGGACCGCACCGTCGGCAACGTGACGAGCTTCGACGCGGGCCGCGGCTGTCCGTTCCAGTGTTCCTTCTGCACCATCATCAACGTGCAGGGCCGCAAGTCCCGCTACCGCACGCCGGACTCCATCGAGCATATCCTGCGCCTGAACTACGAGCAGGGCGTGAACCGCTTCTTCATCACCGACGACAATTTCGCGCGGAACAAGGATTGGGAAGCGATCTACGACCGCATCATCAAGTTGCGCGAAGAGGACGGCTTGGACGTCCGCTTCATGATCCAGGTCGATACGCTGTGCCACAAGATTCCGAACTTCATCGAGAAGTCGAAGCGTGCCGGCGTCACCCGCGTGTTCATCGGGCTTGAGAACATCAACCCGGCCAACCTGATCGCGGCCAAGAAGCGGCAAAACAAGATCACCGAATACCGCAAGATGCTGCTCGACTGGAAGCGCGTCGGCATCATGACATTCGCGGGTTACATTCTCGGCTTCCCCAACGACACGCCAGAGTCGATCAAGCAGGACCTGGAGATCATCAAGCAGGAACTCCCACTCGACATGCTGGAGTTCTTCATCCTCACGCCCCTGCCCGGCTCCGAAGACCATCAAGTGCTCGCCAAGAAAGGGGTCTGGATGGACCCCGACATGAACAAGTATGAGCTTGAGCACGTGGTCACCGCGCACCCGAAGATGACCGCCGAAGAGTGGCAGGGCGCCTACGAATCGGCTTGGCGCATCTTCTACACCAAAGAGCACCTGGAGACGGTGCTGCGGCGCGCCTATGCCAGCGGCGTCAACATCCGCTCGCTGATGCCGGTCCTGTTCTGGTTCAAGAACGCCGTGCCGGTGGAAGGCCTGCATCCGCTGCAATGGGGCATCTTCCGCATCAAGCACCGCGCCGATCGCCGCTCCGGGCTGCCGATCGAGAACCCGGTCGTGTTCTATGCCAAGTACGCGGCGGAAATCGCGCGCAAAGCCACACTGCTTGGCAAGAGCTGGTGGCAGCTGAAGCAGATCGTCAAGAAGATCGAGGCAGACCCCCACGCCAAGGACTACAAGGACCAGGCGCTGACCGCGGTCGCCGAAGAGGACTCCGAGCAGATGGGCCTCTACAACCAGAACGAAGCGGCCCGCACCGCCGTCGAACGCGAATTGCGGGTCGCCAACAAGGCCAGCATCCAGGCCAACGGCGCCGGCAATGGCAAAGCCAACGGCCAGGGTCAGCCGGTTCTGACCATGAAGGCGAACGGCAACGGCAAAGCCGCCCATGCGGGCAACGGCCACGCTGCCGCCAACTCCGATAAGGCCGCCGAGCGCGCGGAGACGAAGGAGCGCCGCGGAGAGACCGCCGCACCGGCTGCGTAAACCGCTCCCGCCATGGCGCCATCCGACGGCTTCAAGGCATTCATCCAGGACCAGCTCGCGGGCTTCGGGCCCGTAAGCATCCGCAACATGTTCGGCGGCGCCGGCGTCTACGCTGACGGTGTCATGTTTGCGCTTCTTGCCGACGACACGCTCTACCTCAAAGCCGACGCGGCCACCTCGCGCGCCTTCGCCGACGAGGGCATGGGGCCCTTCACCTATAAGGCGGAAGGCCGCAAGCCCATCGCCATGTCCTATTGGGAAGTGCCGCCGCGCTTGATGGAGGATCCCGACGAACTCGCCGAGTGGGCGCGCATCGCCCATCGCGTAGCTTCCGCTGCGAAGAAACCGTCACGAAAGAAACCCAAAACGAAGCGCACATCATGAGCACGGCACAAAGGCCAAGTCGATCCGCCGCGTGGTCACGGGCGGAGCTGTGCTCCGCCCGTGTGTGGCGGTAACTAGAGATCTTTGACCGGTGTGCTCCGGATCTCCTTCCACTTGTCAGCCGCCTTGGAGATCGTCCCCGGCCGATCCTTGTTGAACGCCGCGAGAATATCCTCGCTCAAGAAGACGTAGAGCTTCTCATCGATGACGGCCGCATAGGCTGGATCGCCGTCGAACTTCTTGCCGACCGCAACGCCGAACGTGCAGAACCCGCCGTTTTGCGGAAGATAGGCCGCCGGATCCGCCTGGAAGATCTTCTTATTGTCCGGCGATTCGAAATAGTACGCGACATCGTCTTGAACAACCGTGTGCTTTGCGTTGCCCTCGACGGGTTTTCCCGTCTTGATGAAAGCGACCGGGTCGACGCCGTGCAGACCAAGCGGCGCTCCCGCCGCGGTCACGCCAACGGACACGTTGTGTTCGTCGGCCGCAAACGCAGCGGGTGCGAGCGCGGTCGCGGCCAACATGATTGAGGCGATCGTAAGTGTACGAAACATGAGACAGTCCTTTCGATTTTGCAGGTTGGCTGGGGGTCAACTGCCAGACGCACGATGCGCTGACGCCACAAGAGTTGGAGGCTCCTGAACGCGCGATCAACGAACCTCGGCTGTAGATGAATGATCTACGTGTTCTCTTGAACGATCTGCAATGCAACGCTCGGATGTGACCGCGGCGGTTAGTGTTGGGACCGACAGAACGCAAAAGGGCCACGGCGGATCGGGCCCGCCGCGGCCTGGCGCCTTGGAGTTTTCGGGGCGTCGAGGTCTACGCTGGCTCTGCGAGCGGTTCGGACCTGTGGAGACTCACAACGAGCACAACAGCGAGCCCATTCGCCCAATAGTAGACGGCGTCGATACCCTTGAAGTCGAAAGCGAACGGCGCCATCAAGAACACAGCGCCAACAAGCCCATCGACGGCAAGGTGGACGCCGTACGGCAAGACCCGGAACACACCAAGATGATGGTCGGTAAGGAGTGTGAGGATCAGAGCCGCGACACCTGTGCCCACGGATAACCAGAGGGCGAGCGGGTTCGATTGACCGAGGCCGATCACAAACGGCAATATGATGAGTGCGGCGGCGACGGGGTAGTCGAGACAAGCATGGACTGTCTTGGTTATGAAGCGCATGGGAGGTTCCTTTTGTCGTTGTGCCGCAGCCAATCTGCGGAACCTCCCAAAAGTAGGAGCGACGCTATCTGCCTCCCATGACGCCGCGTTCAGGAATCACAGCAGATCGTTCTGAACTACACGGCTCTAATGAACGGACGGTTGGGAGTCCCGCGCCATTGAGGATCGAAACGCCGCAGGGGTCGTACCCACTTCCTTCTTGAAGACGCGACTGAACGCAGACTCAGAGCTGTAACCGGACAGTGCAGCGACCTCCGATATGCTGGCCGCCTCCATCAGCTTCTGTCGTGCGATCTGCATGCGCCATCCCGTCAGATATTGCATTGGCGTCATGCCCATCTTGCTGGAGAACTGCACAGCAAACCCGGTGCGCGATAGGCCAGCTTCGCGGGCCAAGCTCTCGACGCTCCAGTCCTTTGCGGGTTCTCCGTGAAACGCCGTCAGTGCGCGGCTAATTTTAGGATCGGCGAACCCGGCGAGTCCGGCATGGTGGACCCCCTCACGTTCGATAAATGCGCGGATGGCCTGGGCAAAAACAACCTCGGACATTTTTAGAGCGATCAGATCGCCACCGAAGCGGGACTTGCCTGCTTCATCCCCGATGAGCCGCAAAGAGGCCTCCATCCAACGACCGGCAACCTCACCGTAATTCGCAATATGTATGTGGGTCGGTAACCGATCGAAGATCGGATGCCGTGCACGCGGCGCGAAGGAGAAATGCCCACAGATCAGCTCGGTTTCGCGGTCTCCCCCCTCACCGCCATAGACCAGGACCCCTTCGTCTCTGTAGCCCGATAGCTCGAGCACGCGGTCAAGCGGCAGGATCGTGTTGTCCGGGTCCTGGCCGCAATAAAGATCGTGGGCCGCGCCGTGCGGAATGATGACGAGGTCACCTTGCGCCAGCAGAAGCGCCTCGCCCGTTTCCGGCAACCGCACCATGCAGTCACCTCGATGCGCGAAGTGGAATCGCGCAACGTTCTGATAGGCGGGTACGGCCACGCCCCACGGTGCGGTGAACGCGGTCCGGAAATAGAGCGTCCCCTTCAAGGAGAGCTTGGTGAGAACGTCGCTGAGCGTGTCAATCATGGCACCGACATGGGATCGCTGTACGGAGTGGTCTAGTCCTCTGAACGATCAAGCATGATTTCTGACGTTTCAGTATGGAGTCTGACGGTTTTTTGAACTCTATTGATTTCCGGACTGCGAGGAGGCGTGAAGAAGAGGCAGCGCTGTGTGGTCGCGAGAGGCACACCGCATTGCTTGCACCGGGAAGAAGAAGCCGTCAAAGCCCCGCAAAGGTCAGCGAGAACCCGCGCGATAGTCACGCTTGCGTCTTCGTGCAGCCATTGTCGATTGGGGTGAAACGCGGGTGTAAGCCGCGCGGTAAGATCAGTTTCCGCCGCCGAAGGCGCGGTTGATCATGTCGCGGAATATGCCGCGGCGCCGGGGCCGCTCTTCATAGGCTTGCTGTTGCTGATACTGATCATAGCCGACGTTTGGCCCTGCGGACGGCTCCAAGGCATGCGCCGGCATCCAACCCTTCGCAGACGTGTTCGGATCGCTAACCTCGATCCACTCCGCGTTGCGCGACACGACCTTCAATTGGCGGCCGTATGGAAACGCAAACAAGATCGGCGCATCGATTGAGGCGGTGGCACGCATCCCCGATCCGGAACCGATGACCTTCACCCATTGCTCGGCTGGCTGGCCGCCCCACTGTCCTTGTTGTGGCTGCCCGTAAGGACCGCCCTGCTGCGCCGCGTAGGGATCGGCTGGCTGTCCATAAGAGGGTTGCTGTGCGTAAGGATCAGGCTGCGCGTACGCATCGCGTTGCGGGGCATACGGATCGTAGGCTCCGGCCTGGCCCTGAGGGTTCGGCGGCGGCGCGTAAGGGTCCTGAGCGTAAGGATCCTGGGCGTAAGGGTCTTGTTGAGCGTAAGGGTCTTGCGCATAGGGGTCGCCGGGAGGCGGACCGTAAGCGCCGCTTTGCCCTTGTGGTCCCGCGGGCGCTTGACCGTAAGGATTGGGAGGCGGCGGCGGACCGCCATAGGCGCCCGCGTTCGGGTCCTGCATAGCCGGGTTCTGCCCGGCTTGATCCGTAGCCCAAGGCAGAGGCGCGGGATTTGGTGCGGCACCCGGCATCGCGGGATCCTGAGGCGGCACGGCTTGCCCCGGCAGCGCCGCCATATCCTGGGGCGCGCCACCCTCTTGGGGCGTGGGGATGTTCTGGATGGCAGGCGGATCCGCGCCATCCTCGGGCGGCGGACCCGGATTGGCTTCGGTGGTCACTGTCTCAAACGGCGGGACGTCCGGGGTCGCGGCGTCGTTGTCCTCTTCGCGCGGCTGGTTGATGGCCTGCTGATAGGCAAGCGTGCGCTTGGCCGGCTCTTCCGCCTTCTTCTTCTCGACGACGGGAGCCGGGGACACGATCATCCACACCACGCCCAGGCCGATGGCGAAGGTGCAGACAAGATAAAAGGCCAGCTTTTTGATCGCCGTTCTCCCCCTTTTGACGCGCCCCCATTAGGCTCAGAAAAGGCGGCAATTGAGTGTCTTTGGTCCGTATTACGCCCGTATTGTCTCTTCGTTAAGCTTAAATTCCGGTGAATCGGGCGCGAAGACCCACCCCTGTGGACGGTGCGCCCAAGGACCGCGCGACGGCACGCCGGAAACCCTAGGCAGCCCTTGGCTCCGGCGGCTAAGATGCCGCCAAGCCCAACGAAAGACTGGTCAAACCGGCCCAGCAGTCCCCGGCACCCAATGCTATCTTACAAAGAGCACGACAACGCCCAGGCCGTTGAGATTTGCCTGAGCGGCCGGGTCTCGGGCGATGAGTTCGACCGCGTCGCGGCGAAGCTGGAGGCCTTCATCGCTCGCCACGGCCAAGTCCGTGTCCTTGAGCAGATCAAGGACTTTGAAGGCATGGACGCCACCGCCTTGTGGCACGACATCAAGTTCAGCTTTCGCCACCTGAAGGACTTCAACCGCATCGCCGTGGTCGCCAATCCCGATACCCACAACCTTTGGTCGAGCCTGGTCTCCCCCTTCATCGAGTGCCAAGTGGAGCACTTCGCCCCCGATCAGATCGAGGAAGCCCGGGATTGGCTGATGTGGCCGGAGGGAGCGGCCGACGTCTAGGCGGACGGGTGGCCCATCTTTGAGCCTATTGGTCCACGGCCTCCTCTGGATCGGCCTCGGGCGTTTCTTGGATCGTCTCCAGATAGGCGATGATGGCGTCCACATCATGCGCCTTGAACACGAAGATCGGCATCTCCGGATGGCCGGAGACGATCCCTTCGGCGAGCGCTTCGGCCAGGTTCTCCACAGGGTATTTGGCGGAGAGTGTGCGAAATGGCGGCGCTTCCGCCATGGGGCTATCACCGGTCAGCCCGACCGCGTGGCAGTCCCCGCAATTGTCCTGGACCAGCATCTCTCCCTTGTTGGACAAGCCCTTCTCGGCCGCCAAAACTGGTGAGTTGGCCGGCAAGCAAAGCCCCCCAGCAAAGAGCGCCAACGCCCATAGGCCTGCGCGCCAGGCTTTCGTCATTCCCCGATCTCCTTGTGTTTCCCTATCAATCCCCTGAGGGCGCGCCGGTTCACTGATGCAGATCAACGGCAACCGCCAGCAGGGCGCGAGTCCCCATCCCAAAAACGACGATGGCCGCGGAGAGGTTTCCAACCTCTCAATCGCGGCCATAAAGCCAACTTTTCGCCCGGAACCGGCAAGACCAGGCGCCACCCAAATCGTTGATCACATCAGGCCGCGCCTTCGGAACCGGAGGGGCAGGCCTTTGGCTTTCCTAGTGGTGCGGCGTGTGCTTGAGCCGCTCCATTTCATCCCTTAGACGCAGTTTCTGACGCTTCCATTCCGCGATCTTCAAATCGTCCGACGTCGGTCGTCCTTGTTCTTCTTCGATTTTTCGATCCAACGCGCGGTGCCTCTGAGACAATTCAGCGAGGTGTGCGTCGAGCGCCATATCGGACCTCCTAGCCAATTATCACCATCGCTATTTTGTCAAACTGCTCGTCGCTTGTCTAATCACGGCAGCCGGTCAGGCCAGAGGCCGGACCCCGCGCCGTCCAAGCCCTTGCGCCGGCCCGCTTTCGCCCCGATACTTTTGGCCGAAGGCGGCAAAGGGGAAAAAGCGCCCGATGGAGAGCGAGGAGATTCGCGAGCTTCGGGCAGTGCTGGAACGGCTGAAGCAGGAGCATCGCGACCTGGACAGCGCCATCAACGCGCTGGAGGATTCTGGTCGCGCCGACGCCTTGCAGCTCAAGCGCCTGAAGAAGAAAAAGCTCTTTCTGAAAGACGAGATCGCCCGGGTCGAGGATCAGCTCCTGCCCGACATCATCGCCTGAGCTTCCGGTCTGCCACCCGCAGAATAGCTAGTCCCAGCGCACCGGCACCGATCTCCAGGGCCAGATAGATCAGCAGCAGCGCGCTCGGCTGCCCGTCCACGACGAGGCTGACCACCCGCCCCACCGCAAGCGACAGAGCGAAGAAGATCACCCAGATCACCGCGGTGCGCTGCCAGGAGGGTGTAAAGGCGGCAATGCCCCAGAAGACCGCGGCGCCGAGATAAAGGCACATCAAGGCACGGAAGATATGCGTCTGATCGGTGCCGGAGACGGCGATGTCGAGCGACTGGGGCAGCGTCGTCGCCGGCTGAAGCCCATAGTTGAGGGCGATCGGCACGATGAGCAGCGCGGCCAGGAGGAGATAGAACCGCATCAATTTGCTGGTGGGCGGCGAGGCTGGCGGGTCTTGGGGCATCGGTTTTTCCTGTGGGCGCGGGAACCGGACCCCACGGCAGCCGATTCCTTAGGAAACTGCAAGGCGGTCTCTTTCACACAACCTTGCCAAGCAAGGGCGCGTCCCTATAATCGCGCGCTTTCCGCGAACCGGGCACCATCCACCTTCCCATGAGCGAGAGCATGAACGATGCGAATCCCGCCGTCGGCATCATTATGGGAAGCCGCTCGGACTGGCCCACGCTGAAGGCCACCGCGGAGGTCCTGGACCAGTTGCATGTGGCCTATGAGACCAAGGTGGTCTCGGCCCATCGCACGCCGAAGCGCCTCTACGAGTACGCCTCCACCGCGAAAGACCGGGGCCTCAAGGTCATCATCGCCGGCGCCGGCGGGGCCGCGCACTTGCCAGGCATGGCTGCCGCCATGACGGAGCTCCCGGTCCTCGGCGTGCCCGTGGAGAGCAAGACCCTCAAAGGTCTCGACAGCCTCTTGTCCATTGCCCAGATGCCTGCCGGCGTGCCGGTCGGGACGCTCGCCATCGGCAAAGCCGGCGCCGCCAATGCCGGACTTCTAGCCGCTGGCATCCTCGCGCTTTGCGATTCGGATCTCGCCGTGCGGCTGGCCGCCTGGCGCGCCGAGCAAACCGCCGGTGTGCACGAGACGGTCGAAGATAATGCCTGAGCCGTTACCGCCGGGCAGCGTGATCGGCATACTGGGCGGCGGCCAACTTGGCCGCATGCTCGGCGTCGCCGCGAGCCGGCTGGGGCTCAAGACGCATATCTATAATGACGAGCCCAACGCGCCCGCTTTCGACGTGGCCGCCGCCTCCACCGTGGGCGCTTACGCCGACGCTTCCGTGCTGTCTGGTTTCGCGGACCAGGTCGACGTCGTCACATGCGAGTTCGAGAACGTTCCAGCGGAGGCCCTACAGGTCGCGGCCGAGAAGGCGAGCGTCTTTCCGCCGGCCAAGTCCTTCGCCGTGTCCCAGGACAGACTGACCGAAAAGGACTTCATCAGCGGGCTCGATATCCCGGTGGCGCCTTACGCCAAGGTGGACAGCCTTGAGGACCTCCAAGAGGGCCTGTCGCGGGTGCGGACCCCGGCGCTCCTGAAGACGCGCCGGTTCGGCTACGACGGCAAAGGCCAAATCCCGATCCAGACCCTGGGCGAGGCGGAGAGCGCGTTCGGCAAGATGGACGGCGCCCCTTGCGTGCTGGAGGGCATGGTGCCCTTCCAGCGGGAGGTCTCGGTGATCGCGGTTCGGGGCCAAGACGGGGAGACCCGTTTCTATGACCTGGTGGAGAACGTACACCAGGGCGGCATTCTCGCCACGAGCCGCGTTCCGGCCGCGGTCTCGCAGTCCACCGTGTTCGAGGCGCGCCAAATCGCGGGCCGAATCGCCGAGGCCTTGGGCCATGTAGGCGTCCTGTGCGTGGAGATGTTCCAGCGCGACGAGACGCCCAGTCTCATCGTGAACGAGATTGCCCCCCGTGTGCACAACTCCGGCCACTGGACCCTGGACGCCTGCCTCGTCAGCCAGTTCGAGAACCATATCCGGGCCATTTGCGGCTGGCCGCTTGGCGATGTCGGCCGGCACAGCAATGCGGTAATGACCAATCTCATCGGCGAGGACGTTAGCGCATGGAGGTCGCTTGCCGCCGAGCCCGGCGCGGCGCTGCATCTCTACGGCAAGGGCGAGGCCCGCGCGGGGCGCAAGATGGGCCACGTCACCCGCGTCGCGCCCAAGACCTCTGCCTGACAGACCCATGCCCCACCAGCGCGGGCAAGATCCAACACCCAGTCTGGACAACGCAGGGCTCATTTGCTAGAGCAGCCCCTTACTTGGGGCTGAGATTGCTCTCGTACGGGTCGTTTTGGCCCCGCTCCAATTTCAAAACCAGTTCAAATTTGGAGACCATAGACGCGTGCAAGTCGTCGTCCGCGATAACAATGTCGATCAGGCCCTCAGGGCGCTGAAGAAGAAGATGCAGCGCGAAGGCATCTTCCGGGAAATGAAGCTTCGGAACTATTACGAGAAGCCCTCGGAGAAGCGTGCCCGCGAGAAGGCGGAGGCGATCCGCCGTGCGCGCAAGCTCGCCCGCAAGAAAGCGCAGCGCGAGGCCGGGACGTCAGGACGGGGCCGCGGCCGCCGTTAGGCGCTCTCTTCACCCAAGATCAGCTTTTCGATCGCAAGTGGCTGAAGCCGGGAAGGTCCTTCCCGGCTTTGTTGTGTTTGGAGGAGCCGCTAGCGGCGGGCGTCCGCCGCGGCCGCGAGCTCAACCGGCCGGCCAGCGCGCGCCGGCGCCTTGACGGCGGGCTTAACCTCAGCGGCGTCGGGCTCGAGCCCCTTGAGGAACGCACGCACTTCGGACCAGGCCCCTTGGTCGAACAGGTCGTTGTGCCCTGCCCGCGGCAAGACGCTGAGCACCTTTGGCTCATTGGCGGCGTGATAGACGCGCCGGGCCTGGTCGAGCGGGATCACGGCGTCCCGTCCCCCATGAATGATGAAAACCGGAATCTTGATCTCGCCGATCCGGTCGATCGTGCGGTACTGATCGACCATGATGAGGTCGAGCGGCAGCAGCGGCCAAGCCAGCTTGCCCACGTCCACCACCGACGTGAATGGCGACTCCAATATGAGCGCCTCGGCGTCCCGTTGCAGGCACAGCCGCGTGGCCACGGCGGTGCCCAGCGACTCGCCATAGACGACGATGTCGCGCGGCGCCACGCCAAGGCCGCGAAGATAGTCGTAGGCGCTCACTGCATCGGCAGTGATGCGCTTTTCCGTCGGACGTCCGCCCGACCCGCCGCAGCGGCGGTAGTTCATCATGAACACGCCGTAGCCGTCGGCGACGATCGGCTTGATCTTGCCGGCACGGTCGGCCGTGTTGCCGCTATTGCCGGTGAAGTAGAGCAATGTCGGCTTGCCCGGCCGGGCCGGACGGTACCAAGCGATCAGCCGCGTTCCATCGGTCGCCTTGAAGACGATCTCCTCAACGCCGTTAAGGCCGGCAGCCTCCGGCGCGACGCGCGTTGAATCGGGCACGTAAACAAAGTACCGGTGCAGCAACCGCGCAATAATGCAAAACAGCGCGAAAATTCCAATAAGGGAGAGGACAAGGTTCAACATGGGCTAATGACTGCCTCGCTGTAATTATTTTGGTCTTGACCTACTGTACCCGGCAGCAATGAACAGGCGTTGAACGGCCCGTTCATCAAACGAAAACCTCAAAAGCGCACACGCGCTCCCGCAATAGCCGCATCAATCACAAATGATTTCGGGTGACCCCAACCCGCGAAGCTCAAGGTAAGCAAATTGGCCCTGAGATCGTCAGAGTCAATGCCTGGCTTGCAACACGGGACGGGGATTGACAGCAGGCGCGCCCCGTCCACTAGGCGTGGATTTGAGCCGGACTTGGGCGATTCTCAGACCGACTTTGACGATTCTTCGTTATCTTTGAGATCGTTAACCAAGCGGCGCGATTGCGACGAGCCTTACAGCGCCTTGGCGATCTCTTCCGTCATCTTTTTCGCGTCGCCAAGCACCATCATCGTGTTGTCCCGGTAGAAGACGGGATTGTCGATGCCCGCATAACCGGACGCCAATGAGCGCTTGTTGAACAGCACGGTCCCGGACTTCCAGACCTGAAGGACCGGCATGCCGTAGATCGGCGAGGACGGGTCGTCTTCCGCCGCCGGGTTCACCACGTCGTTGGCGCCGATCACGTAGACCACGTCGGTCTGCGGGAACTCGCTGTTGATGTCCTCCAGCTCGAAGACCTCGTCGTAGGGTACGTTCGCCTCGGCGAGCAGCACATTCATGTGTCCGGGCATGCGCCCGGCGACCGGGTGAATGGCATACTTCACCTCTACGCCGGCCTCCTTCAGGCCGTCCGCCATCTCCCGCAAGGCGTGCTGCGCTTGGGCCACCGCCATGCCGTAGCCCGGTACGATGACCACGCGGCTCGCGTTCTTCATGAGGTAGGCGGCATCTTCCGCCGAACCCAGCTTGACCGGCTTCTGCTCGCCATCGCCGGCAGGGCCGGCCACTTCGCCGCCGAAACCGCCGAGAATGACGCTGATGAACGAGCGGTTCATGCCCTTGCACATGATGTAGGACAGGATCGCGCCCGCCGAGCCCACCAGCGCGCCGGTGACGATCAGCGCCGTGTTGGCCAAGGTGAAACCGATGCCGGCGGCCGCCCATCCCGAATAGGAGTTGAGCATGGAGATCACGACCGGCATGTCGGCCCCGCCGATCGGGACGATGATCAGCACGCCGATCAGAAGCGACAGCGCCACGATCGCCCAGAAGTAGATGCCCGCCTGCTCCTGGCAGAACAGCACGATGCAGACCACCAGCGCGATGGCGAGCGCAATGTTGATGAGGTGCCGCGCCGGCAGCAGGATCGGCTTGCCCGACATGCGGCCCGACAGCTTGGCGAAGGCTATGACCGAGCCGGTAAAGGTGATGGCGCCGATGGCCGCGCCCAGCGACATCTCAATCAGGGTCGCGATAGGGATCGCCCCGACCCTGCCAATATCGAAGGCTTCAGGCGCGTAGAACGCCGCCGCCGCCACGAGCACCGCAGCAAGGCCCACCAGCGAGTGGAAGGCCGCAACGAGCTCCGGCATCGCCGTCATGGCGATACGCCGGGCGATCACCGCGCCGATGGTGCCACCCACCGCGACGCCACCGATAATCATGGCCCAGGTGACGGTACTGTCCGGCTGCGCCACGATGAGCGTGGTGCCGACGGCGATGGCCATACCGGCCATGCCCATATAGTTGCCCCGGCGCGAGGTTTCCGGCGAGGACAAGCCCCGCAGCGCCAGGATGAACAGGACGCCGGAAGCGAGGTAAAGCAGCGCGACGAGCTCAGCCGACATGTCAGCGATCCTTGCGCCGGTACATGGCGAGCATGCGCTGCGTCACCAGGAACCCGCCGAAGATGTTGACGCTGGCCAGCACAAGCGCGACCAGCCCCAAGATCTTGGCAAGGAGCGGGCCCGAGGAGTCCACCGCGCCTGCGACCTCGACGGCAACGGCGAGCAACGCACCGACCACGATCACCGACGAGATGGCATTGGTGACGGACATCAGCGGCGTATGAAGGGCCGGCGTGACGCTCCAAACCACGTAATAGCCGACGAACACCGCCAGCACGAAGATCGAGAACTGGGAGATGAAGTCGTGGCCGCCTTCGGCCGTCTCCGCAGCGAAAGCCTGCCCGGTCCATGCCAAGCCGGCCACCATGGCCACGGCGAAGACAGCAAGGACCGTATTCAGGGTCCGTCTCATCATGTCGTCTTGCCTCCCTTTGGCTTAGCGTTGGGCTTCGCGCCGAGGCTCTCGGCAATCATCTCGTTGACGATCGCGCCATCGCGGGCGATGGCCGTGCCTTTGGCAAGCTCGTCGTCCCAATCGATGGCCAGGGTCTTCTGTTCCTTGTCGATGAACGGATCGACGAATGCCTGCAGGTTGCGGGCATAAAGGCTGGAGGCGTTGACCGGCAGTTCACCCGGCAGGTTGAGCTTGCCGAAAATCCGCACGCCCCCGTGCTCGGCGATCTCCCCCGTCTTGGTCAGCTCCGTGTTGCCACCGCGCTCGGCAGCCAGGTCGACGATGATGGATCCGGGCCGCATGCCCTCGATCATCGCCTTGGAGATGAGCTTTGGCGCCGGACGTCCGGGGATCAGCGCCGTGGTGATGACGATGTCTTGGTTCTTGACGTGATCGGCAACGAGGTCCGCTTGCTTTTTCTTGTACTCGTCGGACATCTCCTTGGCGTAGCCGCCCGCCGTCTCCGCCTGCTTGAACTCCTCGTCCTCGACGGCAATGAACTTCGCGCCAAGCGATTCCACCTGCTCCTTAGCCGCCGGACGCACGTCGGTTGCGGTGACGATCGCCCCCAAACGGCGTGCCGTGGCGATGGCCTGTAGGCCGGCGACCCCTGCCCCCATGATGAACACCTTGGCCGCGGGCACCGTGCCCGCCGCGGTCATCATCATGGGAAGCGCGCGCTCGAAAGCGGCGGCCGCATCAGCCACAGCCTTGTAGCCGGCGAGATTCGATTGGGACGACAACACGTCCATGCTCTGGGCGCGGGTGATGCGCGGCATCAGCTCCATGGCGAACAGCGACACGCCGGTCTTCGCCAAGGCCTCAAGCTCGCCGGCGTCGGAGAACGGGTCGAGCATGCCCATGACCGCCGCGCCTTTCTTCATGGCTTTGGCCAGGTCCAGCGGCGGACGGCGCACGGTGAACACCACGTCCGCATCAGCCACGGCATCGGCGTCGCTCTTGGCGATGGCCGCGCCCGCTTCCTTGTAGTCCTCGTCGGAAAAATGCGACCGGAGGCCGGCGCCGGACCGCACCGTGACTTTCGCTCCGGCCTTTACGAGCTTCTTGACGGTCTCAGGCGTGAGCCCGATCCGCGGCTCGTCCTTGCCTTCAGCGGGTACGCCAATCGCGATCATCGTGGCTCCCTCAGCGGACGAGCCGGGCAAGGCAGCCAGCCGTCTGCGTGAATTGTGGTCTTCCGGTTACGAGATGAGCAAATGAGAAGTCTGCCGAGCGTAATAGTTGGCCTACGTCAAGAAATAGGCCATGGACGCCACGATCACCGAAACGATGATCACCGTCCACAAGGTCAACCTACAGAACAGCTTGTAGGTCGCCGCGTGCTCGGCGTAGTCCATGTCTGGATGGCCCTGTTTCGGATCAATGTGCATTCGACTGCCCCCCGTTTTTCCTTCTTTGAACGTGCCATCACGCGCCCCAGGCGGGATAGCAAAATCCGGGGCATGTCGCAATAACTGCCGCAGGAGCTGGCGGCGGCTTCAGGCCGTACTTTAGGCCAACAAGACAATCACATGGCCGTCCGGGTCCCGCACCGCCGCCGCCTTCTCACCGCTCCGAAAGGTCACGATTCCCGGCGATACGAACGGCACGGAGGCCGCCTGAAGGGCCTCCACGAGGCCCGGCAGGTCATCGACCCGATGGACCTGGCGCGCCGCAGCCACATCGTTTGTCCTGACCTCGGCACCGGGCGCTCGGCCCCGGGGCGTCCGGTAGTGCAAGAGTTCCAAATGCGGCGTTGGCACGCGAGACGGCTGAAGGGCCACCACGTCCACGCAAGTGTCTTGGAGCCCGTCGAGGCGATCCTGCTCCGCGCCTGTGTTCAACGACCGCCCGCCAATGCCGAACCCGAGCAGGCCCGTGTAGAAGGCGAGGCTCCTCTCCAGATCGGTGACCGCGATCGCTGTGTGATCGTAACCACGAATGCCCGCAGGACCGCGTTGCCATTGCGGATCGCCGACGCCTTCAGGGAACGAGATCAGCTCCAACGGATGGCCATCGGGGTCGCGGAATTTGAAGGCCGTCACGCGGCCCGTGTTCGGCGGCAGCTGCACAGGCGCGCCTGCGGTGATCGCCTCGGGGCTAGCGCCCTCCAGCCGCCGCCAGACCGTCTCGATATCGCCGGCGACAAGCGCCACATGCTGGAACCAGGGATCGTTGGAGGCCCGTGGCACCGGATAGGGCGCGCCGGGCGGGTTGAACGCGGCCAACCTGATTTCTTCGCGGCCAAAGCGAATGGGCAGGACGCGCCCCGTGGTGCCGTCGCCAAGACCGAGGAGCTTGATCCAGCCGGGATCCTCCAGAGCCTCTTCTGGCCCCACGTCAAGCCCGAGCGCGTCGCGGTAGAACGACGCCATCGCAGGCAGATCGGCGACGGTAATGACCACGCGGACGAGCTGCGTCACCGGCATCCGCTCACCTCACTTGAAGGAGCAGGGCTTAAGGCCGATCCATTCGTCGCCTTCGAGCTGGATCGCCATCAGGGACAGGATCTCATCGCCCACGGTTCCGGAGCGGTGCCCGAACCGGCCTTGCGCATCGGGTTTGGTGGTCTGATCGCCACCGAACGAAATCTCGCCCGGCCCCATCTCCACGCGCGTGCCGTCCATGGTCTCCACGAACCAACGACCGGACAGGGTCACAAGCCACTGCGGTTTCGGATTCGGATGCCAATCGCCGAACCACCCCGGGGACTGCGTGAAGAAGACGACCTTGGCCTCCGACTCCAGCAACGTCGCGATCCACTCCGGCGCCGCCTTGCCGCCTACGCTTTTCAAGTCGAATTTCGACAGCTCGCATCGGGTTTGATGCGTGACACCAGCGTCATCCGCCCAGACGTGCCAGTAAGACAGTTGCGGCGGCTCCCCCTCTGCTTGGCTGATAGGATTGCCAGTCCAGTCCATGGTCTTTACTCCCGATTGAGGCTGACGCTCACCGCCGCGTCTTGGCTCAGGGCCGCACTCTCGACGTCCTCAGCGGCCGCCTGGATGAAGCCACTCTGAAACATGACGAAGATTAACCCGCCGACCAGCCCGAAATTCTTGAAGAAGTCCCAGACATGCGGGTAGCCCTCGCTGTCCGACGACCAGAAGCGCGGATAGGTCCAGAAGTTGTGGAATAGGATCGCGGTGACGGCACAGTAGCCGGCGAGGATGAACGCGGCGATGCCCTCGTAGAAGCCGAACACGATCATCGGCGGCGTCAATAGCTCAACAGCCATGGCGGGGTAGAGCAGCAAGGCTCCGCCCGGAAGCCAACTCGACGATGCCTGCTTCACCGCCGCCTGATGATTGATGATCTTGTCGAGGAAGCTGAACGGAAAGATCCAGACGATGAAGATCTTTGCCAGCACCAGCAACACGTCGTTGGTCAGCCAATCCATCGGTCGCCCCTCCTCTCGATAGATTCGCGATAAGCGAATCCTCGGCGAAGTGGGCGCCAATCACAACCCTTCTGACGGCACCCCGTCCGGCAAAGGTACGCCGGCTTGCGTAAAGGCCTCGCGCTGGCGCCGCGTGACGTCGGCCAAGTCCGCGCCCGCAATCGCCTCATTGAACAGCCGGTGGTAGTTGAGCTCGGCGTTGAGGTGCAAGAACACGCCGCCTAAGCCAATGGCCGCACGGTCCATGAAGACAAACTCCCGCGGCACCGTCACCGGCCCTTTTTCCCGCAAGCCCTGATGCACCTTGAAGGCCTCCGAGCGACCATAGGAGCCGGGGGTCACGGTGTCGGCGATCGTGCGGACCCGGTCTTCGAGCATCGGTCCGTAGATGAAGTTGGCCCAGATGTTCAAGATATCGATGAGCTCGTTGGACAAGCCCTTGAAGCCCCACGTCTCGTAGGCGTGGACGACGAGCGCGCGGTCGTCGTTGAGGAGCCCGTGATAAAGATCGATCACGCCCTGGATGAACTTCGGGGCGAAGGTTCGCATGCAGCCATAATCCAGCAGGTTGATGCCGGCCGCTTTGCCGTCCCCATCCTCGAACACGGTGTAGTTGCCAAGATGCGGATCCCCGTGGATCACCCCGTAATGGCTGAAAGGGAACCACCAGGCCCGGAACATGGCGCGCGCGATCTGATTGCGCTCGCCCCGAGGGCGCCCCGTGTAGTCCATGAGCCGCCGGCCATCCAGCCAGGTCATGGCGAGGAGCCGTTTGGTCGAGAGCTCCGGCACCACCTCCGGCACGCGGATCATGGGGTCGCCTGCGAAGATGAGGCCGTAAAGCCGCGTATGCTTGGCCTCCAGCCCGTAGTCGAGCTCCTCACGCAGCCGCGCCGAAAGCTCCTTGAGGATTTCCGAAGTCTCGATCGCCGGCCGCATGCGGCGGTGAAGCGAGAACAGGATGCCGAGCTGGGAGAGATCGGCCTCCACCGCCGACTGCATGTCCGGATATTGCAGTTTCACTGCCAAGCGCCGCCCATCATGCGCCACGGCGCGATGGACCTGGCCGAGAGAAGCGGAGGCCGCCGCCTCGTGCCCGAACTCGGCGAACTTGGTTTGCCAGTCCGGTCCGAGCTCCGCCGCCATGCGCCGGCGCACGAACGACCAGCCCATCGCGGGCGCTTGGCTTTGCAACTGACCAAGCTCAGCGGCGTACTCCGCCGGCAGCGCCTCGGGAATGGTGGCGAGAAGCTGCGCCACCTTCATGATCGGGCCTTTCAGTCCGCCAAGCGCCGCCGCGAGGGCCGCGGCATCCTTGTCCATATCCGGATCGAGGCCAAACAAGCGCCGCCCGGCGATCCGCGCCGCAACGCCGCCGACATTGGCGCCCACCTGGCCGTAGCGCTTAGCGCGCGCGGTAAACCTGTTTCTTTCGCTATCTGAGGGTATGTCCGTCATCGCCAACAAGAGCTTTTAACTCGCGGGTATCTTCCCTCATATAGGAAGGCTTCCCGCGCTCTTCCCAATCTACCCCCCAGGACTTGCCGGTTTGATGATGAAATTCCTTCAGGCGATCATCGTGGCCGGCCTGATCGGGTGCGCGTTTCTGGTGGGCCTCGGCGTGCTGGCCCATTGGTCTCGGGCACTCGACATTGTCAACAACGGCCTCCCCTTTCTCGCCTTCGGCGCACTAGCCTTGCTTGGGCTCGCCTTCGCGACGGGCCCTCGCGCGCTGATCAGCGCCACCACGGTCGTGCTCGCCATAACGGTCGGCGTGCTCGTCTTGAACCTCCCCGGGTCAGCCCCCCAAGCGCCCCGTGACGCCGAGCGCTTCTTGCGGGTCGTGACCTTCAACCTTTGGGGACACCGCGATCACCGGCTCGAGCAAGTCGCTGAGTTTCTGAACGGGGCGGATGCCGACGCGGTCGTTCTTACGGAGGTTCGCGGCCACAACGCAGGCTTCATCAGAAGTTTGGCCCTGCGGTTCCCGTACCGTGTCGGCGATAACGGCCTCTTCATCCTCTCCAAGCACCCCATCCTTGACGACGGCCAAACCGACCGGGACGGCCAGCCTCCTTGGATGTCGCGCATCATTCGCTGGGTCCGGCTTGACGTGGAGGGCAAGACAATCACGCTGGCTGGCGTGCATCTGGCGCGGCCCTTTTATCCGGCGCTGCACCAGTCCGATGTCGCCGCGCTCACCCAGTTCGTGCAAAGGCAGGACGGCCCATTGATCGTGGCCGGAGACTTCAACATGGCGCCGTGGACCGTCACATCGAAGACCTTCACGGACGAAACGGGGCTCGGCCCGTTCAACACTTACAAGCCCACCTGGCCCATGCGCTGGCGCAGTCTGAAGCTCTTGCCGCTGCTTCCCATCGACAATGTGCTTGCCTCATCGCAGTTCGCCAAGATCGCGACGGACGTCGGGCCCCGGCTTTACTCCGATCACCGCCCTGTGATCGCGGACCTCGCCTTGATCGACTAGGATCGGCGCGACTGCTGGAGGATTTCATGGCCCTACGAACCGTTCTTGCGTTCTGCCTCGCGCTTTTCCTTACGTCGCCCGCGTTCGCCGCGGCCGACACCGCGTCGTCCATCGAGGTCTGGAAGTCCCCGACCTGCCATTGCTGCGATAAATGGGTCGATCATCTCGCCGAGAACGGCTTTGACGTGGCGGCGCGGAACGCCACGCGGGGCATGCTCGCCGAGCTCAAGCGCCAGGCGGGGATCGGGCGGAAGCTCGCCTCCTGTCACACGGGTCTCATCGACGGCTACATCATTGAAGGGCATGTGCCGGCTGACGACATCAAACGGCTCATGGCCGAACGCCCCGATGCCATCGGGCTCACCGTGCCGGATATGCCGCTCGGCTCCCCGGGCATGGAGCAGCCGGACGGGACGACGGAGCCCTATGACGTGTTGCTGATCAAGAAGGACGGCAGCACGGAGGTCTTCGCCTCCCACTAAGGCACGCATACCGCGACCGCGAACAAGACCGCTTCGGATTAGGCCTCTTTCGTCTTGTCCATCTCTTCGAGCTCGTCGATCAAGCCTTCGATCACCTTGAGGCCCATCGACCAGAAATGCGGCTCCGAAGCATCAAGCCCGAACGGCTTCAGAAGTTCCTTATGGTGCTTCGTTCCGCCCGCGGCCAGCATATCCAGATAACGCTCCGCGAAGCCTGCATCCGCTTTTTCGTAGACGGCATAGAGCGAATTCACCAGGCAGTCGCCGAAGGCGTAGGCGTAGACGTAGAAGGGCGCATGAATGAAGTGCGGGATGTAAGACCAGAAGCTCGCGTATTCCGGCTTCAATTCGATCGCCGGACCGAGGCTCTCGCGCTGCACCTCCAGCCAAATCTCCCCAAGACGCTCGCTCGTCAGTTCGCCCTGGCGCCGCTCGTCGTGAACCTTGCGTTCAAAGCAGTAGAAGGCGATCTGCCGGACCACCGTGTTCAGCATGTCCTCGACCTTGGCGGCAAGAAGCGCCTTGCGCTCGCGGGCGCTGGGCGCTTGGTCGAGCAGCTTGCGGAAGGTGAGCATCTCGCCGAACACGCTCGCGGTTTCCGCAAGCGTGAGCGGCGTCGGCGCCATCAGCGGCCCTTGTTTGTTGGCGAGCACCTGATGCACGCCATGCCCCAGCTCATGGGCGAGCGTCATCACGTCCCGGGGCTTGCCCTGATAGTTGAGGAGAATATAGGGGTGCGCGCTCGGCACGGTGGGATGCGAGAAGGCGCCTTGCTGCTTGCCTTCGCGCACCGGCGCGTCGATCCAGCCGTCCACGAAAAAGCGGCCCGCGATGTCCGCCATACGCGGTGAGAAATCGCCATAGGCCGTGAGCACCGTCTGGCGCGCATCGTCCCAGCCGATGACTTGCTTGGGCTCCTCCGGCAAGGGCGCATTGCGGTCCCAGTATTTGAGCGTCTCCTTGCCGAGCCACTTGGCCTTCATGGCGTAGTAGCGATGGGACAGGCGCGGATAGGCCTCCCGCACCGCGGCGACCAGCGCGTCGACCACCTCCCGCTCCACGCGGTTGGCGAGATGGCGGGAGTCGGCAACGTCGGCGAAGCCGCGCCAGCGGTCGGAGATCTCCTTGTCCTTGGCGAGCGTGTTGGTGATCAGCGTGAACAGCCGCTCGTTCTCTTTGAACACCTTGGCCAAGGCCTTGGCGGCGTGCTTGCGCTTCTTCCCGTCCGCATCGAGCAGGAGGTTGAGCGTCGGCTCCAGGCTGAGCGTCTCGCCATCCACGTCGAAGCGGAGCGCCGTCATGGTCTCCGTGAACAGCCGGTTCCAGGCGCCCCGCGCCGTCACCGCCTTCTCGTGGAAGAGCTGCTCCAACCGGTCCTCGAGCTGATAGGGCTTTTCCTTCCGCAAGTCTTCCAGCCAAGGTCGGAAGTGGCCGAGCTCGGACCCGGCCATCGCTTTTTCCAGCGCCGCATCGTCGAGCCGGTTCAACTCCAACGGAAAGAACAGGAGCTTGGAGGAGATCGCCGTGACCTTCTCCTGGATGTCGCCATAGAACTTCTGATGCCTCGGATCGGCGGTATCGGCGGAGTAGAGGAGGCTTGCGTAGGAGACGATGCGCCCCAGAACGTCGTTTAGCGCTTCATAGGCCCGCACGGCCTCCACCAGCGCCGCGCCGCCATTTCCGCCGTCCAGCAGTGTCTCCAGTTTTCCAGCATAGCGCTCTTGCATCGCATCCGCTTGCCGCTCAGCCGTCTCCAGGTCTTTCTTGAGACCCGGCGCGTCCGGTGCGTCATAGAGATCGCCCAAGTTCCACTCTGGCAGTGCGCCGAGGGTCTTCTTGGCGACGTCCTTCTTGGATTTGGCTGCGTGTGTGGCGGCGAAAGCGGGGTGCGGATGCCAATGGGGGGGACGGGGCAACATCGATTCGAAAATCCTCGTTCAAAGGGGTCTTGAGCCTAGTGTGGGAACGCCATGCCGCCCCCGCAAGGTCTCCCAACGGGCTTCTTTTGGCACTCCAACTCATGGTTCAGCAACACCTTCGCCAAAATCGAACTGCGATAAAGGACATGTTTACTCTTAGCTTGCACTGTTTTGGCACAGCAGGGGGCCGTCGAGGGTCAAGTGTTCAGCCTCTGGCGGTGCCTCTGTCTCGTTAGTGTTTGAGTAACCTGTGAGTATTGCGTCATGCCTAAGCGCGTCCTGGTCGTCGACGACGACCCCGCACAACGTCGTATCCTCGAAGAGACCATCAAGCGGTTCGGCTACAACGTCGAAACCGCGGACGGCGGCGATGCCGCCCTAGCCGCGCTGAAGGCGGACACAGCGGGCGAGATCTGCCTCATGCTTCTTGATCTGGTCATGCCCAGCACCGACGGCATGGAGGTGCTGTCGGCGATGCGCTCGTTGCCGCGCAAGCCGCCGACCATCGTGCAAACGGCCCATGGCAGCATCGATGCGGCCATCTCCGCCATGCGGGCCGGCGCCGTCGATTTCGTGGTGAAGCCGGTGAGCCCCGAACGGCTCGAGGTCTCCATCAAGAACGCGCTGAAGATCGAGGCGCTGGCCGGCGAGATCACGCGCATGAAGGCGACCGCCACGGGCGATCTGTCTTTCGCCAACCTGATCGCCGGGAGCGAGGCCATGAAGCGGGTCATCGAGCTTGGCAAGCGCGCCGCCACATCCGGCATTCCCGTCCTCATCGAGGGCGAGTCGGGCGTCGGCAAGGAGCTGATCGCACGCGCCATTCAAGGTGAGAGCGCGCGCAAAGCCAAACGGCTCGTGACGCTCAATTGCGGCGCGATCCCCGAAAATCTCGTGGAGAGCATCCTGTTCGGCCACGAGAGAGGCTCCTTCACGGGCGCCAACGAGAAGCGTATCGGCAAATTCGTCGAAGCCGACGGGGGCACGCTCTTCCTCGACGAGATCGGCGAGCTGCCTCTCGACGCACAAGTGAAGTTGCTGCGCGCCCTGCAAGACGGCGAGATCGATCCCGTCGGCGCTAAGCATCCGGTGAAAGTCGATTTCCGCCTCATCTCGGCAACTAATCAGAACCTGATCACCATGGTGCAAGAGGGCCGCTTCCGCGAGGACCTCTACTACCGACTGAACGTCTTCCCCATTTGGGTTCCGCCCTTGCGCGAGCGCCTTGAGGACGTGCCGGAGCTGGTGCGCCACTTCACCGCCCGCTTCGCCGCCGAAGAGGGCAAGAACATCGACGGCGTCGATGCAGAGGCGACCGCGATGCTCCAGCGCTATTCCTGGCCGGGCAACATCCGGCAACTGGAGAACGCGGTGTTCCGCGCCGTGGTCTTGGCCGACACGCCGATGCTGACCGTGAACGAGTTCCCGCAGATCGCGGCCCATGTCGAAGGCTATGCGGTGACCGTCCCGCCGGCGCCGGCGCCGAAGGAGACCGCTCCGCGGATCGAAGGCCCGGTCATGCTCGGGGAGTCCGCCGCCGCCCCGGCCACGATCCACGTCCCCTCGCCCAACGGCAAGGACAGCGTCGGCATTCCCGCCCTCAGCGCTTCCGGGGACATCCGGTCGCTGGAGGCCGTGGAGGCCGACATGATCCGCCTGGCCTTTGGCCGCTACCGGGGCCGCATGACGGAGATCGCCAAGCGTCTCGGCATCGGCCGGTCGACGCTTTACCGCAAGATGCGTGAGATCGGGCTGGAGGCCCGGCCCAACTAAAAGATAGGGCGGCCCGATCAAGGTGGCCGTAAGGTCCTATGAAAATTGGCAAAAATGCCACAGCCGGAGAAAATGAAATTGAGGCACCTTTGATTCACGCATCCGCAAGACCATGTGTCGGAAGCTCCGGCATGGATCGGGCGTGAAGACCGCAAAAGCGGAAAGAGCCGCGGGGACGAGGGGACAATGACGATGAGGCCAATACACGGGATCGCGATGGGCTTGCTGCTGGCCGCATCGCCAGCCTTCGCGGAGGATGCGGACGCGCCGCAGCCCGAAAAGTCGCAAGCCAGGCTGTCCGCAACGCCGCCGGCCACGGAGCCGAACAGCGCTGCCAAGCCTGCCGATACGGCAACGGCGGAGACGGAAGCGGCGGAGGTCACGGCGCCTGCGTCCCCCACTGAGGCGATCCGCTCGGCCGTCCAAACCCGCCTGTCTGAGAAGTTCAAGGCAACCTCCTCCCAGAAGCGGAAGGAGAAGGGCGCCCTCGTGGAGTACTACTCCGCCCCGGACCGGAAGCTCCTTTGGGTCGACGAGACGGGACTCACACCACGCGGCAAAGCGGTGATGGCCGAGATCGGCCGTGCCGACGATTACGGCCTGCGCACCTCCGACTACAAGCTCCCTGACGTGTCCGCGTTCGACGCCGGCGCGCTGGACGCGACGCAGAAGCTGGCCGAGGCGGAGATCGCCATCAGCCATGCAGTGCTCGATTACGTGCACGATGCGCGCGGCGGCCGCATCAACCCGAGCCGCCTTTCAAAGAATCTCGATCCGACGCTCACCATCCCCGAGCCCCTGCAGGTGATCGAGTCCATCACGTTCCGGTCCGACCCCGCGGGCTATCTGCGCAGCTTCCACCCGCAGCACCCGCAGTTTGAGCTCTTGCGCCAGAAGCTGATCAAGCTTCGCGGCGGTGGGTCTCAGGCCGCTGAAGCCGAGACACCGAAAGTGCGTATTCCCAATGGACCGCTGCTCAAGGCCGGCGTTGTGGATCCGCAAGTCGCCCTGCTGCGCACCCGTCTCGACGTGCCGGCCGGCGCCAACCCCGAGCTTTTCGACGCAAGCCTGGCCGATGCGGTGAGGCGCTTCCAAGCGGAGCACAACACGGCGACGGACGGAGTGGTCGGGCCCGGCACGCGCCGGCTCCTCAACAATCCGCATTTGCGCGACATGGGCGGCCCCGCCAAGATCGATAAGATCCTGCTCAACATGGAGCGTTGGCGCTGGCTGCCTTTGGACAAGGGCGGCTTCCATGTCACTGTCAACATTCCGGAGTTCATGCTGCGCGTCGTCAAAGACGACGAGACGGTTTATACGACGCCGGTCATCGTCGGTAAGGCGCGGACGCAGACCCCCGTCTTCTCAAACGAGATGAAGACGGTCGTGTTCGGCCCTTATTGGAACGTCCCGAACTCGATCAAGATGGAAGAGATCCGCCCCTATGTCCGCCCGGCGGGCGGCTGGTTCAGTGCCGGCCGGTGGAACACTGCCGTCTTCCAACGCTACGACCTGCGCATCAAGCAAGGCGGCCGCGAATTGGACCCCTCGCGCGTGGATTGGAACCGCGTCGACATTCGGAGGCTGCACCTCTACCAGCCGCCCGGGCCGCGCAACGTGCTTGGCCAAGTCAAGTTCATGTTCCCCAACAAGCACGCGGTCTACATGCACGACACACCGCAAAAGCACCTCTTCGCCAAGGACATCCGTGCCGAGAGCCATGGTTGCATGCGGGTGCAGAACCCCGACGTGTTCGCCTCCGTGCTCCTGGCCCATGACAAGAACTGGTCCAAGGCGCAGACCAAGGCGGCCTTCAACAGCAGTTACAACCGCCATGTCGCGCTGAACCGGCATATTCCGGTCCACATGACCTACTTCACGCTGTGGGTGAACGACGACGGATCGCTCACCACCTTCCGCGACCTTTACGGCCATGACCCGCGCATGAAGACGGCGCTGCTCGGCGGCCGGTCCTATGCGGAAGCGGACAATGGGATCGTCACCCAGTCGATCCCCAGGCGTCAGCGCGTCACCTCGCGCGATCCCTTCCAGCGGCTGATGGACTTCTAGGCAGCCCCTTCATCGAAGGCTTTCAAGCAAGCAGGGCCCGCTCCTCGGAGCGGGCCCGTTTTCTGTGAAAGCCAATACAATTCAAGCCCTTACTGCACATTAACCACGCCCTCAATAGGGCATCAGGGTTAAGGCGTTTGCCTTGTTTTTCGCTCATTTTGTCTGAATACTGTTGCTTATCGGCCTCACCTATGGGGGTTGGCCGAGGCACCGCGAGCTAAGAGGCCGGGTGTCGACGGGGTAAGCCGGTTGCAATACCGGCGAGGGACATACACGGAAAGTCGGGGATGCGCATTCGGGGGAGCAGTGCATGGTGCGCCGTGTTTGGCGTTTGGGCTCTGCTCGCAGCCATTGGCGCGGGCCTAGCGCCGAAAACCGTCGCCGCAGCCGAGACCCGCACCCTCTCCCTCTACAACATCCATACCAAGGACAACATCACCGTCACCTACAAGCGCGGCGGTAAGTACGACAAGGACGCCCTCAAGAAGCTCGACCACTTCATGCGGGATTGGCGTACCGATGACGTCATCGAGATGGATCGAGAGCTGATCGATCTCATCTGGAGGATCCACCACACCCTCGGCTCCAACGAGCCCATCCATCTCATCTCCGGCTACCGCAGTGCCGCGACGAACGCCAAGCTTCGGCGCACACGCGGCGGCCAGGCTCGGAAGAGCCAGCATGTTCAAGGCCGGGCGGCCGACATTCACTTCCCCGACATCCCTGTGAAGAAGCTGCGGGCCACCGCGCTCATCCAGGAGGTCGGCGGCGTCGGCTATTACCCGACATCAGGCATTCCCTTTGTGCATGTCGACACCGGGCGGGTCCGGATGTGGCCGCGCATGCCGCGCCTGGAGCTCGCCGCGCTCTTCCCCGACGGCAAGACGAAGTACCTGCCCCGGGACGGCCGTCCGATCACCAAGAAGGATCATCGGCGCGCCCTCGCCAAGGGCATGGTGAACAAGACATTGCTGGCCTCGGCCACACCGGGGGCGCCGCTCCCCACCCCGAAACCGGCGGTAGCGCGCAAGCCACAAACGCCGCAGCCGGTCCTCGCCTCGTTCACGCCCAACCAGCCCGTGCCGATGGCGCTAGCGCCCGCCAACGAGCCGGCCCCGGCACCCCGCTTTGCCAGCGCGAACGCCGGCAGCGGTCCCCTGCCCTGGCTTCAGTCTCGCTTGATGCCGGAATCCCGCAAGCCGGCTCTGCCCCGCTATGAGCAGACCCAGGTGGTCGGCGCGCCGGAGGTCGACGACGATCACCCCGACGAACTCAGCTACGTGCCCTTCGACACCGCCGTTCTCATGACCGACACCTCGGTCGCCCGCCATCCTGAGATCGCCCCGCTCAGCCATCCCGAACAGCGGGACCTCAGCTATCTCTTTGAGGACATGGAGCGCCCGACCGCGTTCAAGCTTCGCCGGACCTCGGGCTATCTCGGTCTTGCCAGCGTCCAGACTTTCACCGGCCGCGCGGTGAAGAGCCTTTATGCGGCCATCGACGCGCAGAACGCGCCGACTCGCCTCGCGGCACGCTAAGCCTCAAAAGTTCTAAGCCGCCGCTTCGGCCGTCTCGGAAGGTGGGTCCGCGTCCATGCCGAGCGCATGGAGATAGGTCGTAAGCACCGCATCCTCTTCGCGCCGCTTGTTGTCGTCCAGCTTGCGCAAAGAGATGATCTTGCGGAGCGCCTTGACGTCGAAGCCGGTGCCCTTGGCCTCCGCATAGACCTCACGCAAATCTGCCGAGAGGGCTGCCTTTTCTTCCTCCAGCCGCTCGATACGCGACACGAAGGCACGAAGCTGATCTTTGGCTGATGACTGAAGCTGCACGGTTTTGGGTCCCTCAGGCGTTTTGTGATGGTTCGATGAAGCCAAGCTTGGGCCCGAATCGCCGGGCGCAGCAAGGTGCGCGCCTGGCTTTTCCCGCTTATCCAAAGCCGGGCTGCACACAGTGCGCCGCGCGCTCCTAACCGAGAGATGCGTCTGTGCTTTGGATGAACCTCAAGGACGCTCGGTCTGGAACTTGGCCTTCCATTCCTCGTAGGGCATGCCGTAGATCATCGCCCGCGCCTCGTCCTTGCCGAGTTGGACGCCGCGCTCGTCCGCCGCCTCCAGCGTCCATGTCGACAGGCAGTTCCGGCAGAAGCCCGCCAGCTCCATCATGTCGATGTTCTGAACGTCGGTGCGCTCCCGCAGGTGCTCCACCAGCCGCCGGAAGGCTGCAGCCTCGATCTCGGTTTTCGTCTTTTCATCCATGAGCGTGGTCCTTCTCGCCTTCTCGCAACGCGCCCGTGTTGGACCCGTGATGTTCGATGGTGTGCAAACCCGGTGCGGAGGTCAGCACGTCCTCGATCGTTCGCGCCAAATGGGCCGCCCACACGGCCTGCCCTTCTTCGCTCAGGATCAGGTCCTGCCGCACCTCGACAAGCGCATGGGCGAGGCCGCGCAACGTCGCATGACGGTAGAGAGTATCGCCCTTTAGCTGCCCCGAGTAGGGCACGTTGTCACCAATCTCCGCATCGGGAATGGTCCGCAAAGCCTTGAGTAGCGGAAGCGGCAGGCGCGGATCGTTGTCCCAGAGCACCGCCGCGGACCATGGCCGCAGGACGCCCTTCCAGGCCTGGGTAAAACTGTGGATCGACACGATCACGGGCGGCTTGCCGGCCGCCACGCCCGCCTCCACCGCCCGATCGATTGCCGCATGATAGGGCCGATAGAAGCGGTCGAGCCGGGCCTCGAGCCCTTCCGCGCTCAAGCCAACATTGCCCGGCACCACCAAGCCGTCGGACAGGCGCATGATCAGCGTCGGGTCGTCGAGACCGCGATTGGGGTCGATCAGCAGGCGGGAAAACCGGCTCAGAACCGCCGGCGCCCCGAGCATCTTGGCCAGCATCGCCGCGACGCCCTCCGCGCCCAGGTCGAAGGCGATATGCCGGTGGAGGTCGTCGTGCTTCAAGCCGAGGTTCCGATAATCCTCGGGAATGCGATTCTGAGCATGATCGCAGAGGATTAGCAGTCCGAGGCGGGGATCGCCCTCAACGGTCCGGTATGGTTTTTCGCCCAGCTCTTCTTGTATGCGGATGTTCAGTCTTAAGCTCCCTGGCAAGTGGTCCTCGCCGCCGTGTCAGCTTCCTTCGCGGGCGCCCCGGCGGCAACTATCAGACGGCAAGGCATCGCCGATTGCGACCCATTTACGCAAGCCTTTCAACGGTGTTTTATGGGCCGCAAACGGACATATAATCGGCCCCGATCGGTCAGAGAAATGCAACCAATTCAATGCTATCTTCTGAATTCGTTAACCACGGATTCGGGCGTGAGAACCTGATGCTTGCTTGGAGAGAACACCGCAATTCGGCGAGGACCCCCGCCAAACCCTGGCGCCGATGGGGCATCGCCGGGATCGCCACGTTGGGCCTGACGGCTGGAATCGAGATCGCACCCGCCCATGCCGATCTCAAACTGTGCAACACGACCGCAAGCCGCGTCGGCGTTTCCATCGGCTACAAGGACACCGAAGGCTGGGCCAGCGAGGGATGGTGGAACATCGCCTCCCACACCTGCGAAACCCTGCTGAAGGGCGTGCTGATCGGCCGCTACTACTACATCCATGCCGTGGACTACGACCGCGGCGGCGAATGGGCCGGCTCGCTCTATATGTGCACGGACGACAAGTCTTTCACGATCCGCGACACCACCGACTGCGAGAAACGCGGCCACAAGCGCACAGGATTTTTCGAGGTCGACACGGGCGAGGAACGCGATTGGACGGTGCGCCTCACCGATCCGGAAGGTGAAGCAAAGCCCCAATGAGGCGAAATCGACGGGTCAAGATCGTCACCACGCTCGGCCCGGCTTCCACCACTGAAGAGACTATGCGGCGCCTGTTTGAAGCAGGCGCCGATGTGTTTCGCGTGAACATGAGCCACGCGAACCACGACACCTTGCGCGAGATTCACGGCATCGTCCGTAAGCTCGAATCGGAGTTCTCGCGGCCCATCGGCATCCTGGTGGACTTGCAAGGGCCGAAGCTGCGCATCGGCAAGATCGACTCCGGGTCGATCAGGCTGACCCAAGGCGACATCTTGAGTTTCGTGCGCCGCGAGGATGTCGGGGGCCTCGGCCGTATTCACTTGCCCCATCCGGAGATCTTCAACGCCGTCGAGAAGGCCCACATGCTGCTGCTCGACGACGGCAAGCTTCGCTTGCGCGTGGTGGAGGCCAGCGACGTGCGCATCGACGCCGAGGTGCTGAACTCCGGTCTCTTGGGCAGCCGCAAGGGCATCAGCCTCCCCGACACCATGCTTCCCTTCGGAGCCCTGACCGACAAGGACCGCGCGGACATCGACTTCGCCATGACGCTTGGCGTCGCGTGGCTGGCGCTTTCCTTCGTGCAGCGGCCCGAGGACATCGTCGAGGCCCGCAAGCTCAGCCACGGCCGCAGCGCCATCATGGCCAAGATCGAGAAGCCCACGGCCGTCACTTATCTGAAAGAGATCGTCGATCTGGCGGACGGTATCATGGTGGCGCGGGGGGATCTCGGCGTGGAGATGCCCGTTGAGAAGGTTCCCGGCCTGCAAAAGCAAATCAGCCGGGCGGCCCGCAATGCCGGTAAGCCCGTGGTCGTCGCCACGCAGATGCTCGAGTCGATGATCTATGCGCCGGTGCCGACCCGGGCCGAGGTCTCAGACGTGGCGACCGCCGTGTTCGAAGGCGCCGACGCCGTCATGCTGTCGGCGGAGTCCGCCGTGGGCAAGTATCCGGTCGACGCGGTCGCCACCATGAACCGCATCGCCATCGAGGTCGAGCAGGACCCGCTTCACGCCGCCATCATCCACGCCCAGCGCGTCGATCGGCAGGCGACCGACGCCGACGCGATCTCCGCGGCTGCCCGGACTGTTGCCGAGACGCTGAACCTGGCGGCCATCGTCTGCTACACCGCATCGGGCGCCACGTCGTTGCGCGCGGCACGCGAGCGGCCGCAGCAGCCGATCTTGGCGCTGACGCCGATTCCAGCCACGGGCCGCAAACTGGCGATCGTCTGGGGCTTGCACTGCGTGCTGACCGACGACCCGCGCAATCTCGACGACATGGTCGCTAAGGCCTGCCGCATTGCCTATCAGGAGGGATTCGCGCTTCCCGGTGAGCAGGTGATCATCACCGCGGGCGTGCCGCTCGGTAAGTCCGGCGCCACGAACCTCCTGCGCATTGCCGAGGTCCATCCGCGCACAGAGGAGTAGGCCGCACAAAGCGGCGTCTTGAACGGCCTGCTACAAGGGCTTGCTAGATGTCTGTCTAGATATCTTGGCCTTCGACCTCGCGGGCCAACGCCTCGACGCCAAGCCGCGCATCCTCCAAGAAGGGATTGACCGCCAGCGCCCGGCGATAGGCCTCAAGTGCCTCCTTCTTGGCGCCGAGCTGCTCCAGCAGCAAGCCGAGATCCGCGATGGCGCGGTAGTGCTTGGCGTCCAGGTTGAGGGCCCGGCGGAGATCGGTGAGGGCGCGCTCGGGCTTGCCTTTCAGCACGTTGACCTTGGCCCGGAGATACCATGCCTCCGCCTCGTCCGGAGCGATGTCGACCACGGCGTCCAGAACGGCCAGCGACAAGTCGATTTCTGCGTCCTTGGCGAATTGGGCCGCGCGGCTCATCAACAGGTCGACCGTGTCGCTGCCGGACACAGCCCACAGATTCTCGATGGCTTCCATGATGGGCTGAGCCATGGTTTCGCTCTTGGCCGCCTCCAGCCGCTCGTAGAGTTCCGCCAGCAATCGCGGCCGTTCCGCCGGGTCGAATGGCACTTGGCTGAGATTGAGGTCGGACCCGCCGTCCGCTGACTGGGGCGGAAGGCCGTTATCGTCCAGCCCGGGCAGGTCCAGCCCATCCAAATCCGGCGGCACGTTCGGATTCAAGTGAGGTGTGAAATTGGGGGACGGGTTCTGCGCGGGAGGCCGCGGCTCCTCCGCCTCGTCGTCGAAATGCTCGAAGAACTGCGCCAGCACCATGGGTGGCCCAGCTAGGGCCGGTGCGGACCAGACGCCGACGGCCGCCAAAGCCGCGAAGCCTGCCAAAGATCTCACCACGGACATGCCCAAAAGGTTACGGGGCCCACGCGGGCCCCGTCAAAGCATTTGTCGCGATAAAGCCGGAAAGGCGCTTGGAGCCTAGCCCTGGCGGGCCTTGAAGCGCCGGTTGGTCTTGTTGATCACGTAGAGCCGGCCGCGGCGGCGCACCACCCGGTTGTTGCGATGGCGCTTACGCAGGGCCTTCAGGGAGTTCTTGATCTTCATGACACGCCATCCATTGGGCTGACAGCCATCGGTTCGGCTGAAAACAGTCGCGGCGGCCCTCGCCAGAAGGCCGCCCGCAAATTCCGGCGGACCATAAGAAGCAGCCCGTCCTATGTCAACCAACAGCCAGAGGCAGTCGCGAAGCAAAAAATCGCCCCGGCGCCTGGACTTGGCAGACACCGGGGCAATGCTATCTCAGTGGTCTCGGGACTACTCCTCGACCTTCTTGGTCACGTTGAAGTCCTTGTCCAGATAGACGTCGTACTTCTTGGTGGTGTTGCCGTCACCGCACAGGACATCGTCGGCCTCATAGCCGCCGTTCTCCATCTCGATGTCGGCATCCGCGACCGTGCAGCCCATGGCCTTGATCGCCTTCTGGACGCCCTGGACCTGCTCCTGGGTGAGCGCCTTGTCGTCCGCGACGGCGGACGTTGCCATGGCAAAAACGAGAGCAACAGCTGTAATCAAGATGCGCATTGTCCATCTCCTCCTTAGTGCTAGTCCCGAATATGGGGAGCCAAAGCACCACAGTCATTACACCGTTTGCTGAACATTTCGTCACAATTTTCACGGGCCCGGACCCGAGCTTGACAGCGTGGCAGGCTCAAGAGATACTTAACTTAATGGTTAAGTATCCTGATACGCATCTCGATCGCACCTTCGCCGCCCTGGCCGACCCCACGCGCCGCGCACTTCTGGCGCAGCTGGAGGACAAGCCGGCGCAATCCATCAGCGAGCTCGCCGCGCCGTTCGACATGTCGTTGCCGGCCATCCTGAAACACCTCAACGTGCTGTCGAGCGCCGGCCTGATCACACGACGCAAGACCGGCCGCACCGTGACGTGCGAGCTGACGGCCGACCCCATGGAGCACGCCATGGATTGGCTCAACCGCTACCAACGGTTTTGGACCGAACGCCTCGACAGTCTTGCAGCCTTTGTGGAGGAAGCCCCATGCCCGCCGAAGCAGACCTCGCAACGAAACCAAGCCTCACCCTCAAACGACACCTCAAAGCGACGCCAGAAACGGTCTACGCCGCGTGGACCGAGCCCGAAAAACTCTTGAAGTGGTTCGGTCCGGGCGACGGCCCGGTGACGCTGGCCGAAGCCGACCTCCGGCCGGGCGGACGCTACGCCATTGCTTTCATGGAGGACGGCGAGGAGCATCACGTGAGCGGCATCTACGACGAGGTGGTGCCCAACGAAAAGCTCGTCTTCACGTGGACCTGGCGCTCGATGCCCGACCGCAAATCGCTCGTGACCATCCTTCTCAAGCCGGATCAAGACGGTACGCTTGTCACACTTATGCACGAGCAGTTCGTTGACGAGCACGTGCGCGATCTCCACCTTAAAGGTTGGACCGGGTGCCTCGATAGCCTCGATCGCTACTTTGCAAGTTAGGAGCATCATCTATGAGCGAAGCGACAACCGCCGACGAATCGCCCCTGCCCTGGAAGCACGGCATCTTCTATTGGAACGAGCTGATGACCCACGACATGGCGTCCGCTCGCAAGTTCTATGGGGAGACGCTCGACTATGACTTCGAGTCGATGACCATGGCCGACGGCAGCACCTATCTGCTCCTCAAAGTAGGAGGTCAGCCTGTCGGTGGCATGTTCGAGATGAAGGGCCCTGACTTTGCCGACAAGCCCGAAGAATGGATGGCCTACATCGCCGTTGACGACGTGGACGCGCGGGTCGGGAAAGCGCTGAACGCCGGCGCCACATTGCTGCGCCCTGCCTTCGACGTCCCAGGCGTTGGCCGCATCGCAATGCTCCGCGAACCCGGAGGCGCCGTCATCGGCTGGATGACGCCCCCTACACCGCAAGGGTAGTTCGTCGCATCGCGCCGGGACGGTACGGCGCGCCATACGCGCCGGCCAGGTGAAGATGAGCTTTTCGTTCGGCACCACCTCCTGGTACACGCTCACGCGTCCCGCATTTGAAGTCGAAGGCGTCGGGCGTGTCACTATGTTGCGCGAACCCGGCGGCGGCGACATCGAGATGCCGCTGCAAGAGACCTTCTGGGCCCTGAAGTTCGGGCTCTCACGGGCCGCTTCGGCACGCGCTGGATGGTCAATTGCGTAAAGCTCGAATAACGTTTGGCGACGTATCAACCCGCCGGCGCCAGCCGGCATCGTGAGGGAGCGTATGACGATGTCTGAGACGCAACTGACCGAAAAAAACCTCGAAGACTTTTGCGAGACGCCCGAGCCGCAGAGGGAACACGACTGGCTGCGCCGGCTCGTCGGCGACTGGAGCTTCGAGGCCGAGACCATCATGGGGCCCGACGAACCGCCGATGAAGAGCATTGGCGAAGCGACAATTCGCCCGCTCGGCGATCTATGGATCCTGTGCGAAGGCGCGGGCGATGCGCCGGGTGGCGTGCCCGTGAACAGCGTCATCACGCTGGGCTACGATCCTGAGAAGAAGCGCTTCGTCGGCAGTTTTGTCGCCTCCTGCATGACGCACTTCTGGCTTTATGACGGCGCGCTCGACGAGGCGGGCAAGGTGCTCACCCTGGACACCGAAGGCCCGAGCTTCTCAGGTGACGGCACCTTGGCCCCCTACCAGGACGTCGTCGAGATCGTGAACGACGATCATTGGACCCTGACAGGGCGCATGCCCGGCGAGGACGGCAAGTGGATCGCGTTCATGACCGCCCACTACCGCCGCAAGACCTAGCGACCCCACTCTCCTGCCGCCCTCGGCGGCCCGCTAGGGACCCCCGGAACCAAAAGCGGCCTGATGCGTTTGGTCTCAGCGCAGGTCTCTAGGTCCGGGGGTCTTCCATGCACACCGACACCTATGTCTTCGTGATTTGGGCACGCCGTAGCGCCGACAGCATCTTCGGGGCCGCCTCCAATCCCGTCATACGCAACGGCAAGCTCCTGTGCTTCCGGACTGCGCGGCAAGCGCGCGCGGAGCGCGACCGGCTCCATGCCGGCACCGGGGGCTCCCACGTCCGGTACAGTGTGAGGCCGGTTCACGTGCAGCTCAAGCCTGCGCCGTCTGACATCCCGGCGCCCCTGCCGCCACTCCGCGCAGCGCCAAAGCCGGACAGGCCCACCGCGTTAACGGCTCGTTAGGAATTCGAGCGATAGCCTTTTTGGGCTCAACCGAACGGGAAGTTAACAAACAAAGGCGTTTCGCCCGGCCAGGAATGGGCTCCTGGTCGGGCTTTTCTATGAGCACCCCGTCCCAGCGCCGCCGGCCCTATCCCCCGAGACTACCAACGACCTCGCGGTACTGGTCTTCCGTGAACGCCTTGAGGGTGAGCGTGCGGGTATCGCCCTGCATGCCCCCCATCAGAGCAAGCTGGGCAAGGACCGCATCGTCCGGCGCCTCGACAATGATGACCATGTCGTAGGGCCCCATCGTCATGTAGTACGAGACGAGACGGCCTCCGTGGGCCTTGCACAAACCTCTGAACTCTTCCAGACGGCCCGGCGACGCTTGAATCTCGCGGAGCCCCTTTTCCGTCCAATTGCCAAGCACGATGTAGGTGGGCATCGTTGGTCCCTCCCATGAATCGGATCTGTTCGCACATCCACAGCGAGCACCTTACGACGATAGACACGCAAGGCCGAGCCCCGGTTTCCATGCGCCAATACGGATCAGCCGGGTCTGCTTTCACGCAATCGGGTCTCGTCCCGTAACGCCCCGGACGCGTCTCCCTCAACGCCGACCGCGTCATGGATCAAGATATATGGCTCCACACCGCGCGCCTTCACACGCAGCGTCCCCGCCGTTCTCACTCGGCCGTTCGCCCTTTTCAGGGTCTCATCTGTGATCAAGACTTGCCCTGAGAGGCTCAGCGCCTCGACCCGCGCCGCGATGTTCATCGGCGAACCGATCGCGGAATACTTTGCGAACTGATCGGATCCGACGTTCCCCACAACGACCTCCCCCGAATTGACCCCAACGCCGACGCCAAGGCGTGGTAGGCCCCGAGCTTGTAGTGCGTCGTTGACATCATCCATGGCATTTTGCATCGCGATTGCACAGGCAACGGCCTGACACGCATCCTCGTCGGACTGCTCGGGGACCCCGAAAAGCGAGACGATACCGTCTCCCACGATGTTGTCGACAATGCCGCCATGCGATGTGATCGTCTTGACGATCGCATCGAAGTAGATATTGAGCGCATCGACGACATCGCTCGGCTCCCACTGATCAGACAGCGCAGTGAAGCCTCTGAGGTCGGCCATGACGATCGTGACGTCCCGGACTTTGCCGCCCAGCGCCAGCGCATCTGGGTCACGCAGCAGCCGGTCCACGACTTCATCGGCGAGGTACTTTCCGAAAACCTGGCGCAGGAAGATGTTCTTTTTCTCCAGGGTCTGTCTGGTTTCGCGAAGACGTGTCTGGACGCTGGCGAGATCGGTGAGCGTTAACTGATCTTCCGTCATCTCGGCCAAATCGCGGAAGGCACTCATCTCGTCCGGCGTTAGATAGTCTCTCGCCTTTGTGTCCATGACGCAGAGCGTACCCACGCGCTGACCGTCGGCGGCCCCTAGCGGCCACCCAGCGTAAAATCGGGCAAAGGGCTCGCCGGTGACCATTGGATTGTCGGCAAAACGCACGTCCTTTGTGGTGTCCGGTACGATGAGCGGGCTGCGCTGTAAGATCGTGTGCCCGCAGAAAGAAACGCCGCGGGGCGTCTGAGCGCATCCCAGCCCGATTTCCGATTTGAACCACTGGCGGTCCTTGTCGACCAGGGCGATATAGGCGATCGGAGTATTCAGACAGTGGCGTAGGGTCCGCGTGATCCGGTCGAACCTCTCGTCGACCGGTGTGTCGAGAATACTCAGCGCATAAAGTGCCGCGAGCCGGTCGTCCTCGTCCTCTGGGAGGAGTGCTTCTTTCATGCAGTCTCACGCCAGGAGCTTGTCGGCCGGGGACGTTGCCAAGGCGTAGCATCTTAGAGACTATGGTGAGGAAGGCCAAGGCGGGCGGAGCTTTAGAGCAGCCAGGTCTTCAAGACAGCCAAGTCTTCAGAACAACCAAGTGAAGCGGCCCTTGACGCCGTTGTCAGTGACGCCATCGCCGTACTGGCCAGTATAGGAGACGCCGGCGGAGACCCGGTCGCTGACGGCGAAGTCGAGACCGGCATCCAGGAGGGCGGAGTCCTCCGCGAGCGGTACGCCGTCGATAGCAAAGCC
>JGI12316J15310_10000023_pt39 | contig 74171 bp, 61 predicted proteins | sample MarCyaLeptolynsp_FD_15310 | JGI IMG/M metagenome (IMG submission 15310) | reverse complement strand
AAAGAGACCGGACTCACGGCTCATCAAGAGCGATGGTATGGCACTTTGCGGCAGTGGTTGGGGCGATATACACGAAAAACCTTATCGTTTTCCAAATCTGATTTTTATCATGAGTTGGTGACTCGCTGGTTTATCATTGAGCATAATCGACGAATGGCTTTATCACTTACTACTTAACCACTACCCGCAATTGTATCAACCTGATCATGCGTTAACGTATATGATGATCCAAGATGAGGATAATAAAACCAACGAATTTAAGGATCGTCCTGTGCTGCCTGTGACAGCGGTCGTTGCCCAACGTCTGCAATCGGCCTCTGTTGAAGGGTAGCGGTGGCGATGAAACTGTCCCCCATCACATATATATAATGTAGGATGGGGGATTCATTTCCATTGATAACAAATACAATCAGGTTAGGACTTTGACTTCATGTATGATCTTGCCGCTATTGAGCTACACTTACGGGCGCGTCGCAAACGAAACTTTCCGCCGTGGATGGGGCGGGCGATTCATGCTGTATTTTTGCGATCGTTGGAGGAATTCAATCCGTCATTTTCAAAAGATATTCATGATGGCTCAGGGGTGAAACCCTTCACTGTCTCGAATCTATTAGGGGCTTCAGTCGAAGATGGACAATTGCAGATTTTACCATCGGAGGTTGTCCGTGTGCGGTTAACCAGTTTGCACCCTGATGTCACAGCCTTGTTGTTGAATGGTATTTTGCCCGTATTGACCTTAGATGGTTTTACTGTACAGGGGGAAACCTTTCAGATCGAACAATTGATTGATGAAGGCACGGTGTGGACAGGCACGACTGATTACATGGATTTGCTGAACCAAGCGTCGCATCAAGAGCGAAAGCTGAAACTTCGCTTTGTGTCTCCTACATCGTTTAAGAGTACACTGAAGCATTATATGCCCCTGCCATATCCCGATAAGGTGTTTCAGAGTTTGCTGATGCGCTGGAATGCGTTCGCGCCGGTGACTTTTCCCCGTGAATTGTTGTCGGTGTTAAATGAATTGCTAGCGGTGATGGAGCACCGCGTACACAGTGAAAATGTCGTCTTAAAAGGGCGTCAACGCCAAGTGATTGGGTTTACTGGCGAGGTAACCTACCACATTTTGACAGACGATGAGACGGTGATCCATTACCTAAATGCCTTGGCAGATTTTGCGTTGTATAGTGGTGTGGGCGTCCAAACGGCTGTGGGATTAGGGCAAGTGCGGCGGGTGGGTCGCTGAGATGCCACAGGTCTTTTTGGCAACGCTGGGGCAACGCCCTGAATCAATCACGATGGCGCTTGATGTCATGTTAAGTCGTCATACGATTGATGCAGTGGGTATTATCCATACGCAACCTGATCATCCATTGATTGAAAGTGCCTATCAAGCTATGCAACGGGTGTTAATCCGTGACTACTCCCATATACCCCGCCATCGATTTCATGAAGTGACCTTTGGCAGTGGTGCGCCTTTGATTGATATTGTCGATCAATATAGTGCGGATGAATACTTTCGGGCAGTGGTAACCATTTTACAAGGATATAAAGCTGATGCCTGGCAAATGGACTTTTTGGTGTCGGGTGGTCGGAAAGCGATGAGTATTTATGCGACCTTAGCCGCCTCCACTGTGTTTGATGTAGCCGATCATATTTGGACGATTATTGCTGACCCACAGGTGATGCAACCCCATCGCTATCATGTGTCGAGTGGCCAATATGGTGCGGTGCAATTGGTGAGTTTACCCTTTTTAGCGCATCATATCCGTCAGCACCCTATTTCACTAGATAACATGCTGACCCAAGCGCGAAATGCCTTTTTAAGTGAATTAACGAAACAAGAACGGCAAGTCGTGAATTTGTTATGGACATACCCCAAATACACCAATGGACAACTCGGCGATTTGCTCAAGAAATCGGAAAAAACAGTTGAAAATCAGTTGCGGAGCGCCTATGTGAAACTCGAAAAGTATATTACGTTAGACGGCGCACCGAATCGTAAACGCCAACGCTTGATTGACCTGTTACTGGGTCGTATGACGTAATCCATAGATAAAATTGATAACCAATATCAAGGAGATAACACCCAATGGGAAAACATGTTTTTATTTCATATCAGCGTGAATCAGAAGGTTTTGTGAAATTATTGATGGAGCGGATAGAAGCTGCTGATTTGGATAGTTGGTCTGACCGAAAAATCCGACCAAGTGAATATTGGGAACAACAAATCGACAATGCGATTCGGGATGCGTATGTGGTGATCGTAGTTCTAACACCGCAAGCCAAAGTCTCTGAATATGTGATTTATGAATGGTCATATGCAATGGGGTTGGGGATTCCGATTTTACCAATTATTTTAGAATCAACGGAATTACATCCCAAATTGAAAGGGATTCAATACTTTGATTTTATCGAACGGTTTCAGGAACCATGGGATGAGCTTATAGCACTTCTTAGCGATTTGAAAAATCCACTCAAATATGTCGTATATATGCCGCAATTTCTCGACGATGCCGCAGCACAATCAACCATGCAACGGATTCATGATCAATTAAATGACCAAGTCGATGTGCAATCCTATACCGCACTAGAGGATATTTTGAAAGCTGATCCAGAAGCTAATGCAGTCGTAGCCTTAGTTGATAGCAAAGAAAAGGAAAAACAATTTTGGCAAGCGATGGAGTCCGTTGGTGCCAAATTAGAAGCTAAGAGTATTCCTATTGTGATCTATGCACCTGATTACCGCCTGAATCAATTCTCAAAAACCCAAGCATTTGAGAATATCCGTTTGGCGAGTTTGCCCAAGACCCTGATTGATGGCGTTTTAGATGCTATCAATTAAATCTAAGATGTCATGAATGGATAGAAACACACCAAAGTGAGTATGCTTGGCGTGTTTTGTGATCCATTTATCAAACTGTCGTCGGTGTCGGTGGTGTCGGATACCGACTGACACTTGTTGAATATGTTTTGCTGTTCAGCGTTTCCTGAGTAACCTTCCCCATGTGGTGTAGAGTTCATTCCAAGGCTGTACTACAATACAGATAGATCAACAGATGGGGTGAATCCGATGCATATCTTACATGGAACGTGGTTTCCGGATGACAATGTATTCGCTGTTTGGGGCGAGGATGCGGGGCAAGTTCCCAGTTATCGGAAAGGGCGACGCGGCAATATCGCGCCGCACCCCTTTGCATTAACTGTTGATACACTCTTGCGTTATATCACCCGCTTCACAACGGATAGTGAACCCTTTGGTGAAGGAGCTATCTTTTGGTTGCCCGGCCATCAGAAAAAGGTGCAACCATCACCACAAGCACTGGCTGCCGGTGCGGAACCCTTATCCGAGGAACTCCAATTATTAGAGTGGGATGTTCCAGCTGTGTTGTTAAATCCCCTCGATTTTATGGATTTGATGTTACAGCTACCGCTTGCACCACAAGGATGGACAAGTGGGGATGATATAGCCTATTGGCGACAAGCGATCCTGCTATTGATGAATAGTTTGGTCGAAGGACGCTATCTTCCAGCCTTAAAACAAGTGGGTGGCAATTATCGCGCCTTGTGGCAATTACGAGCAGATGAAACAACACACCACCAACTGGTGAGTATGATGCCACCCATCTGCCGTGCAGGCGCTTTTGATATTGCCACAGCACTGTCACCCGAAGCGCTCTTAATACATTGTTTGGATCATTGCCTGAATGAATTTATTCTGGGCTATTACGCATCCCATCCTCACCAAACACGCCATCCTTGGTTAAAGGCGTTGCTCGGAATTGGCGTTGGTCAAACCAATACCGTTGGCCCCACAAACAAAACCAATCAGCGATTGTATAAGGCGTGGCAAACATGGCAATCGCTCGAAAATGCGCATACGGGAAACTACAAAATATGTTTTCGTTTAGAAGAACCGAGTGAACCTGAAGATAGTTGGCAATTGAGTTATTTGTTACAGGCGAATGATGATCCCAGCTTATTGGTTGCTGCGGAACAGGTGTGGGCATCCAAAGGGCGGCAATTGGATTATCTGGAACATCGTTTTGACCAACCGCAAGAAACATTATTAGCCGCCTTAGGACTCGCCGCATGGATCTTCCCGCCGATAGAAGCCAGTTTGCGAGAGGCCAAACCCAGTGGCGTTGCCTTAGAAACTGCTCAAGCCTACACATTCTTAATGGACGCCGCCATGTTGTTAGAAAGCAATGGCATGGGGGTCTTGGTACCCAATTGGTGGGGAAAACGTGCCCGCCTAAAGGCCAAAGCGAGTATCAAAACCCAACAAACAACCTCGACTGGCTTCTTAACCCGTGACTCGGTGTTAACCTATCAATGGAAAGCGTCGTTAGGTGGCGAGGAACTGACCCGCGAAGAATTTGAGCAATTGGTGGCGCTTAAACAACCGATTGTACGCTATCGCGGTGAGTGGTTAACACTTGATCCCGATCAAATTGAGGCGATGCTGGCCTTTTTTGAGCAATCGGAACAATCCGAAGGCGAACTCTCTTTATTGGATGTGATGAAGTTAACCGCCCAACAAGATACTATAACTCCCGACGGAATCGACGTGGAAGAGACCGAGTTAGACGACTGGTTGACCTCATTTTTGGATCAGGTATCACGTCCCCAAGATACGGATGTAACCACCATTCCCAAATCGCTAAATGCAACATTGCGACCCTACCAAGCGCGGGGGGTGGGCTGGTTACATCAAATGCAGCATATGAAATTTGGCGCGTGCTTGGCAGATGATATGGGACTTGGCAAGACCATTCAAACTATCACCTATTGGTTAAAAATGGAGTCAGAAACACCTGCTTTATTAATCTGCCCAACCTCAGTAGTGGGCAACTGGGCACATGAGATCAGTCGCTTTGCGCCCAACATTCGGTATATGAAACATCAAGGGGCGAATCGCTTAAAAGAGGAGGCGTTTGTCCAAGCGGCTGAGGGGGTGAATGTAGTATTGACCAGTTACGCCTTGGTGCATCGGGATGTCGAAACCCTGCAACAGATCACATGGTCGAGTGTGGTGTTGGATGAAGCCCAAAACATCAAAAATCCCTCGACCAAACAAGCGCAAGCTATTCGTCAATTACCGGCTGACCATAAAATTGCCCTGACCGGAACGCCTGTCGAAAATCGCTTAAGTGAGTTGTGGTCAATCTTTCACTTTTTGAATCCGGGGTATTTAGGATCACAAAAATCCTTCCGCTCTAACTTTGCTACCCCCATTGAACGTTACGGCGATCAGAAAAAAGCGGCGGCGCTGAAACAATTAACCGCGCCATTCATTTTGCGGCGGGTGAAAACAGATACCAATATTATCCAAGATTTACCCGATAAATTTGAAAACAAAGTGTATTGTAGTTTGACATCGGAACAAGCGACCCTTTATGAAGCGGCGGTTCGTGATGAAATGAGCGCCATCGAAGATGCAGACGATGACATGCAACGGCGCGGTGGTATCTTACGGATGCTGACTCGCCTCAAGCAGATTTGTAATCACCCCGCCCAATTTTTGCAAGAAGGTGAAGCGGCAACGATGGCCAATCGGAGTGGTAAGCTGACCCGTTTGGTGGAGATGCTAGAGGAAATCCGTGAGGTGGATGAGCGGGTCTTGATCTTCACTCAATATGCACAGTTGGGAACCTTGTTGCAAACCTATTTACGGTCGCACTTTGTGGATGAGGTGTTGTTTTTGCATGGTGGAACGGCGGCCAAAAAACGGGATGAGATGGTGCGGCGCTTCCAATCAGAGAATGGGCCACCCATCTTTATCTTATCGTTGAAAGCAGGGGGAACGGGCTTGAATTTGACCCATGCCAATCATGTGTTTCATTTTGATCGGTGGTATAACCCCGCTGTTGAAAACCAAGCGACGGATCGCGCCTTTCGGATTGGGCAAACCAAGGATGTGCAAGTTCATAAGTTTATTTGTTTGGGCACCTTGGAAGAACGGATCGATGAGATGATCGATCACAAACAAGCCTTAGCGGATCAGATTATAGGCGAAGGTGAGAGCTGGATTTCAGAATTGGGCAACAGTGAACTGCGTGAGTTAGTCGCCTTACGGCATGATGTGATGGAGGATTAGGCTATGGGTTGGTATTACGATTATAATGATGACGATGATTTTTATGAAGAACCGCGTGAACCCGATCCCCAACTCGGTGACATTCACATTCAAGGGCCAATTTATGCGGTTAGTCGTCGCGGTGATATTGGGGTTGAGTGGTGGGGGCGGCACTGGGTAACCGCTTTGGATCGGGTGATGCGTGATGCGCGATTGGATCGCGGTAAACGCTATGCCCGCAATGGCTCCGTACAAGATTTAACCATTCGTTATGGTGCGGCCTTTGCCCATATCAATGGCTCGCGTGATCGGCGTTATCATACCTATGTACGCCTGAAACCGTTAACCGATCAGCAATGGGATAAGGCGCTGCAAGCATTATCTGAACAAGCCATTTACAGTGCGAAGTTGTTGGCGGGCAAGATGCCAAGCGATATTGAAGCTATTTTTGAAGCATTGGGAACATCGTTATTTCCTCGCAGTAGCAAAGACCTCCAGTTTGATTGTAGTTGTCCCGATTGGGGTGATCCCTGTAAACATAGTGCCGCGTTGTATTATCTGCTAGCCGAACAACTGGACGCCGATCCATTTGTTTTGTTTCATCTACGAGGCCGCACCCGTGATCAGATTTTGACCCAGCTTCGCGCCTATCGTGGGGTTGCTACCAGTGATGTCGAGGCGTCAACAGACGCTCCCGTGATGCTGAACCCTGCGTTGGATGCTGATCTGGAACATTATTGGGGACAACCGATCACCGCAGTCGTGCAGGATGTCCCGCTGCGCCATGATAAGCCGTATGCCTTTCGCCAATTAGGTGATCCACCGGAACAGACAGCCGATGATTTATTATCGATTTATGAATCCATTGCGGATGAAGCCACCCGTTGGTTAGGATTGGATACAGATTAAAGACCCGATGCACCGAATCCTATGATCCCCCCAATTTTGCCCCCTAAAATGTGCATCTGATTGATCAAACGAGTATTTGATAGGCTCAGAGCCGCTGAGGTGAGATCGGTTTTCTTGACCTGATAGGATGCTAAATCTCATGATACCCCCAATTTTGCACGCTCAGATTTGCACGCTTAGGGGGTCGTATCTTTGATACGACTGTAGTCAGCGAAGCTGACCCCGCGCGCGCCCGCTCAGCGAGCATTTGATGCGCTCAGGGTAGCTGAGACGAGATCACGGTTTTTCAAAATTGGTCAAAAATGGATCGGGTGGCGCGGAAATGCTATAAAAAACAAAGTTGTTGGATGTTGCACGCAAAAATAAAATATGATATGATTTTCACGTCTGAGCGTACCAAAAGCTCTCATATGCTCGCGGATGCAAAAGACCCTCTACGGAGTTGATTCACCCTACGGGGTACTGAAACGAAAATGACTTCAACAGGGACTTCCACCCCCGATAGCAACTCTACGGAGATGACTCACCCTACGGGGTACTGAAACAAATGTAGTAATAACATCCATGACGTATGTTGTACCTCTACGGAGATGATTCACCCTACGGGGTACTGAAACACGCAAAACCTTGCATAATCCTCCCCAGTGAGATCTAGTTAACGGACATCACCCAATTAGCCCTTTTTGTTTTGATACGAAATAAAAGTCCCAACAGTTATCATTAATACTGCTATCGCAAACAGCAGGAGACCTATTATGAAACCAGGTGGTGTATAGCGCAATTGCACTATCCCTTGTCCAGACGGCAACATGAGCGTTAATAATTGTTCATCCGCTAACCTATAACTTTGCCCGTTTATAGTTGCTGTCCAACCCGGTGCTGCGAATTCAGATACGACTAGTTGTTGTGGTTCCATTACAAAATATTGGATTTCCCAGTAACCGGCTTCTCTGCTGAGTATATCGATCTGTCCATTAACGGGATTTGTTAGCCTCACCATTGGCAATGCGCTTGGACGTTCATAAACTCTTGCATCGCTACCATCATATGCAAGCATCCAATCATCCTGTAGTGGCGGTGTGTTTGCATCTTGCATCACCCAACGCACGCTAAACCTATCTAATAATGCAGCATTACGCCACAAATTCATGGGGATAGTTGTTAAAGAGTTACCTACATCAGAGCCAATCATTCGGCTATATTCTTCATCACGTGCTGGATCATCGATACGCAAATCAGATAATCCATATATTGTAGCCGTGTTTGGTCGCAGCACATATGTAGGAGCAATCATTCGTTCGTCCTTACTCTGCAAAAAATCGATAGCGGGTGTTTTGGGATAGAACGACTCACTTGCTAATCCTGGATATGTCCTGCCCTGTATTAATGCCACATCTACAATAAGTAGTAGTGCGACAATATATGCCTTTCGCCATCGTAACGATATGCGTGTGGATATAACAGCCATGATGAGAATGATGAAAACGCCTAAGGAAAACATAATTTGAAACTGCAAAATATCATTTTGCCGCCAATCATCCCCTAAAACCAACCAGCCAAGAATGACTGCCGTAAATACAATACCAATACTCCAAAAAACTGGCAGTTCACGATTATGTAACCAATAATCGCAGCCTAGCCCCGCTAGCATAGCTACACTAAGCATAATTCCCGAAATGAGTCGATGTGAAGGAGCACTTTGCAATACTGGTATCTGCATATAGATATCAACAAGACCCGGAAAACGGTAAGCAACTAAAACACAGAATATCAATACGGCAACCCAAGCAAACCACTTTCGTTCCCTTGGCATCACACGGATATAAAGAGTGGCTAGGAGCAAAGGGATGATTCCCATGTAGGAATTGGTAGCAAAATAATTTGCCGACCCAAACCAAGTCTGTGTCGCAGGGTTGCCAAATAAATCTGGCAAGACAATCCTCAATAAGTGTATTAAGGATAGTGACAGTGGAACACTACCTGCACCATTCGATAGGCTCAAATTATATCGAAGGCTATCCGTAATTGTGATTGCCGTTGGAATTAAAATAATGGATGCCAGCATAGCTGCCACGAGCCAACCTAATGTGATATGTAACCAAGCCCGCCATGATGTACCACGAACGACTAAATATGTGCCCATAATGAGTACTGTGTGTAAACTTGTATGAGGATGCCCGCCTAACAATTGAATAGCTGCGATAATTGACAACCAGCGCCAATCAAACCGCTCTTGTACAATTCGTTCGACAGACCACAAGACCCATGGCAACATGGCAACCGCGTTTGTCATCGAATAGCCGGAAAATGAAACCATCATTCCACAAAGCCCAAAAGAAAGCCCTGCAATTATTGCGCCGCCCTCACGCACGCCAAGCACCCGTGCCAATGCCCAACTACCCATGCCCGCAAGCATTAATCTCATCCATGGTAGCAACATGAAACCAAGCTGTAGCGGCAACAGCGCAAATATTAGATGCAACGGAAATAGCGGCGCATTTTGCCCATTGCCCCAATATGTCATACCTATTGCTTGGTGCGGATTCCAGAAGGGTATTTGCCCAGCGTTAAGTTCTCGGTGAAGATGAACCAAGGAAGGCTGAAGTAGAAAGTTAACGTCCACTAATAATTGATTAGTTTCACTACTTTGATTTAATACTTTCCATGGACTTATGGAATATGCTGATGCAGCCCCAGTAGGGATGCCTGTTGGCAATTGCAATGCAGAGGTATACATGAGGGCGGCAGCTATCCCAAGGATAAACCACATCCGCCCTGCTGGCTTTTTTGTCACCAACCCTAATGAGCTTAACAATAAAATCCACACTAATGCTGGGTTAACCAATTTTTATCCTTATTCATCAAACGAACCAAAGATTACTCTTTTTACGGTTATGATAATCTATCGTACTGTGAAAAACCTTGCCCCTTATCCCTTAGCGTTTCAGATTAGTTAAGGCGTTTTCAAGCAAAACGGCAACTTCACTTGGTTCGAATCGTTGTATTGCTTGATGGGCGTCTTCTTTCACACGGTGATACTGCTCTGGATTGGTTAATAATTGGTAAGCTGCATCCGCCATCTCTTGGCTATCATTTGGAGCAACAAGTGGAATGGTGTCTTGTGTCATATATTCGAGAGATGGAATATGGGAGGCAATCACTGGAACCTTGGATGCAATTGCTTCTAAAACTGGCAAGCCAAACCCTTCCGATGGATGCGATGTAAACAGCAACAAATGTGATTTGCGGATGGCACGCGCTACAATTCTGGGGGGCACCTTAAAAAGATACTCATCAGGTTCAATGATATGGCGTTCTTCATCCGAGAGCGGAAACGTTGAAATTCGCCTTAGCCGAATATCCAACCCCATTTTGCGCAAGTACCGCACAGCGTCCAAAGCAACCCTTAAATTTCGCACTTTTGCTTCAAAAATTCCAAGAATTACAACCCAAAATGGCGGCTGTAAACGCTTAGAGAAAAATCTTTTAGGGCGAAAATTGCTATCGATTACAGGCGGAATCAGGGTTACTTTTCTTTTGTATAAATCTTGCACTTGCTGCGCAACATGCGGCGCAACACACCATGTATCAATAGGATGTGTCCGATAAGCATGTTCTATCGCGCCGCTTTGCGAGTAATAATCAGGGTAACTTGCTTCATACCCTTGGCAAAAATGAACATTAGCAGGTATTCCAAGCCGTTTAGCGATAGCGAAAGTTGTCCAAAACGTAGCAATGACAAGATCGGGATTAAAGGGTAATGTGAATGATGCACTGTAATCTAGGTAGTTGCCTCTGATCCATTTAGGGGCAGGGCCGTTACCAATAATAGCTACTTGATGCCCTAAATCTTGCAATATGCACGCATGTAAAAATACGATCTTAACACCACCGCCTAATGTCGGGCGGTCAAGCACATAAATAATCTTCATCACAAGCGGCTTAATGCAAATACACAATGGCGACAGATAAAGTTTTTAGGGGCGTCATCCAGCCCATATACCCAACGGCGCATCGTTGCCATCTTATCGCTACGTAAAATTTCGTCGATCGTTTGATGTCGTAAATCACCAACAACATACTCAGAATGATAATCTTGGCAACATAAAATCGCTTTACCCTCAGCGGTAATATGCAAATGCTGCAAGATGCGCGAGCCGGTTTGCTCACAACCCGCCAAGTGCTGTATTGGCTCCGAGGGCTTTTGCCCAATCGGCAGATGATAGCCACTCGATGATGCAATGGCTTGACGGACTTCAAAATTGCTACCCCTGTAGCGCTCTTGAGCAATATTCGCCTCAAGGGATATATACTTCAAAAAGAATCGTGCATCGGTGGCTTCTTCGCGTGGCAATATCCATCTATCAACTTTCAATTGTTGAGCAGCTTCAGCTTTTAGTGTTTGTGTATGCTGTTTACCAATCGCAAGGTCGCGCAATATGTTGTAACGGCTATCTGCCCGTATTATCTTTCTGTCGGTAAGTGGATTGTAAATGCGATCTTCGTAAATATGTAAATACGGTTCGACAATATAATTATTCATATAATAGGCTCAATTCATTATGGGCGTAAAATGACGTAAAAGCCACTTGTAGAAAGGCTTTCATAATCCGTCGTCATGTTTTTATGTAATCTGCGGAAGCGTTTCGGCAAATCAGTTTTTTTTGGTATGATTTCATATGTCCTAAAAGGCGACATCTCGCACCACATTTCGAGCGTATGCCGTGTAAAGAATCGTACATGTGTGTAACACAATAACCCCATAGGAATATAATCCCACCGCCCCGCGATTAAATCTTCTACAACTGAATAATGACCGACATTCGGTGTTGATAAAATCACCAAGCCATTGGGTTTTATGAGTTGTGATAATTTAACCAAAAACGCATCAGGATACGGCAAATGCTCGAATAACTCTGTGGCAATGATGACATCATATTTTTCTTGTGGTTCTAATTGAAGGGCTATCACATCGCCAACAATAACCTCGTCCAAATTTTGTTCGGCATCCTTGGCAATGATCGGGTTTAGTTCCACCCCAGTTATATGACAAGTATATTGTTCTTTAATGTGTTTGCCTGTTGCGCCCCGCGCACAACCTATTTCTAAAATATGTGATACATCTTGGGGAATAAATTGCAGAATATCTTCGTGAATAACGCCATAGTAATCGATAAATCCGTAATATATACCACTCTGCTCAACGTGATATCTTTCTAAGTCCTGAAGCTGTGTTAGCTGTATTTGTGTTAGCTGTTCAAAGATCTCGAGCTTAAACATTGCTATTGTGAGGGTATTTGGTAGCGTCCATTTGCGGTGGCGTTTACTCAATATTTCAGCTTCAGCTCTTTGATAATCGTTAAGTGTGTGCAACTCTTCATCCAATGGATACTGCGTAATGTTTGCAGGGATCGCAACGTCAGCACCTTTATCAAGGGCTGTCTTCATTACCTGTAAGCTACCTTCGGTGATGAGAACCGTTTTTGTGCTTATCCATAAAACATAATCATCATTCGTAGAAGCATAACGGTTATATTGAATCGTGACCTTATCGAATACTCGCCGTGCAAAATGTGATACCAACCGGAAGGCAAATTGTATTTCAGGGGAAGAACGATCCTCTGGAGAATGCTCTTTTACAATGAGTAGCGACAAAATTTTACTCCTACACTCAAAAAGTATTCGCGTATTGTTACATTCTAAAAGAGGTAAAGACTAAGGGTTTACTTGGTTACGCTTGAGCGTAACCAAAGTATAGCACATCGTAACCAAGGGGGGGGGACGCAACCAAGCGGCGAACATCAACCAAAACACACCCACTTACATCCTCATTAATCTAAGCATTTTATAACGCATTCGCCTACAAAATGCTGCGCGATAGTTATCTTGATTGTGATTTAATTTTGGGAACGTAACCAAGGGGGAAACGAAGCGTAAACAAGGTTACCCTTGGTCTTTCTCTCATTCTAAACTACTATTACATACATGAACCATCAGCGGCTAGCCTTTATCTTTATTCATTACCATACACCACAATTGCTATCTCACGCGATTGATGCCTTAACTTCTCAATTAGATACATTACCGCATAAAGCTGAAATTATTGTTGTTGATAATGGTAGTCATCCTCAAGATGCACCGTTATTAGCGAGCTTACCCGCTAAGGTCATCACCGCATCACATAACCTTGGTTATGGAGCGGGCATTGCGTTGGGTATCGAAAATACTGATGCTGATATTTTTTTCTTCATGAATCCCGATATTATCGTCTTAGATGATTGCATATCACAGCTACTAACCGCCTTCGATGATGGGGCGGAAGTCATTGCCCCTATGCAATTTTGGGATATTGCCCAAACAGTTACCTTGCCTGTGCTCGAAAAACGTTCGCGGCTAGATTATCTGCTGGCGAACCTGAGTACCCGTTCACATGTTGTAGCCCGTCTTACCCGCCGATGGCAGCGCAATCATCAACTACACCATTGGAACGCCACCCAACCCATACGGTCATATGCTTTAGCTGGCGGTTGCCTTGCTATGCCGCGTGAAATATGGCAGAAGGTTGGTATATTTGATGATAAATATTGGCTATACTTTGAAGAAACCGAATGGCTTGAACGTGCAAAAGCCATGAATATTGACGCTCGTTTGGTGCCACAAGCCCATGTGTGTCATCTGTTTAACCAAAGCGCCCGCCAACTTACGGGAGGCTCTCACCCCTATCAAACATCATTTGACATATTCGTTACACAAATGTATGGAAACTGGTTCCCTAAAAGCGTAAAAACAATTACAAATTACTTATCACTCGTTGACGATAATTTTGAGCAACTTGATGAATTTGCCATTTCGGTCAAGGCATTTAAAAAACCACTTTTGATTGAAATTGCCCTCAGCCTAGCGGGGTTTCCAGCAGCAGGAGTGCGAGTGATTGATGATCGTGATGTATGGCACTTATCCTCCGAGATATTACAATACGCTACAGACGGGACATATTACTTACGTGTGGTGGATGGCAATGGTCAAGAGCATTCAATCGGTAAAGTGATCATCTCATGACAGTGAATGCACAGGGCAAGAAATCCAGTTAGCGTTCATCACCTCCCCACACTAAAGTATTATTGCGATTGGAGTATATGGTTAGAATTAATGATCATCTATGAATAATTTCAGAAAACATCTATTCATGAAAAACCTATTGCGCCGCCATTCTAAAAAAGAACGTATTGCCATCTTTGGCGCATATAAAACTGGTACAACAGCAATTTTCACCGCCGTCAGAAATGCCCTGCCACCAGAAACCATTACCTATTTTGAACCAACGAGCTATGACGGCAATCCTGCGCGGCATCAATTGGCTAAGGTTATTGTGGGGCAAGATATGAATTACATACCGTTCTTGGAATTTGAAAAACATGTGTTCATCGTCCGCGACCCACGCGATTGGTTGAGTGGAGTCTTGTATTTAGCACAAGAATTAAAGCTCTTATATAGTAACCCTAGTAATGTACAGCAAGTTATAGCGCTATTGCACAAAAAAGAAGAAAACCCAAGAACAATTCCTTTTTACGAATTATATAACTTAGTCTTGAAACTGAGTGGAACGCCTCCCCCCAAAAAACATATTGAAAATGTTTTAAAACCAATGATCGATTTTCAATCGTTGCTTAAAGCTGACTATTATCAAATACGATACGAAGATTTTATTGATGGAAACATACTTGGTTTACAAGCCTATCTTGGGCGCTCAATTTCATCACAGGTTGAAGTCGATAGCACATTCGACCAAGTGACCCGTACCAAATCCTACGGTAATTGGCGCAATTGGTTCACACCGCAAGACGTGGATTACTTCCGTGATGTATTTACTGATTATATGCAGGCGTTCGATTATGCCAATGAGTGGCAATTGAATTCAGACCCCATTATATTGCCGCAACATAGTAGCGAGTATGTGCAACGAATTGTGCAAAAACGCCTTGCCAAGAGGGAATTGCTAAATGAATGATTATCGCGAGCAAGTCACCTTTCGCCCCTACCAAGCAGGCGATGAAACCCAGATTAACGATGGTTTCAACAAAATATTTGGCTTACACCGTCCTTTAGAAGAATGGCATTGGAAGTTTCAGCCCAACAGAAATGACTGTTGGATCATGTTGGCGGTGGATGACCATGACGACATCATTGCACACTATGCTGTCATACGACAGAAGCTACAGGTTCGTGGAAAACTATATACAGCAGGGCAACCGGTAGATGTTTACAGATTACGACGTCCCGGATTTGATAAAAAAGGTATTTTCCCTAAAACAGTTCAAACTTTTTTTGATACTTATTGTTCAGCTAAAACAATTCAATTTATGTTTGGCTTCCCCGGTGAAGATGCCTTGCGAGTCGGTCAGCGATATAATGATTATGGCGATGAAGTTCGTATCCGATTATGGCAAAAGCCAACTTCATCGAAAAGACGTTTTCAAATACCTTTGTCTTGGCGAAAAATAAAACCAGTGCGTTTAACTAACGATGTAATCGATCATGATGAGGCAAATAAGCTTTGGCAACGTGCTATGCCGCGTTATTGGGCATCACTTGTCCGAGATGCCAATTGGCTGAAACGCCGCTATAGTAGCCGACCAAGTACAGAATATTACCTTGTGCCGATCAAGAACGGCACAACTTGGCATGCCTGGGCAGTTCTAAAATTTGTTGAACAAAAAATTAAGATGATTGATCTCCTTTGGGATGGTGAAGATCAATCATCGCTTGAAAAATTAGAATTCTTAGTAATGCAATTTGCCCAATCAATGCACGCAACCCATGTTGAAATGTGGTTATCAGGGGATCCATTGGCTGAAGATGTATTCCAACAAAGAGGGTGGCAATCAGATGAACATCCCCTGTTGCTGTACCTAGTTGGTAAGTCGTGGCATCCAGAACTAAACTCAATGGCGATCATCGAAAGGTTATATTTGACGATGGGTGACACAGACCTATATTAAGGAACTTTTTTGATAGGCAAAATTGAATTTCACGATCAAAAGCTTGTTATAGGTTGGGCAGCAAACCCCGATGAGGATGGGCAAGATGTGATCATCGAAGTGGTGCATAATGGCACCGTGTTAGATACCTTTATGCCAACCATGTTTCGATGGGATATGCGCGGCTATCATGGTTTTCAGTACGACCTTATACAACAGTTTGCTAATCGTATTCCTCCATCATTGGAATTTCGCTGGCAAGCAACGGGCGAGCCATTAGACGGCAGCCCCATTATCCTTAATCCGTTAGTGGAAGCTCAATTCATACCCTTCCATACCAGCGACCTAACCAATAATAAAGTCCTTGTCTTGGCTCCACACCCCGACGATGAAACTTTCGCCTGTGGTGGTTCTTTGATATTACATCGGCAAGCGGATGATCCCGTAAAAGTGATATTCATTACGGATGGCGCATTAGGGGATAGAGTAGCGAAGTATAGCCCCGATGAACTCGTCACAATGCGGCAACAAGAAGCACATGCGGCCTGTCAAATTCTTGGGGTGGATGACTACGAATTTTGGGGGTTTGGTGATCGGACATTGGCAGGGAATGACACATTGCAACATCGGCTCGCCAACACTATCTTGCAAGTGCAACCGACTCTTATCTACTTGCCATCTCCGATGGAACCACATCCCGACCATCGTGCGGTTGCGGCGGCTTTATGGAATATGTTGCAAACGATGGAAAAGGAGCTATTGATCGCTTTTGCTGACACGACGCATCCTGTTAATGCCAATACACTGATAGATATAACCTCTGTTGCTGATAAAAAGTGGGAGGCGTTTTCAGCCTATGCCAGCCAATTAGAAAATTACCCCTATTTGGATGTTGTACGTGGCTATAATCGCTATCGTGCGCTGACGATTTCGCCCCAATCACAATACGCGGAATCGTTCTATGTTGCCCCAAGTTCTCGGATCAAAGGCAAACGCATAGAAACGTTCCATCGCTGGCAGATTATTTTTGACCACTCAGCCACCGACCAACTCCCCTTGGTTTCGGTCGTTATCCGAACGAAGGATCGCCCCTTACTGCTGCGCGATGCACTATCGAGTGTGGTAACGCAAAGCTACGCCGATATTGAAGTTATCGTTGTCAACGATGGTGGTTCCGACGTACAAGCAGTTATCGATGAATTTGATGGCTATTTGCCCATACAGCTTGAAAATGTGGGCGAATCAGTTGGCAGGGCGGCGGCTGCCAACCGAGGTATTGCGCTAGCGAACGGGCAGTTCATCAACTTGCTAGATGATGATGATGTATTGTATGCCGACCACATCAACAAGCTGGCTAAATTTCTGCACACGACTGCAAAAACCTTTGCCTATAGCGATTGCGAACGCGGCTACTATGCATGGCACGATGAGCAATTGACGCTACGCGAACCAAAACAACCCTATATGGGGGTCGATTATGACGAGCATCGCTTATACTTGGGCAATTACATTCCCTTGATGTGTGTGATGTTCAAACGCGATTTGTGGGAGGAAGTTGGCGGCTTTGATGAAGCCTGCGAGTACCTAGAAGATTGGGACTTATGGTTACAGATGAGTGCCCTCACATCATTCACTCGATTGGAGGGAGTTACAGCCCAATATCGCGTCATCCATCCAAGCCAGTATGATGATACCTATTGGACACAATATGTAAGAAATAAACACAAACAGTATTGGTTAGAGGGGAATAAACCCTATGAGTTACTCAAAAAATTAGATGATCAGCGAAGTATGCTCCAACGGTTATTGGCACAACAACACGAGAGCCAACAAGCACAAGCAACCGCTCAACAACTACAACAAACATCCACGTGGCGGATGGTAACACGGTTACAAGCTTGGGGGAGTAAGACACTACCGGAGGGGTCTCGTCGTAAAACCATCTATAGCTTCCTGCGCGACAGGCTTTTTAGGAAATTGTTGTGACTACTCAGCATATCACAGCCTCCCCCAAATCTAAATCTATCCTGATAATTATTCCGGGTTCCGTAAGCTATTTTTATGATGCTGAAGGACGACGTATTGCTGAAGCTTTAATGAATTTGGGGTATCAAGTCGACGTAGAGACTCTATACACATATAGTGATAAGGACTATGAATGGTGTTTTTTGTTAAACTTATGGGAAATCACATTTGCTTATGGCTATGCTACCGATAAAGTTTTAACTCACATCAAACATATTAAAACTTTATGCCGCTATGTTGCGATGGTGTTACTAGAATCTGTAGAAATGAAATGGTTTCGGGATTCATTTGAAATTTTCCAACAAGCTAATTTAGAAATTTTGATAGATATTGGCTTACACAATCAATGCCATACCGCAACACCCCAAGTGCAACAGGTATACCATTTTTTGACAAATGGTTTAACACAATCAGAAATAAAATTAACCAATCAATATAAATCTCTACCCGCAAATCGCCCCATCCCGTGGGCGTTTGTGGGGCACATGACCCCTATTAGGTTAGATTTTTTAGCATCTTTGATGCAAAACTTGGAGCCAACAGGATTTGTTTATTTAGTACATTTTTCGCCTGTTACTGAATCAGGCCCTCATCTAAATGAATCGCAGTTGAATACTGTATTGCAAAAAACAAAATTACAAATTTGGTGTACTCACCATCAATTTTTTTATATTGAAAGTATCCGATTTAGAACGAGTGCCTTGACAGGCGCATTACCCATTAAAGTTGATTTGATGGATCATCAATACGATCAAGTGTATCCGTTTCATTATCTCATTATGCCATCAACTAATTTAACAACATATCTTAGCGATCTCGACATAGAGGAAACGTGGCAGCGATTTATTAAAGACTATCAAGCGTTACCATCCTTAAAATCAGAATTCCAACGTTTTTTTGAGGGCTGGTATGCAAAATAATTACCCAAAAGGTGTTTCAATTGTTATCCCCAACTGGAACCATGAATTTGTTTTACCGCGTGCAATTAATTCAGCCTTAAAAGCTGTTGAAATGCTGGGTTCCCAAGGGATTCAGGCAGAAGTCTTCGTTATTGATGATCACTCCCGTGATGGTTCTAGGCGTTTGCTATTGCAATTAGAAGCGTTATATTTTGACCAAGGGCTGAAGGTCTTATTGTTGGATAAAAATATCGGGATTGTCGCAGTACGGAACCTTGCTTTGCAACGGGCGCGTTATCCATATATTTTATTCATGGATGCCGATAATCAATTATTTTCTGAAAATATCCACATTTTTTACCGTGCGATACTCGAAACAAAAGCGGCTGTTGTGTATGGTAACTTAGTGCGACATGGCCCTCTCAATACCTATTTAGATTTATGGAATAATGAAGTGTTCCAAAACCATATCTTTGACCAAAATTATCTTGATACATTTGCATTATACGATCGGCAAATACTCTTAGATGATGGTGGTTTCATCCAACATCCTATGATGCAGGGGCACGAAGACTGGGAATTATTTCTGCATCTTGCGGTGGCAGGGCGGCACTTGGTATTTGTTCCTGTCATGTTTGGGATCTATTATGAAATGCCACAATCTAGGGTCAAAGATGTGCGCACCGATGATGCAAAAGCTGCTCGGCAATTATACATTGAGCGTGTATTTGATCAGCTTGGTATTCGTAAAAGGCAATCATTAAACACGCAGTTCTTACGTTATCACCCAGATATTGGATACCTTTAGTGATGGAATCTTTATATTCAAGTTATCAACCTATTCAGGTTATGATTGATTTGTTAGCCTCATCAGCAAATCAACAACCGCTAATAACCCCATCACCCATTGATATTTATGTGTTCAACTTATTTATACAAACATTGCCAAAACCAATCGTGTTGACTGATTACTTAGCAACCGCTTCCCAAGGGACAACAGCAGTGGCGGCGGCAATACAAAAAAAGATTATCCGTGTACATATGTTGCAAGATTTGCCAACGGCACAAAAAGATATATTACAGCAGCACTTGCAAAAATATCTTATTATGGAAAAAGTACATGATGGCCAGCCGGCAGTAGGGCAGTGGATGCATGCTATCTGGCATAGTGGCGAAGACTTATCAACAGCGATTGCCCATAATGCCCCCGACCTTATTTTTTTGATGCCGGTTGGGCCGGTTGGAGCGTCTGATGCGCTTGCAAACGCTATTTTATATTGTCAAGCGAATGTAGCATTTCGCCTGATCTTGGTGCGAGAACTGAGTCCATTTTTAGCAAAAAGTCAGTTGGCAATTATGTGTCATTCCAACCTAGAACCATCAGTGGATAGATTCACTGAGCGGGTAGAGGGTTTGTTTAATGGGAATTTTGATTTTAGCCAATTGCTTGAAAAACAGTTACAAGCCGAGATGCGTCAATCAGAAAAAATGATTGAAACCGATGATGAGATGATTCACTACCATCTTGAAGGTTATCCGCATATTGAGTCATTGTTGAATGGTGGTTTCATTCAAACCATTTATCATCGATTGGTACCCGTTGAACGTCGTTTAAAACTACGTGAGATCCGTGTCAACCTGTTGGGATGGTAGTGGTTATGCTTGCTGTACTTTTAGGTCTTCTATAAATTGAAAATAGGCATCAATAACTTCTTGAGTTTTACCTATCTTCATGATGACACCTTTATCTATCCAAATGATACGATCACATAATTCTAGTACAGCATATAGCGAATGTGAAACCATCACAACTGTTTTTTGATCTTGGATCATTTGCTTTAAATATCGACTACTTTTTTGCCGAAAGTCTTCATCCCCAACTGCTAATATTTCATCTAAAAAGATAATTTCAGGGAGGATATGAAATGCCACACTAAACCCTAACCGCGCTTTCATCCCACTGGAATAATCTTTAACTGGCTCATCAATAAATTCACCTATGTCCGCAAATTCGATGATTTGATCGACAATGTTGTCAACCTCAGAGGGGCGTAACCCATAGAATGCAGCATTTAGATAAATATTTTTGCGCCCCGAAAGAATGGGTATGAAACCAGTCCCTAGCCCAATTAATGATGCAAAATTTCCGGTTACTTGGATAGAACCACTCGTTGGTTGCATCAAATTTGACATTAACCGTAATAGGGTTGTTTTGCCAGATCCATTACGGCCAATGATACCAACACATTCGCCCGCTTGTATCGTAAAACTAACATCGCTTAAGGCATAAAATTGTTCTTTTCGGACACTTTGTTGTGTATCCTTTAGCAATCCCCATAGGTAGTTACTAGCTTCGTGGCGCAAACTCACGGTTTTGTTTTTATGTCTTGGAAAAGCCTTATAAACATTTTTGACATCAATGACAATTGGACGGTTCATGAAAAATCTGCGAAGCGCTCCTCATTAGCTTTGAAGATTGTATATGATACATATAGAATAGTCGGAGTTAAGACGATTGTTGCCAGTAGATCCATTATGGCAGGAGGGCGAGCGTAAATCACTACACTGCGGAAAGCTTCCACCAATGCCGAAAGTGGGTTGATCAGAGGCAAGAAAGTTAGTGAATCCCCCACACGTTCGGAAGAATATAGCACGGTTAAGTAGAAAAGAATTTGTAGAATGACCCCAGTTAGTTGCTGAAAGTCTTCAAAAATGAGACTAAACCAGCTTAGCAACAACCCCACCCCAATACTGAGCCCAAACATAAGCGCTATCAAAAGCGGTAAATATATAAAATAGATATTGATATGGATACCATATAACATGCTGACAATGATCAACGCGGCAAAGGTAAAACATAGATCAATAGCTGTTTCAGCAACACTGAGCAAGATAATAATTTCACGTGGAAACCCCACTTGCTGTATCAATTCCATAGATGAAGATAATGAGGTTGTACTGCTCATAACGATAGTTCTAAAGACATTAAAGAGAACTTGCCCCGACAACAAAAACACAACCCAAGGTGTGCCAACTTCTCTGGCTTGCAACACATAGTCTAGTGCAAAAGTCATCACTAAAGTATTGATGATGGGTAAGGCAATGATCCACAAAATACCTAGTGAAGTTTGAGAATATCGTGCTTCAATACGGTAACGTGCCCATAGCCACAGCAAATGACGTTCAGCAACTAACTCACGTAAATACAGCTTAATTGGCTTATTGGTGTTACGGGTATGTCGTATGTATTGTGGTATGACAATATGCAAAAGTCCAAGGCTAATCGCTGCGATAACAAAATAAGTTAGTTGTTCTAATATTTCAGGGATGAGTAAAAATGTGCTGATTGTAATACAAAGTATAGTTAGTAAAAATGTACCCATACGTCCTATCATATGGATAGTTTCTAGACGACTGATAAAAACCAAAAGCCAGACCACTACCAAAATCGAAAAAAACTGTAATGATACTTGTTCACTTAGTTGAACAGAAAGCAAAAATGCCCCACATAATATCAAAAATATGTGGAGATGATAACCAATTATGCTGGGGTTTATGTTATGTGTCATATAGTTAATTTATTTAGGCGGGTCAAAATCTAAAATGAGAATATCTTGTTCTAGGGTGTTATCATCTGTAACGGTGATGTCAAAAGGTTCTACAGTATAAGAGTCTATTTGAAGATAGTCAAAAAATGTATTATTCAAAAATATGACAGGCTCGCCGTTTGCTAAAAATGTTTGTGCTGCAAGGTTAATCCGTGTGGTATCGTAATCGAATAAAAACAATTTATAAAAATGAAGATCTGGTCGTTGATTTTCAACCACTTGTAAATATTCTAAGGCGGCAACATCCCCCCAAAAACCAAAGACATGTGCATTTTCTGGTAAGCGCTGGATTTCTGCTTGGCTCCTTTGCAACAGTTCATGATTGTCATGATTATCTATTAAAGGATAATTTATAAAGATCAATAGCAATGGAAAGGCACAGATAATCAGATAATAGAATTTGGTGCGATCTGTTCCAAAAAACCAACGCGCTCCTTCAGCTAGTGGTACTATCCATAATAGGTAGGCAGGGGCAAACATGGTTTCGCGATCTTGTGCGTCATAATTGAGGTAGAAATATGTATACGGTAAAAAAGTCACTGTCCACAGGGCTAGGTATTTGTGTTGTGTGCGCCATAGCCGATAAATGCCAGCAATACCAAGCAAAAATCCTATACCTAGAAAATTACCCCAAAACCATGTGAGTGTTTCTATTAGATGCTGAGTAGATGGAATGAAGCCATCTTGGAAAAACAAGGTGTCAAACTGTTGTCCACTTACCATCCACCAAATACCATGTACAGAATCTAGATCGATAGGTTGAAATACTCCATTTGCATCATACTCACCTGCTGTGTTTACACGTAGTTCATCACCATAGCGTAATGGGAAATACAATAAACTTAGTAAAAAGACTATGGTACTTAATATGCCAGCTATAATGATCATTTGAACATTTTGTGCGCGTTGCCACATAACCACTGCAACACCTACCCCAAGTAATGCTGATGATGGGTGTATTGCTATCGCTAGCCCCACCAAAAGACTCATTTGTATAGTGCGTTGCCAGCTAGGTACGATATAAAATCGATATACGCTCCATAGCGCCAGACATATACCTAGTAACTGCAATGCATATACTTCCGCAACGATGCTGACTGTCCAAACATAATATGTAAAAGCAAAGCTCAGGCTTAGGCTAGCGGATAGCCAAGCCTCATGACCTAGTTTTGTAAGTAAGCGAAAAATAATTGGGATACACAATGAGAGCGATAATGCAGAGAGGATATTAAATCGATAGGCAATATCGCTACTGAAGGGTATTTGGCTAACTATATGCCCAACAAGCATATAGATTGGGTATCCTGGCGCATGAGCAATGCCTAGTTCAATGCTCGCAGCCGTTAATTCGGGAGTGTCAATTGTAAAAATAGAGGGGGGTGCTGTAGACAACAGCACCATAAAAGTGATTAAGCCAAGCAGCACATTGATAGAAAAAAGGCTGTGTACTTTCGACAGCAAACTTTATGCCTATGACAATCAGTGTACTATAGCGGATTACTTAAGCACTGTCGTTAAATTAAGACTGCCAGTATCACTAACAGAAAAGATAAATGCTTTATCCCACATACCATCAACAAAAGCCGTTACTTGATAGATGTTTGATGCTGCATCGATAACATCAATCCGCATGGTAACCAGACTAATACCTTTACCATTATTAACTAATTGGCTAAAGAAAAATCCTGTGTCTGGTAAATTATTACCTTCTAGACGATACAGTAATGAACAATTATTTGTGCCACCACAATTCCCATAGATATCGATAAAATTATTGCTCGCTTGCGTCACATTGAACAGCGTTAAGTCAGCGTTATTTGTATTGATAATAAAACTCGATGGTGCGTTTGATTGTGCGCTTGGTGAAGTACTTGGTGAAGTACCTGTTGAAGTATTTGTTGCATCATTGCTGGAGTCAGTATATTGGGCAACGGCATCCCATACAAAGCCTGAATAGGGTAACCCCATAGCAATCACAATGACTGCTGCAAGAAATAATGTTAGCCCGTGTTTTTTCGTCATGATATAACCTTAAATGCAAATATCTATATTAACCATTATACAGTAATGACTTGTTTTAGGGTAATCGGATTATGCTTTTATTTTATAACCATACGAAATGCCTAGCCAACAAAATACGAGTAGGCGGTAGCGAAAAAATCCCCAAAAATAAAAGTCAAAGAGCATTTCTAATAAAACTGCGCTAAAAGCGCCCCCAACAATAAATACCATCACCCCATGACGAGGATGACTCCGCCATAAAATACTAAACAACCCCATACAAAATAATCCGAGCCCCACAAGACCAAGTTCTGCCCAAATATATAAGAAACTATTATGTACAGGTAAGAGCAATGTGTTATCACCCGCATGGTTGTATGCTATTTCAGTGTTGAGCATTCCCATGCCAACACCATGAATGGGCGCTTCTTCAATAACTTGAAGGCTATCATCAGCAGCGAATACCAATCTGTCAGCTAATAAGTGCGGATTCTCGATCCAAATTTGTGTACGGTTAGTGAGATCGTTAAAGATACCTTGTGTTGCCAATATGCCTATGAAGATGAAAACTATGCTAACTAGCGTCACATTTTTTAGATTGAAATCTACATGGGGTAATTGTTCTGTATTGGTTGCCCACAAGATGAGTAAAATCAGTGGAACGATCGCTAAAGTTGTGCGTGAAACTGTTGCCATAATCCCTAATAAAATGACCGCACCGCCAACAAATGCAAACCGTCGCCAATGACCGCTAACTAGTAATATGGCAGCAGCAAAAAATGCGATCAGCAAAAATCCAGCGAGTATATTAGGGTGAAACTCTAAACCAGAGCCTCTAAAATTCTGGAATCCATATCCAAATGGGTTTTCTTTGTTACGTTGTAATTCACCTAAAAAAGTTAACCCTAAAGATTGTTGGCTGACCAATTGAAGACCCGCCAAAATAGATTGGAAAATACCACTCCAAACTAGACTACCCAATAACCACTTTGCATAGCCAAGACGAACATAAACGCTAATGATGGGAACTAAGAAAAAAGATAACATCAAATGCAATATATGGTATCGACTGAAGGATGGGTCTCTTGCCCATAGATGATTAAGACTTGCCCATAAGAAAAAAGTAACCCACCAGTAACCACCATATGTTGTGAGAATCGATTTTAGGGCGTTAACATACCTGTCATACCAATTATCATTTACATATAACAGGCTTACTGATGTTGTTGTGGTCAATAATAAAAGGAGTAATGTTGCATTGACAACTATCGAATTTAATCCTGTCCACGAATTTGTTTCTGGTGGCACATCGACTGAATAAAGTGCTGTGCTACCAGAAAATGGAATTGATGCTAGCAATAAACAGAGTAGTGCAAGGGTAATGATATGCAATTTCATAAATTTAATCACTGTCTAAAGCGCGTCTAATACCGTTAGCAAAATGCTCTGCTGCTACTTCTGGATGACAATCCATAACAACTTTTTGGCCATTTTTGTTAAATTCTTGTCGTAGGTCAGCATTTTCAATAAGTTTGATAGTTTGTTTTGCCATCATACGATGATCGTAAGGATCAACAATAAAAGAATCAACACCATCAGTGAGATGGCTAGATGCACCAGCATACTGAGAGCAAACTAAACATACATTGCTTGCTAATGCTTCCATTGCTACAACACCAAATGTATCTTCAAGAGAAGGTAATACAAAAATACTAGCGGTTGCATATAAGATTTGGGTTTCAACGGGTTCAACAAATCCATCAAATGTTACGGCATGGTTAATTTGTAATGTTGTCGTGAGTTCGGCTAAGGCGTTAGCGTGTTCGCCATTGCCTACTAGTTTTAAAGTTGCTTGTGGAATGGTTTGTAATATAAGCTGAAAAGCATATAACAGGTGGTTAACCCCTTTACGTTCATTTAGATGCCCAATATAAAGTATTGAAAATGGGTCTTTCTGTGAAGGTGGTGGCTCAAAGAATATAGGGTCAATGGTTTGTGTGGCAAGTATAATCTTTTCCTCTTTGACCCCCGCTTCACGAAATGTGTCGCACGCGGCATAACTCGTACCAATAGCTGCATGAAGTCGGTTACGTAATATCCATCGGGTTAAGCGCTGCCCTCGGCTAAGGTTACGTTCTGTAAAGGGGGTCATTTCAGACCAAATAATCAGCTTATGACCACGTATCATTGTCACTAACCATGCAACCAAACTGGGGACTGAATATTCATAGGCAACAATACAATTAGGATTGGAGCGCCACAGGTGCCACCATAGCATAGGATTAATCCAAATTGTACGCCATTCACCATACAATGGTTTACGAAGTTTTAATGAAAATCCTTTTAAAAATTGGTGTGGGTAATTTAAGTGGTATGCATTTAATTGCCAGTCACGTTCCCAAGAGCGGTGTGAGCAGTAAAACACCTCAATATTATAGTAGCGGGTTAATGCCTCAAAAAAAGCAATGCGATAAGGCATAATTTCATTATTGATAATGACAGTATCTAATTGATTTTTTAGGGACATTTAATTTGCTCATGATCGTGATGGTAAGATATTGTAATATACAATGAATATTCAATTTAGTGTCATTATACCAACCTATAATCGGCCTCATGAACTTGATAGATGCCTAAAAAGCTTCACTAAACTTGATTATCCAGCTTGGGAACTTATTGTTGTTAATGATGGTGGTGGTCAATCTTTTGCCACGCTAGATGATCGGTTACTCGCTAAGCTTCCAATAAAATTAATAGAGCAATCCAACCGTGGGCCTGCTGCCGCACGGAATGCCGGTGCTGTGATTGCGCAAGGACAGTATCTTGCATTTACGGATGACGATTGCGAAGTAACATCCACTTGGTTGACTGATTTTGCAAATCATTTAAATGAAACTAAGTTGTCTGCGATTGGTGGGCAGGTTCAAAATCCATATCCTAACAATATTGCAGCAGAAACTTGGCAGCAATATATGATGTTTTTATGTAATTATTTTAAAGATGCTAATGGTAACCATTTACTATTGCCTAGCAACAACATCATATACTCTAAAAAGGTTTTTGATGCTATAGGGGGATTTGATACAAGCTTTCCAATTGCAGCGGCTGAGGATCTAGATCTCGGTTTTCGGTTGGTTGCGGCAGGTCACCAGCAGCAGTTAGTCAGTGGTGCAATGATTCTACATCATCATCAAAACACACGTGTTGGATACTTAAAGCAACAATTTAGGTATGGGCGGGGGGGGTACCATTTTCAAAAAAAGAGATACGATGTGAGTGTATTACGGTATTATCGAGGGCAGTTTTATATAAAGCTGGTAAAAAGATTGTGGCATATCCACGCTAGCTGGCAAATGTGGATACTCATATTACTGACATTTATTTTTCATGCGATGGGAAAATATTATGAAAAATGGCGTTGTGCCGACTCGGTTTTAGGTCTAAAAAAGCGTGGATAAAATGGTTCTTCTAGACTTTTGTTCTTGCCTAGTGCTAAACATGCAGCATTTTGGGCGGGTTTAGCATTTGGAAAACGACTCATATCTGTACCGAGTTCGGCAATAATGATATGTGTAATCTTGTGAACTACACCGAGGAATGTACATAATCGCTCCACCAAATCTGCTTCATTAAAAGGGGCAATGCGCTGTTTAATCTCCGCTTCCAACTGCTCTAACTTGATATTAAGTTTATCAATATGTTCTAAGTGAAGGAGTAAAAGCAAGCGGTGATTATCACGTATCTGCCCTCTTGAGGCTTGTTCTAATTCTTTGATTTTGCCGCGTATTCGTCCTTTTGCCAGATAGGGAAGCCGTAATTGATATAAGATGAGTAGTTAACTGTTGTTACCGACAAATATGATGTAATAATATAGATAAACTTATTGTGGGTTATCAAATTATTGCATCAAATTTTTAAGTTATGAGTTGTCTTATATGTCCCTAATCATGTACAAACCAAATGCCCCACTTGATCGATATGTTCATATGTTTTGGGCATGGGATGGATATCACATGCCTCACTCCCAAGAACGCATTTTGCCAAGTGGGATGTTGGAAATCACGATTGATCTGAATAACAATCCCTTTCATCTTGTTGATCATCATGCACAGCGTAAGACGATCAAAGGACCAATGATCATGGGGGCACAATCACATTATTTTTTGATTGATACTTCACAGGAACTATCTTTATTGTCTGTTTTGTTTAAACCGGGTGGAGCGCGTCCCTTTTTTGGGGTTGTGGGTAACGAAATACATAATGTGCATTTGTCCTTAGATATATTATGGGGACAATCTGCAAAAGACCTATATGAACAATTGCTCACGTTGGTAACACCACAACAGCGCTTTTTGCTATTGGAACAAATCTTACTAAAACGGTTAACAAATAGTGATCAGCGCCATCGTGCGGTGGATTATGCCTTAAAAATGTTTGGACAAGTTCCTCACCAACACACGATTCGGGCGGTAACCGAGCAACTGGCATTAAGCCCGACTCGCTTTATTCAAGTATTTCGAGAAGACATTGGCATGACCCCTAAGTTGTATTGTCGGCTCCAGCGGTTCCGTTATGCGTTGAGTATTTTAGCGTATCAAGATTCCCCCAACTGGGTTGATGTTGCGCTCAGCAGTGGATATTACGATCAAGCACATTTGATTAACGATTTCCAAGCATTTGCAGGGATGTCGCCCTCACGCTATGCCCCACAAAGCCCAACTCATAATACAAATTTACCGGAACTCAGTTAAATTTTTTCCAATACAAACCAGTTACCTCTTTTTATACTGTGGATGAATGTATTTTAGAGAGGTAAGCATATGAGTCAACGAAAACTCATTTATTACGTTGCAACATCTATTGACCATTACATTGCTCATGAAAATGAAAGTGTTGAAGGTTTTGTCAATGAAGGTCATCATATTCAGGATTATCTGGATAGCTTGCGTGACTTTGATGCCGTCTTAATGGGACGTAAAACCTATGAATGGGGGTTTCAATTCGGGATAAAATCTGGGGAACCTGTTCCGACCTATGCGCATATGATGCAATATGTATTTTCACAAACGATGGAAGCATATCAACATGATCAGTTACAGGTGATACGGGATGATCCTGCTGTATTTGTGGATGCCCTGAAACAAAAAGATGGTCAATCAATATACCTGTGTGGTGGTGGCCAGCTAGCTGGATACTTGTTAAAACGAGGTGTCGTCGACGAAATTATTCTCAAAGTGAATCCTGTGATCTTTGGTAAGGGTATTCCAGTGTTTGGGGACTTGCAAAACATGCTCATGCTAACCTTGTTGGATGTCAAAATCTATCACAATGGGGTGGTATTTCAGCATTATATGGTTCAATAATCTATCGGTTTGATAACTGTATTGCAGAAACAGATAGCAAGGGCTAGCCCCTGCTATCTGTTTTTTTTATGGACTATCTGGTGCAACTTGAAGTTGCATGGGTGTTGCAGTTGGGTTGATGGGTACAGGTTGCACTTGTAATGGTGTTGCGGTTGGATTGATGGGTACAGGTTGCACTTGTAATGGCGTTGCGGTTGGGTTGATGGGTACAGGTTGCACTTGTAATGGTGTTGCGGTTGGATTGATGGGCACAGGCTGTACTTGTAATGGTGTTGCGGTTGGATTGATGGGTACAGGCTGTACTTGTAATGGTGTTGCGGTTGGGTTGATGGGTACAGGTTGTATAGTGTCATTACCGCTAACAATATTGCTGGGTAAACTGTCTAAGGTAAAGGTCGCGCTGATTGGTGTAGTATAAACGATGTTAAAGGCTGCATTTGGTGTAAAGATGGTGTTTCCAAACAAGGCTGAAAAGGCATCAAAATCCAAAGTTGTTGTGTGATACAGCGCTAATGCTGAGCTATCCACAGCGATAAAGCCATCCGGAGTATTGTGTATTGCTTGAATGTTAGTCCCTAGCGGTAAACTGGTGTTAACCGTGGCATCACTAATTGAGTAAAAAGCGGGTTGTTGGTTATTTTGTGTACGGTAGCCAATCCACTCGCCATTCCGTAACCAAGTTGCATTGCTTAAAGTGTAACCCGTCCCAGAGATAATGTTTTGTGGTAATTCATTCATCGCATAGTGGGTTCCCACAAAGTTCCCTAATTCATTATTGGATGGAACATTCAGGGCTGTATCAAAACCTGTAAATGCCACGGCTTGCGTAGTTGGAATAATATCGTAACCAGCATAAGGATTTTGGAATAGATCATCAGGAACAATAGGGGCATCCGCAACAATGGGTGCCGGATTATGATACCAACGGAATGATGGATAGCTTAACCGTAATGCATCGCTGGTAACTTGTTGTAAATTCACAAAGGCTTGGCCTAAACTGTCATCAACGTAGAAGCCCGCCACAATTGGCCACCATGTCAGGTCTGTGATGAAGTTATCAGGAATAATGAGGCTATCTGCCGTTAAGATGTCGACAGCATTACCAGTTGCTGTTTCAAATACCAATATTCGCCAGACACCAAATTCGATATGGCGAATGGTTAATGCCACGTGTGTTCCATTGGTAGAGAATGCTACCTGACTTTGCTGTGGAAGAGCTTCACCAATTTCAGCTTGGTGTGTTTGGATCCATTGACCCGTTTGAAAGTTATAAAACCCAAGACCAAGGCGATTGGTGACTAATTGGGTAGTCATGACCATGTATTGTCCATCTGGGGAAATATGTATGCCACGTTCGGATTGCGGCATTTCATCTAGTAACTGCGGACGTGGCATAGTGCCTTGTTCACCGTTTTCATTAATCCAATGTAGGGTATCAGTACTGGGGACATGCGCCACTGCATACCAGTCTGCTGTGGGTAATGGTGTGTTTGCTTGTGCAAGGTGGAACTCTACCCCCATGAGCGCCATAACACTAATCACTACGATCCAATTTAGAATATGTTGTTTGTGCTTCATCTTCACTCTTTTCAGGCAAATGTCATGTTAATCTGTATCAGTATAGGAAGTTAGGAGAGGGGGTGTCACCACTCTTATGAGGGGTATTTTTGAATTTCTGACATAAGAATATCTCTTTGTGACCTTCGATAGCCTCCACTAGCCAAACTTGGACAGGGGAACTGTGAGTACCTTGTGTCACTTAATTTACCAGCGCTCGATTCTTTTACCTTAAAATTAGAACTACAAAATTTTCACAAAAATTTCACTCTAAATAGCAGTAATTCATAGCAAAGTATGGCGCTCTTATGTATAGTTAATGTTTGAACAGTACTTTTTTTGCTTGTTATAAGCAATAATTCATCAGTTTACATTATGGAGATTACTTCCTTTATGATTCATAAAATTAAAAGTAAATTCTCAAAACCTTTTATAGTTTTGATGTTAAGAATATGCGTACTGCTCTTGGTGCTCATATTAATGAATGTTTCTGTTTCAGCGTCAGTTTTTGCGCAAGATGGAGACCCTCCCCCCCGAAGAACCAGCCCCAGACCCACCACAAGAACAACCTTTACCTGATGGTGATGGGGATGGTGTGCCTGATGGGCAAGATTTATGCCCAGACCAAGGACTGCCTGATGTGGATGCAAATGGGTGCTGGATCGAAGAAATCGAAACACCATTAGTCAACGATACGGATAATGATGGTGATGGTATTCGATATATTGATGATGCTTGCCCGGATCAAGCTGGGCCACCAGAAAATGGTGGTTGCCCCGTTCCTGCTACGGAACCACCAGCGCCACCCGCTGATAGCGATGGGGATGGCATTCCTGATAACAGTGATGGTTGTCCGAATCAAGGGAATCTGGGTAATGGTGTCGATGGGTCTGGTTGCCCTATCCCCGCGCCCGGCCAGACTGAAGCCCCCCCACAAGATACGGATGGGGATGGTGTTAATGACCTTGCTGACTATTGCCCAAATGAAGGGACGCTAGGCAATGTCGATATTTATGGTTGCCCACCAGATGCTGCTACCGAACCCGCAACCCAACCCGCAACCCAACCTCCCGTTGCGACAGAGGAAGCCGATACCGACAATGATGGTGTTGTGAATAGTCTCGACCGATGCCCAACGTTACCGCTCACCGCAGCGGGTGCTGGCGGTTCCTCCGATGGTTGCCCGGCAGACCCAGATAATGACGGGTTCTATGCTGGCGTTACCGGAGATTTACTTGATAACTGCCCCGCAGAAGCAGGTACGGTACAAGGTTGTCCCGCAAATGAAAATACCGATACCGACAATGATGGTGTGGCTGATAGTCTCGACCGTTGTCCAACCTTACCACTGAATGCAGCTGGCCCCGGTGGTTCTTCCGATGGTTGCCCGGCAGACCCAGACAATGATGGGTTCTATGCTGGCGTTACTGGCTCAAGATTAGATAATTGCCCAACTGTCGCAGGTACTGTACAAGGTTGTCCTGCAACAGATAACACAACGCCTGCCGCCACAGAACCAGCCGCATCTTCAGCGAATGTTGTTGAAGTTGAGCAACCGTTCTATGCTGGCCCTAACTGTGACTACAGTTGGTATAGTCTGCCTGCTGACGCTGTGCTGTCAAACTTCTTTGAAAGTGGCACCGGTGTACGTACCGAAACCTATGCAGATGGTTCAGTACGAGTCATTGAAAATGGTGTAACAACGGATTATCCACCCGTTGCTGATGTGCCAAATACGGCTAGTTTGTTGAACTATCAATTGGTCGACGGGCTTTATACCGAAAACTTTGATGATGGCTCTATTCGTGTAACCAATACAGCGCTTAGTGACACTGATTTGGGCTTTGAAGTGGTTTATCCACCCGGCGTTCCTGTTGGGTCTTGTCCACAACCGCCGGCTGGCGCTGGTGATGCTGCTGCCCCAACGGGTGGCCCGGTTACAGGCGTTGTTGCAGATGTTAATGCTGAAGCCGCTAATTACCCAGAAGATAAAACCACCGTTGAAACGGGTGTTGTGTCCTCTGTTGTGGTGAGTGGTGGTGGGGCAGTCCGTTATGAAACCACAATCAACAATGATGCTTCAGGGCGTGAATTAGTTGATGGCGTTTTGCAACATGTCTATCCTGCTGAGTTCATTGAATTGCGTCGGATTACCATACCATCCGGTACATTTGACGAAGCAACGGGTGGGGTAACGGGCATTGTGATTCCCGCCAATTCATCGGTTACGTTTGTCTTTGAAGCTGTATTGACGATGGACATCCCCGATGGAGTAGAGATTTCTTTCTTTGCAACGTTTAGTTCACCATCCTTAACCGCCAGCAATAGTCAAGATGTGGCTTTGCGTCGTGGTAGCTATGGCCCCCCAACCCTAGAACGCCATTTAGCGTTACAAAATGGTGGTGTCATCCGTGGTGCGGTTGTGAAGCTCACCTCTAATGGGTTGAATCTACAAGCAACCTGTCTTATTAACCCCAATGGTGTTAACGGCATTATCCTTAGCGGTACTAACTCGTCTGCTTCTAATGTCATCTATAAAGGCTCCGATATTTCCCTCAATTTTGCGGATGGAAATGCAACCTTAATTAATGAAAATCCGCGTAATGCTGGCGATAGACCAACACCACAAAATGGAACTATCACAGACCGCATTGCCTTTAATAACCAAACTGATATTCCCAGTAGTGCAAGAATATTGGTTCAGATCATCAAAGATGGCGTCCCAACTGAAATTGAGTTGGAAGCATCTTGCGAGGATCCCAATCAACCTGCAGCTGTGGCTCCGCCACCCGCACCAGATCAACCGGATATTGGTGTGGCTCATAGTTGTGATCCTGCACAACCATTCCTAACGTTGACCAACAATTCGGCTACCCCTGTTCGGATTTGGTACCAATTAGCACAAAATAACCCTAATCAACTATCGTTGCCGCGTTGGCAATCGCGTGAATTAGCGCCAAATGAAAGCTTTACGCCTGATGGTTTTGATGCGGCTATGGCTCCTGCGGATCGGTTTGACACCGAAATCCTCGTCAATCTCAATGGTGGGCGTCGTGGTGACAGACTGGTTCAAGTGACTAAAACCTGCCAAACAACGCCACCCACACCAAAGATCACGTTTAGTGCAGCGTGTGAATTGAATCCTCAGACAAATGATCATCAAATCAAACTAAGCATTGCCAGTGCTGATGCGTCTAATATCGCTGAAATTAGTATCTCTAGTGTGAATGGTTATACGGGCAGCTTACAAAATGTAACGGGACCCCAAACCCTGACCATCGACAAACGATTTAGCCTTGAAGGGCTTACCTTGGTTGGTAAAGTCAATGCTGGTGATCAAAATTCCCTTGTGACGCTTGCTGATGGTGACACCCCCGTATTGCCAGAATGTCCTGCAACAGCCGCCCCTGCACCTGCTATCCAAATTCCGAACTTCAATGCAGACTTGGTTTGTAACGGTACGCAAAGTACATTAACTGTTTCCTATACAGGCAATGAAAATCTTGCGCCGTTTGATGTTAAGGTCGCTGGTAGAACCGTCGCTCGTTCTGGTGGGTTGATTGCTAATGCCGCGCCATTTAGCTTTGATGGCATCGCCAATGCTCAGAGTGTAGAGTTGGTACTGACGGCTGACTTTAAAGGCTTCCAAGCGGGAACCGTTTTCTTTGCAGGCACAACAGAAAACTGTGACCCAGCACCCGCACCTGTTGCGGCGTTGGGAAATCCAGATATTGCATTTCGTGCCTACTGTGTTGGTGAAGAGTCAGTCGTAGAAATAACCAACAATGGCCAAACTGAAATACAAGCTAGCTTTAATAGTCAAGTTGGAACATCTGCCGTAACGCTTGCGGCGAATACCACTCAAATCGCTGCGAAACTCCCTGCAGGTCACCCTATGGCGGGTACACAATTTGAAGTTGTTGCCGATGGCGCAACAATTATTGCTGATGCCTTCAAAGATTGCTCCAATAATGCTATCGGTGATGTGGTGACGGGTGTTCTCGCGTGTAATGGAGAATTCCATCAAGCGACCTTTACCAATAATGGCCCTATTCCACTAGACGTTTTTGTGGAATTCAGTGATGCTGATATGGCACCGCCGCCTATTGGCTCACAATCGGTTACGGTTCCACCGAATGGGACTGCATCGGTTCAAGCACGAACTACAACAGCCGTCTATCAATCCTATGATGTGGCTGGCGAAAGCAAAACGTTTGCTGACACCCCAACCTGTACAACAACCTTAACCTTGAGTGTAGATTCTACCTGTGCAGCAGATGGCTCTCGTTTTGTCAACTTTACCAATGGCGGCACCGAAAACCTCGACATTCAAAGTGCCGTTGTCACGCTACAAGATGATACAACTGTTCCATTGGTCGCACCTGAATTAGCAGGGGTTGCGAATCCGTTGGCTGGGTTACAACCACAACAAGCCAGAAATTTACGGTTGCCAGAAAATGCAAAATCAGTGACCTTTACGCTACCAGACGGTACAACCAAAGTGCTGAATAACATCTGTACCCCCGGTACCGATTACACCGTCGCGGGTATTTGTGATGCGGGTGTGCCGTTTATTGTGATCGAAAACAAAACAGCGAATGATGCAAGTGCTGTGATCTCAACACAAGCTGGGGATGCTGCACCACAAGCTCAACCTCAAACTACCTTGCCAAAAAATCAAAAGATCGGTTGGCAAGTGCCAACAGGCGTGACCAGTGTTTCAGTAAGCGTTAGCTTGAACCCTGGTTTGCCATCCGTGATCAACATCGCTGATTTGGATTGCAGCCAAACTGTGCAAATTAGCGGAACCTGTACTGACGGTGCTGCTACCTTTACCATCCAAAACCCAACGGCTGGTGCGATCGATGTGATTAGTGCCGTGGTTGAATATGCAAATGGCGAAACTGCCGAGCAAACCCTCCAACAATTTGCTGCGAATGCGCAACAACAAGTTACAGGGCTCTCAAGCGAAAACGGTGGTGCAAAACTCACTATTGTGACCAGAGATGCTAACGGCACACAAGAAACTGTTTCTAAAGAACTGAATTCTTGTAGCCCTCCACGTATCACTGGGCGTTTGTATTGTGAAGATGGCGCACCAGTCCTATCTTTCACCAATACTGGTGGTAACATGACCAATCATAGCTATAACTTTACGGTTGACTATGATCAGGGTGCTAGTAGTACAGATACCGTGACAGGTTTAGAAGCTGGTGCAAAACTGGTGATTCCACTACCAAAAGATCGTGGTGACGTCGCCTTTAGATACAACCTCACCGCTGGTGAATTTGTTCCGGCTGAATTCCGTAGTGGTAGTGGGCGTGTTAACAACTGTGCATTGGCTCCAACAGCGCCTGTTTTGGCGGTTGAAGGTGTTTGTACAGAAGGGGTTCCTGTCTTTACCATCTTCAATAATGGTTTAGATATGACCGCTGGCGCACCATACACTATCTTCTATGGTGACCGTAGCACATCCCAAGGTACGACCAACACCATTACCAACCGTCAATTCCAAAGCATCAATGGTGAGACAGGTAAGGGAACAGCGACTATTGTTGTTGGTCAAGCACCGACAGTGATTCGGTCTTCTGTTCCAGCCTGTACAGATGATAATCCTGCCGCTGCGACAGTCCGTCCTGCTGCACCATCACCAAGCGCAGCAACGAACACCGCTGCACCACGTCGTCCTGGTCGCCAAGTGCCTGCCGCACCAGTACCGGTTGTACCATCTGGTAATGGCATCATTGGCATGAGTGATGTTTTGGCTTGTGAAGGATACTTGCTCTATCATTCGAACCCGACTGGCCAAGCATGGGACATTCACGTTCTTGGTAATATCATTAATCGTCCTGCCGAACTCGGTATCGATGTATCACAAAATGGTAGTTCTGATGATGTTTCACCAAGTCGTAGCGCTGATGGCCGATATGTTGCCTTTAGTAGTAATCGTGATGGTAACTGGGAAATCTATGTAACCGACATTACGACAGGTACAACCCAACGCCTGACACAAAACGAATCGGCAATTGACACTGATCCTGTTATCTCAGCAGATGGTACCAAAGTTGTCTTTGAATCTGATGTTGATGGTAACTGGAATATCTTTATGGTTGAGTTGGCGACTGGTGCAATTACACCGATTACCTTGCATCCATTTGATGATTTGAACCCAAGTTTCTCACCAGGTGGTACGAAGATTCTCTTCCAAACCAACCGTGAAGACCGCAATGTCTATCAAATCTTTGAATTTGATTTGGCAACTTCTTCTGGTTCAAAAGTGAGTGATGGTACAGCAAGCGACATCAATGCAGCATACTCCTTTGATGGTCAATCCATTGCCTTCCTCTCAAACCGTAGTCTTGGTTATGGCTTACATGTTCTTAACCGCCAAACGGGCGAAATCACATTACTCTCACCATTCCGTGCGGATGTTGCGAATTATGCGTGGTCGCCACAAGGTAACATGATTGCGTTTGAGTCTAATGCTTCTGGAACATCTGATATTTATGTCTATGATTTCCGTACTCAAGAAGGACGTTTGTTAACAGCTAACAATACACCTGAAGTTGAATTTACAGATGAATTTGCTCCTGCATGGGCATGTGATGATGAAACAACGGTTTATTTTACCACTAATGTGAACAATGTCACCAACTTGGTTGGGTTGCCTGCAGGGCGATTGCATCAAATATGGTCTAGTATTTTCTCAAGAAATGTGGTGTCCCACCCCGCTTTGAAGCGTTTGGTGCGAATACTGCCCTTAGACGGGTGTTTTTTGAGAATATTGAGTGCAAACTGTCGCAAAATAGCCATGTTTTGAGCCGCATCGCCCATTCTGACGCGCGAATCATCTTCCCGAAAAATAACATCCAGTACCCAATGCAAGCTATTTTCGACCGCCCAATGATAACGTGTTGCCATTAAGAGTCTTTCAGCGTCAGGCGGCAAACTGCTAATGTAATAGGCCGTTTGTGACTCAACTTTGCCCTTGAATCTCCGCTCCCGTCGTACCCGAATGATGGTTTTGAGGTCAGCCCAACCTTGATAATTGCGAATGTAGTCAAAGGCTAATGGGTCGCTAATAGCCCAACATTCTCGAATCTCAATGCGCCCATGTCCCTTGTTAACCGTCTTGGCATAGGTGCTGGTCATGTCAGCAAATTGCACATGGTCAGCATAGGCAAACCAATCTTGTAAATCCATATGGAGATTGCCTTGGTTATCTTTGACACGCAAGACATAGTCCGCTTTTTCATCACGGATGGCTTGCGCAATCTTGGTTTGGGCACCCATCGCATCAAGGGTCACAAGACAACCCGAGACGTCTAAAACCCGCAATAATTGCGGAATAGCCGTGATTTCATTCGATTTGGCGTCTGTTTTCCACTGTCCAAGCGCAATACCGCTCTCACTGGCCCACGCATTGACCATATGAATCGCTTCTTTCCCGATGCCTTTGTCATGGCTACGGCGAACCGTTTTGCCATCAATGGCAATCACTTGGCCTTTGGTGACCCGAAACACATCCTCTACCCAACGCATAAAACTGGTCTGAAAGGTGTCCGCATTTAACACCGCAAAAAACCGTCCAAATGTGTCGTGGGATGGAATCCCATTCGGCAACTCAAGGAAGCCACTTAACCGCTCTTCTTTTGCGTTCCCAAAATTCTCGACATCCACCCATGTTTCCGCTCCGGCGATCATCGCACACACGCCGATCACGATGATGTCTATTAAACGATGATCACAGCGACCAGCTACGCGCGGATCTTCAATATTACGAAAATGGGCGATTAGGGTGATTTCTTCTTCTGACATGGCAACCTCCTTGAACGAGGTTACTATTATCCCTTATCTTTTATTTTGATGCGATTGCCCTGGGGTTGCCTGCTTCATCTGGAACACCGATTGCAGTGACGCCCGCCAACTACATCACAATCGATCAGTTCGCGCAAGAAGCACCACAAGGTCTTGGTAGTGATGAAGAAGCGTCTCGCCCTGAATTGACCGGTGGTCAATCTGTTGAGGTCGCTGATGCCCCCTAGATTAGTCTAAAACTGATTTAGGTCTAACAGGACTGTGTAAACCTCAGTCCTAGACTTTGATAACTTAAGAAGCCTACCAGTGAAATGGTAGGCTTCTTATTTATCAGGAGCATTATGTATTTCTTGTAAATAACGTCAATTCGGTTTAATAAATGCCGAATTTGCTTCACCAAAGCACACCAAGTGACAACACTCATTTTCGGGGCTCTGTCCCGTTCCCCGCGATTTGTTAGGACAAAATCGAGTAAAATTTTAAAAGTTTGTGGGTTTCAGGGCGAAGCCCTGAGAACAACTATACTTGAAAGTGTTTATCCCGAACTTGTATTTTGATAAGCAAGTGTAATCCATGTGAGATTATGCTTGCCAGCAAACCCAGCGGCAGTCTCACGTTAAATAGTTTACTGAGCTTGTAACACTTTAGGGGTGCTTTGTAATGTTTTCTATGAATCAGTGTACCTACTTTACCTACCAAAGTCGTTATCGTTGATTTTTAGGATGAGGAGCTAATTGTGTTTCTAATCGATTTAGAATACGACTTGTCAACCAACGGAACATTCCGATAACCCCATAGTGTTGCTTACTCATGTGTAATATCTTACTGACTTTTTTTGAGTTAATGGCTTGTCTTTCATCATATGCCATTTGAATTTGTTGAACAATTGGATTTGATTCAAACTCTGTTTTGAGCTTAAGAATTTTTTCAGGGTTTATCTCTTCTAGAGGTAAAGGTTGTAATGGCACGACATCAATCCATTGTAAGAGGTCATCTATATTTGATGGATACTGACTTACATCGATCTGAATATCGTCATAGTGATACTTTATTTTGCCGATCATACTCGCCAAACTTGCCACCTTATAAACTGGATCGTGAACGGCTAGTTGCTCCCATGCGCTTTCAAGGTATGTTAAGGTTCGCCGATGTTTATGAGCATGAACAATACTCTTGCGGAAAATATCAGTATAATGTTGTTCAAAATCATGTAGTGCAAAAGATTGTTCAACAAACGCCGATTCATGGCCTAGAGATTGCATTTGAGTACCAACATAGGTTTCGGGGCGCATTTGTGCCTTAGCGTCTTCAGCAAATGATAATGCTTTTTCCAATAAGTCAGTTTGATATAAATGAGGGCCACCAATGCGTTTAAATAACATGAGTTTATCAATGATTGGCCCCCGTAATACAAATATTGACTTAGAATGTGACTTCATGTGAGTTATGATGTCGTCGATTGCATTTGGCAATAACAACATATCTGCGTCTACGGCTAAGGTAAATGGCCGATTATGGGTTAATCCAATTTCAAAAGTTCGTTGCACAGCACGACTAAATGGTACTTCTCGAATGGTTTCAACCTGAGCGGGGGGAACCTGTTGGGTTACAATGTGGTAACAAGCATCTAAGGTGCGCTCGCCAACTGCTCGTATTACGACTGTTACATCCGTATTCATCTTGCACTATTAGCAATAGTTTTTATCATAATTATCACTCTTTATGCTGACTATAATATGTAAGTTTAGGGTTGTAATAATCCTAGTTATTACAATAATTTATCTAAAACGGTATTGATGCGGTGCTGGTATGTATGGTTTTGTACAACATCATTATAGGCATGATCAACCATGTTTTGTAAGTAGGTTGTATCTTGAGCCTTCTCCAATACCTCATCTAGATTACTAAAATCGCGTTTTAATTCTATATAGTGAACATCTTTTGTTAGAACATCACTATAGCGTCCGGGTAACAGTATTTGAGCAGTTTTAGTAGCCATTGCCTCAAAATTACGTGGGGCGGCAATTCGTCCTGATGGTGGTGGGGCAAAAACACCTATTTGTCGTAAGGCCAAAATTAATTGACGAAATCTATCCTTTGTGAGCCGCTCTTGTTGTGATGTTATAAAATGCCGAATATTATCATCTGTATCAACACGTGTTGCCCCAGCTTCATGTCCGATTAATATTTGGCACTGATTTAGAAATTGCATCCATCTATGACGATCAAAACGTTCTCCAACTTTAATGTCTATATTAATGGCCTTATCTTCAATTCGGTTCTTAAAATCATCTAGGAGTAAATCACGATCATCATGCCCGACATAGGCTGGATAGTAATCTCCCCGAAACCCAATTGTGATCGGGCGCTCCTTTAAAGGAACTTGTGGGTGAAAATCCGTAATATCAACACCATATGGTACGCTGAGAATTTGTTTATCCCATAATCCTGAGTACACAGTTTGTGCCGCATCATGTGTTAATTGTGATATCAACATGGTTGCGCCTAAGTAATTTGCCATATCACATTTTGCCTTGATATTGCGAAATTCATTGGTTAAAAAAAAGGCTCGCTTCCCTTGAATACGCCATAATATTTTATGTAGGGCGGACAGGCGGTCTCGCCATAAAAATGTATTAAAGGTTGAATGTGAAAAAATAATAGCATCATAACGATTTTTAAGTATTAGCCCCCGTAACATATTCCGCAAATTCTGAATATCCAAGACGGATACTTCTAAGTCTGGGTGATTCAAAAACCCATTCAAACAGTCTCTGTAATATGAATAATTATCAAATGCTGAAGAGTAACTTGTAATGACTAAACAGGTGGTCATTTTGATCGCCTAACTTAAAACTATGTAACGTTATCCCCATGTAAAATAGAGACTAGCTATTGAGGTGTATCAATATCCCATTCAATTGGAATATATAAATCTCCCCAATTAAGTCGTGGTGGGTACTCCAAAGAAATGGTGTCATTCCAGATGACTTCAAAAGTTAATGCATCTTCTATAATATCCAATTTTGATGTTCCACTAGAAAACACTAGATTAATATAATATCTTCCTGGAATAAGTGGAAGTTTATCTAGATACACACGGATAATAAATTCAGGTTTGGTAATTGATATGGTCTGAACTTGATCCAAATATCCTGTTGTAATATTATGCCCTTGATCATTTTTAATTGTAAATCCAATATTCGCCTTTGTAATCTCTGTCGTGTTTACATGACAAAGGATTTCAAACCCAAAGGGGTCATCAGTTCTGTAGATGGTGCGCTCATCTTGTGTATGCAATAACTTACCATGTTGAAAGATTTTATGAGAACCCCGCCGCCCTTGATGAGATAGTAAATCAACAGATATATAATTAGATATGTTATGGCTTAGATAGTTGCGGATAACATCTGAGGTTACCCCAAATTCTTTTATAGTGCCCTCATTTAACCAATATGTGAGTGTGCATAAGCTAGAAACTGCGCTCATATTGTGGCTAACAAATAAAACCGTGCGTCCCTCTCCAGCAACATCACTCATTTTACCGAGGCATTTTTTCTGAAATTCGGCATCGCCAACCGCTAGTACTTCATCAACAACTAAAATCTCAGGTTCTAAGTGAGCAGCCACTGAAAATCCTAACCGCAACCCCATACCGCTAGAGTAATGTTTGACAGGAGTATCAATAAATTTTTCAACGCCAGAGAAAGCGACGATTTCGTCAAATTTGCGGTTAATATCAACGCGGCTCATCCCTAAAATTGAGCCATTCAAGTATATATTTTCACGTCCAGTTAACTCTTGGTGAAACCCGGTGCCAACCTCTAATAATGCCCCAACCCGCCCATAAAGATCGATTGTTCCTGTTGTGGGTTCGGTAATACGCGAAAGCAATTTTAGTAATGTGCTTTTTCCTGCGCCATTATGCCCAATAATCCCTACTACATCACCATGTTTGATGTCAAAAGTGAGGTCTTTTAATGCCCACAGTTCGGCTTCTAAATCGGCAGCACCATAAGCTTGACCGCTTAAAATTTGTCGTGTTCGCCGAATCGGGGATGAAACAGCTGAAACAATAGTTTCACGTAATGTTTGATAAGCCGCTTGTTGTGCCCCAATATGGTATAACTTACCTAAATCACGAACTCGAACTGCATAATTACTCATTGATTACACCACATCTGCAAAGCTTTTTTCCATTCTTCGAAAGTAGAAAGCACCACTGACTAATAAAGTAACAGCAGCAAAAAATGAAACCCCTATCATTGCACTTGGCGCCGTATCCGTATCCAGAAGCGCCCATCGAAACCCCTCGATTACGCCAACCATTGGGTTTATGGCATATATAGCCCGCAAGGTTTCATTTTCGATCAAGGTGCTTGGGTATGCAATCGGTGTAGCGAAGAGCCAGAACTGTGTTAAAAATGGGATTACGTAGCGCACATCTCGAAATTGAACATTCATAGCGCTCAACCATAACCCAACACCTAGCGAGGTGATAAATGCAAGCAACAAAAAGATCGGCAAAAAGATTATGTTTATTGTAGGCAAAATACCGTAGGCAAGCATCATTAAGATCAAAACAGCAAATGCAATGATAAAGTCAACCACCCCGGAAAACACTGTTGAAATGGGGATGACTAAGCGGGGAAAATAAACTTTTTTAAGTAAATTAGCACTCCCTACCAGACTATTACCTGAATTGGTTAATCCTGTTGCAAAAAATGTCCATGGCACAAGGGCGGTGTAACTAAAAATGGGATATGGAACACCATCGCTAGGGATGCCTGCCAAATTACCAAAAAAGAGGCTAAAGACAATCATCGTAAAAAAAGGCTGAATGACTGCCCAAGATGCCCCAAGCAAGGTTTGTTTATACCGAATTTTGACATCGCGCCATGTCAAAAAACCCAGCAGTTCCCGATATTGCCACAATTCTTGTAATCGTAAGGATACCCACCCATGAGATGGTTCGATATGAATATGATATGTGTCGTTTGTCTTTGACATTACCTTACTTTCAGCTTTGTCATTGAGTATAACAATATATTGTGATTACTTTTTAATCAAATAAATTCCATACCCTGCTGGATAATCATCTTCCACCTCAAAAAAGTACCCCAGACCTGCAAAGATAAATCCAATTATTTTATAGATGATGAGGCGAATACCAATTTTACCATAGGGTTTTTGTAACAATCCTGCCATTGTTGCTAGGCGTCCCCCTAACTTTGCAATCGCAATTACATCATAATCATCAAAAAAATCGGTATAAAAGTTTTCACTAAACCGCCAATAGTCTACAACATCATGGCGAGGGTATATAAATGGCACTGTGATCAATAAACGTCCATTGGGTTTGAGTGTGCGGAGTATTTCGGAGAGTGCTTTTTGATAATCTTTGACATGCTCCAACACAGAAATACAAATATACCCATCTTGAGAATTATCTGGTAAATCTATAGCTGTAATATCTAAATAGTCTTTCGAATTGGGTTTTATATTAGTACAACGCACAATGTCTGCATTAGGGAAAAAACGGTCATTTTTATATTGTTCTTCACACCCAAATTCAATCACCGTTCCTGTAAAGTCTTTACCAAATTGTTCTAAAAACATGTATTGATGGTGCCGAAATATGGATGTTCTTGTGGTGAAATAATTCAAGATAAAGGCGGGTGGAATTCTTTTGATAAATATCCGTTTAGGCGTATTAGATTTTGTGGTCATGGACTACCAATCTCTTGAGATTTATAGTTTGTATTATGCCATATAACCGTTAAAATAAAACCATATAGCTGACACTAGAAAGTGACTCAATCTATCACGATACCACATGTTGTTGAAATTTTAAGTAATTATCCTGCACAAACGTTTATTATGCGGCACTTAGAGGCATTGCGATCGATTCAGTCTTTACGGGTTAGTTTAGTGTCTAAAGCGCCAGAGTCATATAATTCGGCCACAATTCAACCTATACAGCAACATCCATTCCCCGTGAGTTATTTGCCCGATAGTCGTCAATCATTATTACATCAGGTATATCATGCTGTCCGCGCCTTGCCTTACTATGCGCCGAATCATTCGCTTTTAGATCTAAAAGCGAAAGCTATCATGCAAAGTTTAGCGATGTTAAGCCCAGATCTAATTCATTTTCAATTTGGTCATTTAGCTGCTATGCTGGCATCGTATGTGCAAGTGTTAGGAATCCCTTATACAGTTAGTTTGCGTGGCTCAGATATTCAAACCCACCCCCTCACAGATTCAGATTATGCAAAACGGTTATGTCAGGCTTTGGAATATGCTGCCGGTATCCATACTGTCGCGGATGCACTTGGCGACCTTGCACGCAATCGGTGTCAACAATCATTTAATACGACAACTATTCGCACATGTTTACCCCCCACGCCATACAAAACCTTCCCGAAACCAAATCGCTTACACTTTATCTCGGTGGGGCGTTTACATTGGAATAAAGGTTTTGATGATCTGATCCGTGCTATGAAATATATTCCCAATGCGTGGTTGGACATTGTAGGTAGTGGTCCTGATGAAGAATATCTTCTCTATATCATTCACATGAACGGATTACAGGATCGCGTCCAGCTATTGGGTAATTTACCTTATGACCAATTTATTAATCAACTGTGCCGTGCCACTGCCTATGTACAAACCAGTATTCGTGAGGGGTTTAGTAACGCAGTAGCAGAGGCCATGCAGGTCGGGCAAGCTATTTTTGCTACGCCAGTTGATGGCACGCCCGAGCTTATTCAGGATGGCATTAATGGTATTCTCATCCCAGTTGGTGAGCCACATAGCATGGCAGAAAAACTCATTTTAGCCCGAGATACCAAGCTTATGATGATGCTTGGTAAAGCCGCACAAGCCACTGCTAATGAGCATTTTGGGATGCGTGACCATGCTCTTGAGTTTGAACAATTTTTTCAGCAAGCAATGAATGAGTCCCCATAGGTGGGATAGTGTGTTTGATCAACAGATTTCTTTGTATTGATGCCTCGCGTGATTCTTAAACCCATAGTAACTTTGGTAATTTATACAAAAATTTGACAAAATTTTGTTAATGTTATATATTGGAATCGATTCCAATTGGAATCGATTCCAATTTTCTAATTGGAAAAAACTGTTCGTTAAAAATTTTATGGAGCAAAACAAATGCGCCGTTTAGGTTTATTACTTGTTTCGATTATGCTGCTTGCAGTGCTAGTTGTTCCTTCGATGGCTCAAGAGCCAGAAGAGGTCACTCTTTTCTTCCATAGTGGTGTTGGTGGAGAGCGTACTGCTTTAGATACAATTCTCTCTAACTTCAATGACTCTCAAGATGACTATGTTGCTGTCGCAACTGAATTACCAGAAGGTTCTTACACTGATGCCGTGAATGCCGCTGCATTAGCTGGCGAACTTGCTTGTTTGCTTGACCTTGATGGTCCTACCCTCTACAGCTTTGCTTGGAATGGGTATCTCATCCCGATCGAAGGGTATGCATCCGATGAATTACTCGCTGACATTCTCCCCTCCATCATTAATCAAGGAACATACAATGATGAATTGTATAGTTTAGGTGTCTTTGATAGTGGATTGTCCATTTGGGGTAATGTTGAATACCTTGAAGCTGCTGGTGTACGTATCCCTGAAGGGATTGATGACGCATGGACTTTAGATGAATTTAATGCTGCATTGGAAGCTCTCCAAGCATTAGATGGAGTTGAATATGCACTTGACCTTAAAATGAATTATGGTCAAGGTGAATGGTTCACTTATGGTTTCTCCCCAATTTTACAAGGCTTTGGTGCTGACCTCATCAACCGTGAAGATTACCAAAGCGCTGAAGGCGTGTTAAACGGTGAAGAAGGTGTTGCGGCTATGGAATGGTTCCAAGGGTTATTTGATGCTGGTTACACTACTGCAACCCCTGCCGATGACAATTTGTTTGTTGATGGTAAAGCAGCCTTAAGCTGGGTTGGTCACTGGGAAGCTGGCCGCTACACTGAAGCATTGGGCGATAATTTGGTCTTGCTCCCCATGCCAGACTTAGGTGCAGGTGCTGCTACCGGTATGGGTTCTTGGAACTGGGGTATCACCAGCCAATGTGAAAATCCAGATGGCGCATGGGCACTCTTGGAATTCATGATGGAAGCTGAACAAATGCAAATTATGGTTGATGCTAATGGTGCAGTTCCCAGCCGTATTAGCTTATTAGAAGCTGACGAACGCTTTGCTGAAGGTGGTCAACTTTCGATATTCTTCCAACAACTCAATAGCGATGTTGCTGTACCCCGTCCGATCACCCCTGCTTACCCCGTCATTACAGCCGAATTCTCTAAAGCTGTAGACGAAATTGCCAGTGGTGCTGATGTTCAAGATGCGCTTGATGCGGCTGTAGATGCCATCGAACGTGACATTGAAGAAAATGACGGGTATATTCTCGACTAATCCTCATTTTTATATACTTTAGCGTCAAGAGGGCAATATAACTGCCCTCTTGTTGCCTAAACTAAGGGAGCTTGTTATGCAAAACCTAATGAAAACAACAAGCCTGCAACAACAAGAAAACCGTACAGGGTTTTTTATGTTGGCTCCTGCACTAACCTTGCTAAGTATTTTTTTGATTGCGCCATTTTTGTTCGCTTTTTATTTGAGCTTAACCGATCAACCCCTTGTGCCACGTTTAGAAACGATTGTGGATGAAGAAACGGGGGAGCGCATTCAACAGCAAGAACCAGCAGATTTTATTGGCTTGGAAAATTACCAAAACTTATTAAAAGTCAAAGTTTTTACGGTTGAAAAAGTTGTTAATGATGATGGCGTAGAAGAATATGAGCGTGCCAGAACCTACCTTCGTCCTGAACGTCTAGAAGAACTCTATACATTTGATTTCTTTGGAACACGATATCTAATTGGTGCAGGGGATGCGGCGTTCTACCGTTCATTGTTTAATATCTTTTACTTTGTTGTAGTTGTTGTCCCCATACAAACGAGTTTTGCCTTGGGGTTAGCGATGCTTGTCAACCAAAACTTACCATTTAGCGAAGCCTACCGCACGGTTTACTTTAGCCCTGTGGTTACCTCGATGGCAATTGTATCCGTATTATGGTTTTTCCTCTATAACCCCAATGAAGGGTTAATCAATACAGTGTTAAGCGTATTTGGTGTTGGCCCCTATGACTGGCTAGAAAGCCCGACACAAGCCTTTCCTGCTATTATTCTCATGTCTATTTGGCAGGGGGTTGGTTTCCAGATGGTTATTTATCTGGCGGGGTTACAACAAATACCAGATAGCTTGTATGAAGCTAGCTCACTTGATGGTGCGAACTTTTTCCAACAATTTCGCCACATTACCTTGCCAAGTTTGCGCAACACGACCTTGTTTGTAGCGATCAGTACGACGATCTTAGCATTTAAATTGTTTGTGCAAGTGGATATTATGACCTTTGGTCGTGGTGGGCCTGACAATGCTACCATTACCCCCGTTTTGCATATGGTGAATGAAGGGTTCCGTGGGTCTCAGCGTGTTGGTTATGCGGCTGCAATTGCAGTTGTGTTTGTACTCATTGTCTTGATGATTTCACTTGTTCAACGTCAGATTCTAACCCCCGACGAGGAGAGCTAACCATGCAAGCAACAACCACTGATGCCCGCCGCCAAGAAGCGGAGCGCCTCGCCCAACGGGCGCGGTTACGTAAAATCGGTTTTATAACCTTGAATTATGCTTTGATGACGTTCATGGCGTTTTTCTTCCTTTTTCCAGTTATTGTGATGGTGGTTTCAGCATTTAAGCCTGATGACCGTATTAGTCGTGATATGCAGAATATTAGTGCATTTGTACCCACAGAGATCACAACTGAGAATTTTTCCTGTTCAGACTATACCGAAGAAGGCAGCAGCTGTTCCCCAACGGTTGGTGCAAATCCTGGGCTGTTTGAGCGGTTACCATTCCGTCGTATCTTCTTAAATACTGTTTTCATCACAACATCAATTGTGATTGGTGGATTATTTGTCAATAGTATGGCGGCGTATGTCCTCGCTCGGTTAGATGTGCCGGGGCGCAAATTGATTTTAGGAATTATCATTTCGTTGATTATTATTCCATTTGAATCTATTGCTGTGCCGCTGCTACTTATTGCCCGAGATCTACCGTGGTTTGATGGCACTGGATGGCTGAATAGTTACCAAGTTCAGATTATTCCATTCTTTGCTAATGCGTTTTCAATTTTCTTGTTTTACCAATTCTTTATCGATATTCCTAAAGAATTAGATGAGGCTGCCCGTGTGGATGGAGCAAGCCTATTTCTGATCTATTGGCGAATTATCTTACCGCTTTCCCGCCCTGTATTTGCAACGGTTGCGATCTTGCAGTTCCTAGAATATTGGGGTGCTTACTTATGGCCGTTGATGTCAACTGCTTCCGCAGGGTTTGACATTCAACCATTGCCTGTGGCAATGCAAGTGTTTTTTGGGCAACAACCACGCCAATGGGGTGACATCATGGCGTTTGCATCCCTTGCAACTGTACCCGTGTTGATGGTGTTCCTTATCTTCCAACGCTGGTTCGTACAAAGTGTTGCATCTACAGGGATCAAAGGATAAATAAAATTTATTGACCAGCAAAAGCGGCATAAAACCTATGTCGCTTTTCTTTTTATTATTTGGATTATTGTTATGGTATTGGAATTAAAAGATAAGTGGATTTGGGACTTTTGGCTGGAACAAGTCGGTTTTAAATATCATATATTTTATTTACAAGCTGATCGAAGTCTTGGGGATCAGTTACTACGCCATTGGAATGTTAGTATTGGTCATGCTGTTTCTGACGATTTGATTCATTGGGATGTTTTGCCAGATGCGCTTGCGCCTAGTGCGGATGCCAATCAATGGGATAGTTACACCACATGGACTGGTAGCATTATCTTCCATGAGGGATTATGGTATATGTTTTATACTGGCACAAATCGTGAGGAAAAAGGGTTAATTCAACGTATTGGTGTTGCAACCTCAAGTGATCTCATTTCTTGGAAAAAACATAGACAAAATCCAGTGCTTGAAGCGGATTCGCGTTGGTATGAAGCTACAAAACCGTCGGATTGGCATGATCTAGCATGGCGTGACCCCTTTATTTTTAAAAACCACACTAGCGGGAAATTCCATGCCTTTATTACTGGGCGAGTCACTACAGGGGAACCATATGGGAGAGGTGTGGTGGCTCATGCGACATCTGATAACCTACTCGATTGGGCTATTCATCCCCCGATTACACGTGCAGGGGAATTTGGGCATATGGAAGTGCCTCAGGTAATTTATATTAACGATAGATATTACCTCTTGTTTAGTTGTGCGGGGGATATGTGGTCTCGTAGCCGTGTATCGCGGTTAAATGGGCAACGACATACCGGAACCTATTATCTAACAGCCCCGACTTTAACGGGGTTTTATGAATATGCTACCGAAGCTACCTTGTTTGCAGATGAGGGTGGGACGTTGTTTTCAGGTAAGTTAGTGAAAGCGCCTGAGAATCAATGGAAGTTTTTGGCATTTCAGAATAATGCCCATAATGGCTCTTTTGTGGGCACAATTATTGATCCAATTACTGTTACAATAAACCAATCTGGTGGATTAATACTTGAACAATAATCATGTCCAAAAAGGCAACCATACAAGATATTGCAGATCTTGCCGAAGTTGGTGCAGGGACTGTATCCCGTGTTATCAACGATCATCCAAATGTCAGCGCACGAACGCGCAAAAAGGTTTTAGATGCGATGGATAAGCTTGAATATAGACCTAGCTTTGCTGCCCGTCATATGCGTTTGGGACGTTCTGGCATGATTGGGTTATTAACTGACCAAGTGACAACCACACCCTATGCTGTTGACATCATTCGGGGGGCACAAGATGTTACTGCACAGCATGATAAGATTTTGACTACCTTCAGCGTTGGTGATGATCTATCCAATACTGAAGCCATGATCGAAACGATGCTAGAGCGAGAAGTTGAAGGCATTATTTATGCTGCGATGTGGCATCATCCTGTTCGGTTGCCTGAGAACATTAATGATGTCCCCACAATTTTGGTGAACTGTTATAGCGAACAATATGACATTCCAGCCGTAGTACCAGATGAATTTTGGGGTGGGTATAGCGCCACCAAGCACCTGATTGAACAAGGCCATCATCGTATTGGCTTTATCAATATCGAAGCTGATATTCCAGCTAGTGTTGGCCGGTTGTCTGGTTATCAACAGGCTTTAGTGGAATCAAATATTCCTTATGATATTGATATTGTGCGAGGTGGTTCTAATCTAGCTGAAACAGGGTATAGAAGTACATTCGATTTGGTCACAGGTAATGCTCCGGTAACCGCTATTTTTGCAGGCAGCGATCGGATTGCCGTTGGAGTTTACGATGCGGTTAAAGAAGTTGGCCTACAAATCCCTAAGGATATAGCTGTTATTGGTTTTGACAATATTGAATTGATTGCAACATCTATTCGTCCGCGATTAAGCACCATCCAATTACCTCATTATGAGATGGGGGTATTTGGGGTCAAAAAGCTGATTCAACTATTAAATGGGGAGGACTTAGATTTTTCGCTCGCTAAGATTGCCTGTCCTCCAATTATCCGAAAATCGACATAGAGCATTTACTGAATAAAAGGAAGATAACATGACTACCAAAGCAAAAGTAATCGTTGATCCTCATTTTCGAAGCATGGATGAAATTTTTTCTGCAACTGAGCGAACACGATTGTATGAGTTGGTGGATGTTATTTGGGGGCAAGATGACCCCATGCCTCAAGGTGATTTTTTAGCGGCATTGCCTACCGCTGATGTTATTGTCTGTGCGGATTGGCGCTATGGAGATGTGCTTAACCGGGCTAAAAATCTAAAAGCTATAATGGTTGTTTCGGGAGCGTTTCCTCTCGATTTAGACTATGAATATTGCTATCATCATCAAATCCGTGTTTTGAGTGTTGCTCCTGCTTTTGCGCGGCAGGTAGCCGAGATGTGTTTAGCACTTGCTTTGGATGCTGCTCGCGAAGTTAGTATTGGCGATCGTGAAATGCGTCAAGGTGATGAACGCTATTTGCATGAGGCAAACGACCATACCTTCATGTTGTTCGAGCAAACGGTTGGTATTATCGGATATGGGAATATTGCTCGTATATTACATCAATTGTTATTGCCGTTTAACGTGAATATCTTGGTCTATGACCCGTGGCTTGGCGAAGGCTATTTGAAACGACAGGGGGTGAGAAGTACATCTTTGGAAACATTAGTTGCAGACGCTAAGGTGATATTTGCGTTAGCTGCCCCCACAAAAGAAAATCAGGCGATGTTATCACGAGACTTACTTGAAACCATTCAACCCCATGCTGTCTTGGTTTTAGCGAGCCGTGCGCATGTCGTTGATTTTGATGCTATGACAGAAATGGTGCTAGCGGGACGCTTCAAAGTTGCTACGGACGTGTTTCCTACTGAACCATTAGAACCTGAACACCCTATTCGTCAAGCAGATTACGCCGTGCTTTCTGCACATAAAGCGGGGTCTGTCAAAACAGGACTATGGGAGATTGGTGAAATGGTTGTGGATGATCTGGAAATGGTGATCCGAGGCGTGCCCCCTAAACGGTTGCAAAATGCAGAACCGGAGTTAAGTTTGCGCTATGCTCAAAATCGCGCTAAAAATCCAGATGAGGTATAAGTTACCCAAGTGTCTCATTTAGCCTCTTGTGGTCAGATGTAATAGAGCAAACAGATTAGCCTAGAATTTAGTAGTATCCGTTTGGATTGCCCTATGACTTGCTAAACCAGATAGTGATAGGTTTTTTGTACAAGTTGTTTATGCTATTTTGAACAAAATTTTGTCACGCTTTGTCTTTTTGTAGCGATGCTATCTGCCCTATGATAAAATCCCTCTATGAATGAAATTTTTCAACAACTCTCACAACAACATAATCTCAGTGTAGAGGCTATTCAAACCTTATGGGTAAGCTTACAAACTGGGCATGGAAAATCTGCTCAATTTAACCATCCTGAACTTGGTGGTATGGGGCAATGGATGCCGGGCATGATTATGCTTGGTGATATGAATAACCATGCGCTAAAGGCAAAAGTTGATGCCGTATGTACCGAATTGGTTCAGCATATTGGTACCGCATCAGGCGGCATGGCTGCTTTCTCATCATTTAGTAGTACATGGTGGGATGCAAAGCTTGGTTCACCTAGCAGTAGTGCCAATAGTAATGACCTTGCTTATGCCTATTTCTCTGTTCACCATTGTCTTGCGGTTAAGCATGGTGAGCGTATCGTCTATTACAATACGCAACCGTATAAAGTCAGTGGTTTTTCGGTACAAAATCAACAATTACAGATTCAGACAGACCAAGGCTCTATTGCTTTGGATAATTTGCCCACGATGACTGTATAAGATGAAATAAGATTATGACACCATGACAACAAAAATTTTTGAAGATTACACGCCTGTTGAAGGGTGTCATGATGAACTCTTTGATGATTTGCACCATCCCCGTGATCAGTACAAAACGCTTTACAATCGTCTGCTGGAATTATCTGCCGAACAACTTGAACAACGCCAGCAAGCGTCTGATTTATCATTTTTGCATCAAGGAATTACATTTACCGTTTATGGGGATGATCAGGGTACAGAGCGGACATTTCCCTTTGATTTGTTGCCGCGTATTTTAACAACTAGGGAATGGGATGTCATTGAAGCAGGCTTAACCCAGCGCATCATGGCCTTAAATCTCTTTTTGCATGACATTTACCATGATGGCAAGATCATTGATGATGGGGTAGTTCCTTATGACATGTTAGCGAGTAGCCGACACTTTCGGCGCGAAATGCGAAATGTTGACATTGTCAAACAAGTCTATGTTGCTATTTGTGGTACAGACCTTATTCGGCTACCCAGTGGCGAATTTGTTGTATTGGAAGATAATCTACGAGTACCCAGTGGTGTTTCGTATATGCTTGCCAATCGTAACATTGCTAAAAGTGTTTTCCCTAAGATATTTAATAACTATAATGTGCGTCCCATTGATTACTATGGTCGTGCCCTGCTTAAAACCCTAACCCATTTATCGCCAACAAAAGAAAAACCGAATATCGTTTTGCTGACGCCGGGTGTCTTTAATTCCGCTTATTACGAACATACATTTCTTGCACGCCATATGGGGATTCAGGTTGTAGAAGGGCGTGATATGGTGGTGCATAACGGGATTGTGTATATGCGTACCACTAGTGGCTTACAACGGGTTGATGTCATTTACCGTCGGATTGATGACGATTTTATTGATCCACTGACATTCCGTAAGGATTCACAACTAGGCATTCACGGTTTGTTTAATGCATATCGTCTCGGTAATGTAACCTTAGCCAATGCGGTTGGAACCGGTGTGGCAGACGACAAAGCAATTTATTATTACGTGCCAGCCATGATTCGCTATTATTTGGGTGAAGACCCCATTCTGAATAATGTTGAAACGTTTTTGATGACAGATGATAAAAAACGTGATCATGTGTTAACCAATATTGACAAATTTGTAATCAAGGCCGTTGGCGAGGCTGGCGGGTATGGCATGATAATTGGTAGCCATAGTTCAGCAAAAGAAAAAGCTGAATTTGCTGAAAAGGTGAAAGCTAACCCACGCAATTATATTGCTCAACCGATTCTACAACTATCGGCAACTCCTTGTTATGTTGATGGAAAAATTGAACCGCGGCATGTCGATTTGCGCCCCTTTGTATTATATGATGGCGAGGATGTAAGTGTTGTCCCCGGCGGGTTATCGCGTGTAGCGCTTAAAAAAGGATCATTGGTGGTTAACTCATCGCAAGGTGGCGGCAGCAAAGATACTTGGGTATTACAAGAATAATGACGACATTAAAAGGATTGTTTGGATGATGCTTTCAAGGGTTGCTGATAACTTATATTGGATGAGCCGTTATATTGAACGGGCTGAAAATACGGCACGAATCATTGATGTCTATTTAAATTTAATTTTGGATCTACCGTTAGGTATTCAACCCAAAAGTCAGCAACTTAATTTGTTACAAAGTCTTGAAATCCATGTTCCTGACAACCAACCGCCAGACGATTTTCAAAAATTTATTCACGAGTTGACATTTTCAGAATCTAACCCACAGTCGGTGTTTGCTTGTGTTGCCGCTGCTCGTGAAAATGCGCGCCAAGTGCGGGAACAAATTAGTTCAGAGATGTGGTTACATCTCAATCGGTTGTATTTGGATTTGAAACAAGGCAACAAGGGCAAAGATTACACTGTTGAACCTCATGATTTTTATATGGCTATCAAGCTTGATAGCCATTTGTTTCAAGGGGTTACTGATACCAGTATGAACCACGACCAAGGCTGGCACTTTATTCAGATCGGGCGCTACGTTGAGCGGGTAGTTAATCTAATTTCGGTGTTACATGTCTATATGCAAAATCTTGAGCGAGAAGAAAGTAGCTTTTATGCAGCCTATTACTTTGAAATGCTCACCTTGCTGAAGTCAGTAACTGCATGGGAACCCTATTGCAAAACGTACAGTCCCGATCTAGAAGCAACTACTATTTTAGAATTTTTGTTATTTAATTCGCAATTTCCCCATGCTGCACATTTTTGTGTGAACCAGATCTTTGATGCTGTCCAAGAATTGAATACCGCAACTTTAGCACAAAAAGATAATCGCCTTAGCCGTTTGGTTGGGCGGTTGCAATCTAATCTTAGTTATGATGAGATTGAAGAAGTATTTGAGAAAGATCTGCGTGTTTATTTGAATAGTATTCGTCAACAAATTTTTCAGATTAATGATGTGATTTTTAGTACTTTCATAACCTATCCAATTGAAGATGCGTTAGATTAGAATAGAGATAGTTGACTATAACGTGTTGAAAGCTGGTGTTTTATGATCTATTACAATATCAGTCATCTAACTCTATATAAGTATAGTGACCCAGTGACTGCCAGTATGATGGAGATCCGAATGCACCCGCGTGAGGAAATTCATCAACGGGTTCTGGCGTTTGACCTAGCGCTTAGTCCCAATGCCAAAATCTTGAAGTATGAAGATTACTTAGGGAATGTCATTCATATCTTTGATATTCCAGGTAAGCATCATAAATTGGCAATCAAAGCGGATACGATTATAGAAATGTACTCGACACCGACTGTGCCAGACTCCATTGATGCTAGCGCATGGGGTGCTTTACAAGCTCACAACTTTTCACGAGATGTTTATGATATGTTGCAGTCTAGTTATTTTGCACGATCATCCCCTGTGTTTGAACAGTTTTCACAAGAAATAGGATTTAAGAGATTAAATGATCCGCTAAGTACTTTAAAAGATGTCAATCAAAAATTGTATGATAGCCTTGCCTATGATCAAACTGTAACAACAGTTGACTCATCAATTGAGATAGCAATTGAAAATCGTAAGGGGGTTTGCCAAGATTACTCACATATTATGCTGACTGTGGTGCGTGGTATGGGCATTCCATGTCGTTATGTGAGTGGCTATTTGTATCATCGGTTTGATGATGATGGCCGTTCAGCGCAAGATGCCTCCCACGCATGGGTTGAAGCATGGTTGCCAGAACTGGGGTGGGTAGGTTTTGATCCAACAAATAATCTTATTTGTGGTGAGCGGCATATTCGAGCCTGTATTGGGTATGATTATGCTGACGCTGCCCCTACAAAAGGTGTTTTTACCGGTACAGCAACAACCGATTTAACCGTTAGTGTACAAGTTGTACAACTAGATGAACCACCTCGTCAATTTTCTCCACAATACTCTCTGAAACTGCCTGATTACACGCATCAGCAATTCCAACAACAGCAATAGTAGCTATTTTATCTGGCTATTTTTAACCCATTACTCTAAGTGATGGGTCTGTATTGAATTCATCTTTGTCATAGAATCTTATTCTGCAGTTGACATGAAAAAATTTTACCTTATAATTCGACTATTAGTTGAAAAATAAAATATTATTAGATTTTAGATTCTAGAATGGCAATCATAAAATATTCAAAACGTGATTGAAGCGCTAATGAACTATATAAGACCAATAGATAACAGATTTATAGTTATATAGGAGATATTATGTACGAAACCATACACCTAAAAGTTGAAGATTCAATTGCTAAGGTTACGCTGAATCGCCCTGAAGCCTTGAATACCATTGTCCCACCAATGCCAGATGAAATTGAAGATGCCTTTAATACGTGCGCACGCGATGAGCAAGTGAAAGTTATTATCTTGCGTGGTGCTGGGCGAGCGTTTTGCGGAGGATTTAATTTTGGGGATGGGTTTCATCATTGGGATGATCACATAACAACAGATGGCAAATGGGATCCTGGCAAGGATTTTGTTATGGCTACGGCTGGAGCGTTAGCACCAACACAAAAATTTATGAGTATCTGGCGTTGCCCAAAGCCGGTAATCGCTCAAGTACATGGCTGGTGTGTTGGCGGTGGCAGCGATTATGCGTTGGCTGCTGATTTGATTATTGCCAGCGAAGATGCCCGCATTGGTACACCATATTCCCGCATGTGGGGGGCTTATCTTAGTGGGATGTGGATTTATCGGTTAGGTTTAACCAAAGTTAAAGAATTTGGACTAACTGGAAAACCATTGTCTGGCAAATTGGCTGCCGAAGTTGACCTCATTAATGAGGCAGTTCCATTTGATAAATTGGAGGAAACTGTCAATGCGCGTGCTAAGCAGTTAGCGTCTATCCCCCTTTCTCAGTTAGCGGCTATGAAACTGGTCATTAACCATGCATTTGAAAATATGGGTATTGCATCCACTCAGGTATTGGGTCCTATTTTGGATGGATTAATGCGTAATACACCTGATGCGCTCCGCTTTATTGACGTTGCGCAGCAGAATGGTGTTAAGGCGGCGGTTATGGAGCGTGACGGATTATTTGGCGATTATAGTCAAGCCTCGGATGAAGATAAACCAAATCCCAACAATATCATTGAGTTGTAACGGCTCCCACAAAAACTAAAGATTTACCGCATAGCTGTAGATGTGTTGATAGATCGAATAATAAGTACTGATTTTGTATTTATATATTATCAGCATATTTACCGTTACCATCTGCTATGATGCTCACCGCGCTAGTGTATATTTTACTTTACGGTGAGCGCCTCCCTCAAAAAAAGAGCGCTAAAATTAAGATAGATAAATGTCATTAAATTAGTGTATTGTAATAGGTTTGTGATACTGTAGCTAGTATTTTGCTACTATATATCTTGTAGCGAAGAGTAACAGAATAAAGTTCTGATTACTTATCCCAAAAATCAAAGGCTAGTTATGAAACTCATTATTGATAAACAATCAAATAATCCACCTATACCAAAGAATGATGAACAGTTGGTCACTTTTGCGGATATTGTCTATCAAGTGAAACATCCAATTCAATTTATCAAAAATTATTTGTTTCGCTACCAAACTGCGCGTTTGCATGTCTATCGATTCGATTCAATGGCGCGTCCATTACTATATGGGTTGCTGTTACGTTTTATAAGTCGTGGCAAGATTATTTTCACGGATGATGCTGGTCACCAAACGACCATTACACTATGGCGTTTGGGGCAATTGTTGGTCGAATATGGACGGGTTTATCTAGCGACCAAAAAATTACTGAAACAACGGCGTCAACTATTGGATCAGTTGTTAGCTCAGGACATACTTCCTAAGTCTGGCTTGAATATGCAAAACCGATCATTATATCTACGGACAGATATTGCCTTTGGGTATTTCTCCGGTGGGTCGATTGGACATATTGCAGGGGTACTAAATAATTTACATCATCATGCAGGGGAACCAATTTTTGTTACCACTGATCAAATCCCAACAGTTGATGATCGAATCCGGCAACATATTGTCAATTTTGAAAGTGAGTATTGGCATTTCCCTGAAATTGTATCTTTGGTATCAAATGATCTCATCAAGGATTATGTAGAACAGGTCATTGTTCAAGTTCCACTATCATTTATTTATCAGCGCTATAGCCTCAATAACTATGTTGGCGCACAACTTGCCATTCAGAAAAAACTCCCATTTATACTAGAGTACAACGGTTCTGAGGTGTGGATTAAACGTCATTGGGGGGATGTAGCGGTCGCGAATGAACAGTTTGCACTTGATATTGAATTGATAAATTTTAAAGTTGCAGATGTCGTCGTAGTGGTCAGTACCCCTTTAAAAAATGAGCTAGTAGAGCGTGGTGTTACTACTGAAAAAATTTTAGTCAATCCTAATGGTGTGAATCCTGATGTTTATCATCCTAATGTGGATGGCTCTGCTGTGCGTCAATATTATAACCTTGACGATAAGACTGTGATTGGCTTTATTGGTACTTTTGGAGCATGGCACGGCACAGAAGTGCTGGCCGAAGCATTTGGGCTGTTGCTACAAACATATCCTATATTACGGGATTCTGTGCAGTTATTGTTAATCGGTGATGGGCAAAAAATGCCGTTGGTCAAAGACATTTTAAATCAATATCAAGTGGCTGATTCTGTTATCCTTACAGGGCGTGTACCACAAGAAAAGGGGGCTGCACATCTTGCAGCATGTGACATCTTAGCCTCTCCAAATGTTCCAAATATCGATGGCTCACCATTTTTTTCATCTCCTACGAAGTTATTCGAGTATATGGCGATGGGGCGGGGTATTGTTGCTTCTGACCTTGAACAGATTGGTGAGATTTTAGAGCATAACAAAACCGCTTATATGGTTACACCCGGTGATCCAATTGAGCTTATGAATGGATTAAAAACCCTCATTGATAACCCTGATCTGCGCGACCAACTCGGTAAGGCCGCCCGAGAGGATGTTATCACGAATTACACATGGGAAAAGCATACCGATAAAATAATTGCATACCTGAAGGTTATTTTTGAAGAGAAATCTAAATCAGTGTAGTTAGATTTCTTGAGTGTTTCTTAAAATGTGATAGAGCATCAGTTTTCTGGAATTAGTTCAATAATTGGGCGAATCACAAGCTGCATCACATAATGTGCCATCGTATCTGCCGAGATTGACATATCATTTGCAAGCCACCACCGCACCAATGATAAGGAAGCCGATACACTATGAGTACTGATGATTTCATGTGGAATATCAAGATTACGAAACACATTTTTAGTGGATTGCTCGGTAAATGTGATGAGTGGCTGAATCAATTCTTGATAGTTCGGTGCACCAAACAATACACGATACAGATCGGCATCTTTTTCAACGATCCGATACCACTGTCGTAAATTTTCTTCAACAATGTCTAATTCGCGGCTTGGAACCATAACTTGTCGCATAGTTGTAATGACATCTTCTAAAACATCATACAGCAACGCTTTTAAATCGTCGTAGTGCCGAAAGAAGGTACGATACCCAATTTGGGCGCGGTCGGTGACGTCTCGAATACTGATATTGTCATAGCCTTTTTCAATAACCAATTCTATAAGGGCTTCTTTGAGTAAGCGGCGTGTACGTTGTATCCGTAAGTCCTGATTATCCAATGATTTATATCCTTTTATTGGCGCACTTGTTGACTTATGGCGCATAGTGTGTCATTATTTGCTTATACTGTTATCTTGATCAAATTAAACATGTTTTTTATGAATAGGGTTCATCTTGAGGAAAATATATCACGTAATTCTACCGGCTAACACCTACGAAAATTGGTTTATCCTTTCAAGATCTTTATCTGCCACATCTATACACAATAAAATACCTTAGTGAATTGTTCAGCTATTTTTTGATCTATAAACACCTGAATGTCTGAAATCATACGCGAAAAAGGAAACAATGATGCTAACCAATACCCAAAAAACAACAAATTTGTATACACCCTTTACTGAAGAGCACCAAATGTTTCGTAAATTTGTACGGAAATTTGTTGAACAAGAAATTATTCCCTATGTAGAAGAGTGGGAAGAAGCTGGTGAAATCCCATTACACAACCTCCTATCAAAAATGGGTGAGCTAGGGTTTTTGGGACTTAATTATGCAGAAGAATATGGTGGTGCCGAAGCCGATATTTGGTTTACAGTTATTTTGCACGAAGAATTAGGACGTATTCCTGCAAGTGGTATTTTTTCAGCTATCTCAATTCATAACGATATGTGCACACCGGCTCTTAGCAATCATGGCTCAGAGTACTTAAAACAAACATATTTAGCGCCATCAATCAGTGGTGAATTGGTGGGGGCACTGGGTGTGACAGAACCAGATGCGGGATCGGATGTTGCGCGTATCCGCACCCGTGCAGTACGTGATGGTGACGACTATGTTATCAATGGTAGCAAAATGTATATCACCAATGGTATTCAAGCGGATTGGGTGTGCCTGTTAGCACGTACCAGTGATGGTGATGATTTTCGTGGCATGTCATTAATTGTTGTACCAACTGATACGCCTGGCTTTTCTGTTAGTAAAAAGCTGGAAAAAGTTGGGCACCACAGTAGCGACACGGCTATCCTGACTTTTGATAATATGCGTGTTCCAGTTAAAAACCGTATTGGTGATGAGGGTAAGGGGTTCTTGTATCAAATGGAGCAATTTCAATTAGAACGCCTGATTATCGCTATTGCAGTTGTAGCTGGTGCTGAGGAGATGGTTCGCGCAACGATTCAGTATACTAAAGAGCGTCATGCCTTTGGTAAGCCACTTATCAGTAATCAATGGATTCAGTTTAAACTAGGTGAAGTTCTGACTGAAATTGAAGCAACCAAGCAACTATCTTACTATTGTGCAGGATTGATTGAAGCTAAAGGAAGTAATGAAGAGATCACGCGAGTTGCATCAATGGCTAAACTCAAAAGTGGGCGGCTAGCGCGGTTGGTGTCTGATACTTGCATTCAGTTTTATGGCGGGATGGGTTATATGGAAGAAACACCGGTTGCCCGCTACTACCGTGATGCACGGCTGGTTAGTATTGCAGGTGGTGCAGATGAAATTATGCTACAAATTATTGCAAAACTAGAAGGGATGCATGAGTAGACGCAGTATTCAATAATAACGTTTTCTTAATTGGTTTTGGAGATAATCTTTATGATCGAACAACAATTGGTATTGATAGAACAAGTTGGCTCTATCCTTCGTGTACAACTCAACCGCCCTGAAAAGAAAAATGCACTCAAGCCAGAGATGTATGAAGCACTTATTGACGCTCTTGAACAGGCCGATTCAGAGGGTGATATTAGGGTTCTCTATATAACAGGATCAGGTGATAGTTTTTGTGCAGGGAACGACCTCAAAACATTTGTCGAAAACCCACTTGCAGATGCTGCTTACCGATTCATTCAGCGCTTCGCCTCAGCCAAAACCCCCATTGTTGCAGCCGTTAATGGACTGGCTGTGGGGGTTGGTGTAACGATGCTATTGCATTGTGATCTTGTTTATTGTGTTCCTGAGGCAACCTATAATTTTGCGTTTATTGATCTTGGTGTGGTTCCTGAAGCAGCATCCAGCTACCTGTTGCCATTACTCGTTGGTCAACGACGTGCCGCCGAACTTTTGATGCTTGGTGAAAAATTTGGTGCAAAGACTGCAAAAGATATTGGGTTGGTCAATAGAATACTAGATGTTGATAAATTTGATGAAACTGCGTGGACGTTTGCAGAACGCTTAGCCTCAAAACCACCCGAAGCCCTCCGCTTAACGAAACAATTGCTCAAGCGTGGCAATGAAGCTGTTATTAACGAAACAATCGACCATGAGCTAGACATATTTGCTGAACGGCTTCAATCCGATGAAGTAAAACAAATTATGCAAGCCTTTTTCAGTCGTTAGCGGTTTTTGTTCAAGTATTCGGATACGCTCACTTTTTATTGAGTTGATCTAGCATCATTGCCATAAGTTGATGAAGTTTGTTAACCGCTTGCAAAGGGCGTACCATAACTTTAAAACTCGTGATTTGGTTATTGGCATTCCAACTGATCATATCAATTCCATTGATATAGATGCCATCAAGTTCTGTTTCAAACTCTAGCATGGCATCTGTATCACCATACACTTCGCGTATATACTTGAATTTGTCATTCACTAAAACGTGCATTGCTGCGGTTAAGTAAACAGTTGTGATGGTTTTCCCTGTTTGAGGGGTAAAGACCACCGGCGAATACATGGCCACATCATCTGCTAAGAGGGTATCTAGCATACTGGCATCACGATGTGTAACACCTGTATGCCATATTTGGATAGCTTTAGGAATATTCTGGTTCATGATACGGTACCTATAAATTTAAGTGGGTTTTTATTTTATAGCTATTAGACGAGCTTAATGATAATGGTTAGGCAATGTTTATGGAATAACTTGATTAAAGAAGTACATTTGTGTGCCCAACAAAAAAAGACACCAATGATAAGTGATTAGTGCCTTTTGAAATGTTATAGTGAATAGCTAATTCGAATTAGCTGTAGGCAATAAAGCGGAATGTGTCATCATTACGTGCGATGACACCAACCCCGGGGAAGGGGAAATGATAGCCGATGACAGGGATTTGTTCATCTGCTGCACGGGATAGGAGCGCAACTCGTGTTTCGGTGGCCAGTTGTGGATCAGCATCGAATTGGATGCTAAAGGTTGGGTTTGGTACGTGGACAAATGCACTGATGACACTATCCACAAGGTGCAGCATTTGGTCACCACCAGATGTCATCAATATTGCATGATGCCCTGGTGTGTGTCCGGGGGCAGCAACCGCTTGTATCCCTGCAACAATTTCATCTTCACTATTGTATAGTGAGAGTTGATCATTGTCTGCATATGGCGCAATTGCAGCAGCAGCATCACCCGTAAAGGCATCAATATTTGCTTGCACAAAGTCATACTCAGTTTGTGAGAGGTAATACATTGCATTTGGGAAATTTGCCGCCCCATCACTAGATAACCCGCCAACATGGTCTGGATGCCAATGCGTGCCAATAATGCCCGTTACATCTGATGGAGATACGCCTAATACTTCCATGGTGCTAACTAGGGCACCACCCAATCCAGTATCGATTAGAAAAATATCATCACCTGTTTGAACCATCATAATGTTAAAGGTGTTTAGTAATTGATCGGTTGGTAGGTTGGCTGTTGTTAATGCTGCTTGAATACCGTCTGTTTGGTCTTCTGTACCAAAAATGGTTGGGTCAATGGAGGAACTAGCATCTTTGATGGCTGTAATTTGAATATCTCCAACATTAAAGCGGGAAATCCCCAAAATGTCACTAGATGCGCTACTAACTTGAGCATTAGCGATTTGTGGTGCAAGCTGTGTGCCACCTGCGATACTAGCTAACATCGTAGCACCAACACCTTTTAACAAGGCGCGGCGAGAAATCATATTTTGTTTGCTCATAAGATTACTTTCTCTAATAGGAGTTTGTCGTATATATTGACTTGTGGATACACGATAGCAATTAAAGATGAATGTTATATAAGATTTATGATAGCACTTAATGAGATATACAAACTTTTTATAGTATCTTGGTGAAATTTATCTTTTTGTAACAATGTAGAAACGGTTACAAAATGCCAAGTTCTTGACCACGTAAGATGGCTTGTGTACGGTTATGTACATCTAATTTTTGATAGATATTCATGATGTGCCGCTTAACGGTACTGAGCGCTAAAACCAGTTCAGTAGCAATTACACGGTTACTTTTCCCTTGTTGTACCAAACATAAGATTTCATGTTCACGAGGGGTTAGTGGATTATCAATTTTGTTATTGACATCAAATGCCTTCAGAAGTGTTCGGGTTTGTATCGGTTCAATACCGCGAGCGTTGGCTTCCTGTAATAACGAGAACATCGCTGATCCACAATTTAAAAATCCGCGTATATATCGTTCATGCTTGGCGTACCCTAAAGCGGATGTTAATTGTTGGAGGGCTTCATCTGTCTTATGTTGGAGCGCTAACCCTGTTGCATAAATAGCAAGATGCCAAATGAGGTGGCTAATACGTCGTTGAGATCGGTCATCTTGGATTAAAGTGGTAATTAGTTGTGTTCCTAGGGTGTGCTCCCCGCTATAAAAGGCGACCAATGCATATATCGCGGGTACGATAGCATCATACCCCGTTGCAAGATAATTAGAGATGTCAATTTGTTCTAACCAATACCACGCGACTTCTAATTCGCCTGCCAAAAAAGCACTCTTAGCATGCATTGCCAGTAAAATTGGGCGGCGGTTTTGTGCTTCTCCTATTGGGATAAGTTCGTGATGCAAAGTTGCCAACCACTCATGAGCAGTTGGATACTCTTGTGCATACATCGCTAAGTTTGCTTTTTGCAATAAAATATAAAAGCGGAGATGCTGTAACCCGCCACGTTCTACAGCTTGAGTAGCTGCGTTTAGTAAGTCATTCGCAATTTGTAGCTCGTTACGTAAAATATGAATATAAGCGCTACCAACTTGCCCTACACCCATAATCGGATGTTGGTGCTGTTCATTAAAGCTTATCAGTTGGCGATAAGTCACTAACGCATAGCTCAGATGCCCTGCCCAAATATGGGCACTGCTTTGTTCTGCGATAAGCAACAAGGCTAAGGCTCGCCATTGCCCTAAATGTGGATGTTGACTAAGTGCTGAGTATATATTTTCCGCTTGTTGTCGGTTGCCTTGTGCTTGCTCAAAATTAGCAAGTGCAATTTGTCCAATAATATAAGCAAGTGGATTTTCTGTTATTGAAACCTTATTTATGTTTGTTTTATGCGCTGCAATGGTTGCAAAATCTGTAGTAACAATGGCATGTAACCACTTTAGTGTAGTTGTTTGAGGTAATTGATGCCAAATGTTATTTTCATGTTTATGCAACCATGCGTATGCAAGATAGGTCTCTTCTTGTTGAGCAACCTCAGCTATAGTTAATTTACTCAATTGCTCATCTAACGTTAACCAATAACCTTGTGCCAACAAAATTAAAGACTTGTCTGATGACATATACAACGGTACCGCACACTTATGAACAATACCTTGATTATACCATTTTAGATAGCAGAATTATTTTTGTAGAGATGGGGCTGGAATACTATCTTTTTCTATCATCCAAGGAATAATTTCTGCGCGTAACCGATTTGCTTTTATGGCAGGGTCTTCTTCAATCAATTCACGGGTTTGTGCTTCATCATTGGCTCGGATAATCAATAAACCACGTAAATCATTTGGCGTCGTAGGGCATGGCCCTGCGACCAATAAGTGCCCTATTTCAGCCAAATGCCGAATGTGTGCAAGGTGATTGTTTTGTAAAGCGGTTAAAGTTTCAGGATCATTGTTTTGTTGATCGGGCACGCCATATAATTGCACCATGTATACTACTTCAAATCCATTCGGTATATCAACCATTTTATACTCCATAAATAATTAAGCTGCCTACCAAAATAATCATGATGTCATGTGTCGCATTGATGGCATAAAGCACTAATGGACGTCCTTCAAAAGCATCACGGACACCATTCGGGATAATGGCGAAACAGGCTAAGATGGCTCCCAAAAGTAAGGCATCCATTGCCGACATAACACCACTCCATGTCTGTAGTAGAGTGAGCATAATACTTAAAATTATTGAACCCATCAAAGAAAGTAAGGGGTTAATGGGGGAGAATTCTTCGATAACTTGTTCTGCGCTTTTGCCAATGCTACGTAACCATAGTGGTTGAAATAAGAATGGTGCATTAAACCATAAGGCGCCAATCCCCGTCATCGCGATAGTAGAGATAGCTATAGCAACTACATCAAATGATAGATCATTGAAAGTCATGCTTATCCCCCTGCTTTAAGTTGGTAACTTTTCTGGACTGTCTTGATGACTACATCTGTGATGTCAGATTCTGTTTCAATTTGTATCATGTGTGCAATGTTAGGCATTGCGCCTAATCCTTTAGCTGGTTGCAATGGTGCATCATATGGTATGTCACCAAGATCTAATCCTAAGCGTAAATAGGACTTCCCAATTTTGATACATCCAATGACATGCTCATTTTCTAGTGAAATATAAGTTTTTGTGGGTATGGCTTCTAGTTTAGGAATCGCCATATTAATTTGTGCCATCAAGGACTCATATAAGGGCTTCTGCTGCTGGGCTCCTTCAAATAATTTATTGAACAAAATATCATAATCATGAACTGGCTGGCCATCATTTAGATAGATTCCCGCTAGCATAGAGGCTTGCCGATGATTGAGTGGGTAGTTGTCTTTAATCCATTTAATGATGGCATTCGTTTTTGTCGCACCACTAGCTTGGATAGTTTCCATCCATGTGGCAAGGTTGTGTCCTGTTTGTGGGACAATATTCGCTAAAAATTCTTGTTCGATGATACGGGCTTGTTTCGCCATTATTTACTTTCCTTATGCGATGTGTCTAACGATGTGTAGGCGGTTTGCATACATGATAAAAGGAATCACGTTTGGTTTGTATCATCCAAAAGGTGTAGTTAGGGTGTAGAAATTAAGTTCTGTTGGTAATATCTGTGGATTTATACCCTATGTGCCATGTAAAATTTTTGACTTTGTAGGTGATTTAGAGAATGTCGAAATCCAGAAGACCTAAATGAATTTTCGCTATTGGTTCTGGTATTCCCTTAGTGTCTGTTTGGATCCTAAAGACATCCCCTGCCAATGGTTGTTGTGTTTTATCAACATCTACGCTGGCAGATGTTATATATAACTGGTTCAGTTCCGCACCACCAAAACAGAGACTTGTTGGCCGTTGGATGGGCATGTCTATTTCTTGGATTAAGGTGCCATCTGGCGCATATCGTGCAATCTTCCACCCATTCCAATAGGCAATCCAAATGTGGCCTTCGGCGTCAACAGTTAAACCATCTGCTGCTATATCAGTTCCAGTAGGGGGCAAAAAAATCTGTTGGTTGCTAATGCGCCCAGTAGATATATCAAAGTCATACTGATACACAATGCCCTCACCGCCTGAATCAGAATAGTACATGATGGTATTATCTGGACTCCATCCGATTCCATTTGAAATCAAAATATTCTTTTCACGAACAAAGACCTCACCATCCAGCATCATGCAATATAAATGGTTTACTGGATCAGGGCTTGCTGCACCAACCCAAAATCGTCCATGACGATCAACTGCACCATCATTTAAACGATTATTTGGATGATAGGCACGGTTTCGGGTGACCTGTCGCTGTCCGTTTTGCCATAGTTCAATGCCTTGTGATGTACCAAGCAATAGATTGCCTGATTCGTGAAAGGCTAAACACCCAACCCTATCGCCAACGTCAAAGGTGTCCGTCTGTTGATTTTTAGGACTATAACGAAAAAAGCGGTTGTCTAAAATATCAACCCAATAAAATGCTTGTTCTTGTGGATGCCAGAGTGGACTTTCGCCTAATTGGTTTTGGCTGTGTATTAGATGTTCAACTTCATACATAATGGTTAGTTTAGCTCCGTTTTGGATAAGCGATTTTGATATTAGCCAAACCTAAATAGGGGAGTAGAGCATAGCTACTCCCGAAAATGTAGGCTTAGTTGCTAGATTTTTAGCATCGAAAACATTTTTAGTGATGTCATCGTAAAATATTGCCGTAGCGATGAAGTGTTTGTGTAACCGATTGTTCTTGCACATAATGCCTTAATTCCAATCGACCATTCGATACAACAGGACTACTTGTAATCATAACATGTGCATCAATTGTGGCGAGGCGGACGGCTTCGCTGATAGGTGTTGTGATTCTTAGGCGTTGTGCATATTGGTAGTTTGTATCTTGAATAGCCTCGATTAGCTCTTCAGTTGATTCTTCTTTGATTGTTATATCGGTTAGGTCTATATCTTTTGGTAAAGTTACGCCTTGTTCCATGCTGATTCGCAATGTTGTGTTACATTGTTTGACTGCTAGGATAATCCGTTGTATATCAATTTCCGTGGTTTGTGAGGTCACGCGGAAAATAATTCTCTTAAGAGGGCGATACCGAAAGATGTTTGATTCGCCTAAAACTTGGCTGGGATCATGGTCAAGTGAGAAGTGAGTTTTCCAAGCATTAGGGTATGATGTGCGAGCTACTTCCAATAGTGTATGGGGATCATCGGTTGTGTCTTGCCACTGTGATAGCGCATAGGTGTAGTTGCATCCACCTGCTTTTGAATAGCCAAAGGCTGATTTTTTCCATCCACCAAAAGGCTGTCGTTGCACGATAGCGCCTGTGATGCTGCGATTAATGTAAGCGTTACCAACTTCAATTTTGTCTTGCCATATATCGATTTCTCGATCATCTAAACTATGAATGCCACCGGTAAGCCCAAAATGAGAATCATTAGCAATATGGATTGCTTGCGCTAAGTTATCCGCACGCATGAGCCCTAAGACAGGACCAAAGCATTCGGTGTGATGGAAGAAACTCCCTTGGGAAACGTTTAAACGAATGCCTGGTGTCCATAAATTTGGATTTTCTGCTAGCTGTTGGGGTTTTAACAGCCATTCTTCGTCATCATCAAGTTGGGTTAACCCTCGTTGTAAAGTGGGGTCAGGTGGGCGTATGATGGTTGTCATTTGACTCGCCAAGTTATCGGCATACCCCACCACAAGGCTTTGGGCAGCATCTTTGAGTTGCCGACGAAAGGTGGGGTCATCATATACTTCTGCTTCTAATATAGCTAAGCTTGATGCAGAACACTTTTGCCCTGCATGACCAAATGCAGATTTAACTAAGTCTTTAATGGCTTGGTCACGGTCAGACATTGCGGTGATGATGAGTGCATTTTTTCCGCTTGTTTCAGCTAACAGATGTAAATTAGGGTTCCAACCTAAAAACAGCCTCGCGGTGTCATATGCGCCGGTGAGGATAACTGCATTAACACGGTCATCTGTGACGAGTGATTTGCCGATGTCATCATCAGTGGTTGGCACAAACTGCAAGACATCTTTAGGGATTCCAGCATCCCACAAGGCATTGACTAAGTGCCATGCTACCAAAACAGTTTCTGGCGCAGGTTTTAGGATAACGCTATTTCCCGCCATGAGTGCTGCGACAACACCCCCCATAGGGATTGCTAATGGAAAGTTCCATGGAGGGGTGACCAATACGACACCTAATGCAGATTGTTGAACGCCATCCAGCATTTTGTCAAAACTACGTGCATAATAATTACAAAAATCAATCGCTTCTGATATTTCTACATCTGCCTGCTCGACTGTTTTTGCTGCATCGATCATCATCACCCCAATAAAGTCGCCGCGCCGATTGGCAACTATTTCAGCTGTATCCACTAATAATTCTTTGCGGTCTGAACGTGCGTGCCATGTCGGTTGAGCTTGTTTTGCAGTGTCTAATGCTGTATTGATCTGCTCATGATTTGCTAAGGCGTATTGATACGCTATATCGTGGGGTATTGCAGGATTGACACCATCTCCTATTTTTGTTGTGTGATGGAATTCATGGTTAATTTGTAAGGGGATATTTTCGATGTTTGCTGTTTGCCATTTATCGCGGATGTTTACGATCCATTGTTGGTTTTGTCGCAATGCAAAATCCGTATCGGGCTCATTGTGGAAAGGGGATTTCGGATCGAACTTGATTTCCTCGGTTAGACGATTTTGTTGGCGATTGGGTTGGTCGCTAACGGTTTCTATTTTCTCAATTGCATCTAAAAATAGATCACGTTGTTTGATCCATTTGGGACTGTCTACTTCCATATCGAACAAATCATGTAAAAAGTTTTCGGGGGCAGTGTTTTCATCTAAACGCCGAACGAGATAGGCAATGGCGCTATGAAAGTCATCTTGGGTAACAATTGGTGCATATAGCAATAATCCATCACTTTCTGCTTGTACAGCCCTTGCTTGATGGTTTGCCATCCCTTCTAACATCTCAAACTCAACATAGTTTTTAATATCCATGTCATTCCGTAAGAGTAGGGCATAACTCACGTCAAATAGGTTGTGGCTGGCAATACCCAAGTTGACTACTTTGGCGTGTTCTGGCTTACACCCGTAAGTAACCATGCGTTTAAAATTTGCATCAACTTCTGATTTTGTTAAGTATGGCGCTTGCTCCCAGCCCTGTAGAGCTGCTTCAACACGTTCCATTGCTAAGTTTGCACCTTTAACGATTCTGAGTTTTATTGGTGCACCGCCACGTTTTACTCGTGCTGTTGCCCACGCCACTAAATCACGTTGGGCTTGTGCTGAATCTGGTAGGTACGCTTGTAACACTATCCCCGCTTTAAGCGACATAAATTCTGGTTCGTCTAAAACTTGTTGAAAGGCGGCAATAGTTAGGTGCAGATCGCGGTATTCTTCCATATCCAGATTAATGAATTTCGGTTGCCCATGATAAAGGTGCTGCATGGCATGACGATAGAGCACCCGCAAACGATCTTTGATCTTTTCAACTGTCTGGTCAAAAGCAATAAGGTTAATTTGGCTAAAAATCGATGAAATTTTAATAGAGATATATTCAATATTAGGGTTTTCGAGGAGCCGTAAATATTTTTCTAGACGTCTTTTGGCTTCTCCTTCACCTAAAATAGCTTCCCCTAACTGATTTACATTTAAGCGTATATTGTCAGCTTGTCGTTTTTGTAGAAATTGTTGGAATTGTTGTTCTTCTGCTGGCAAAATGACATTGCTTGTTTCTTTACGGAGTTGAGCGACAATGAAGGGGATGACCAGCGCAGGTAGATATTGCCCCATATAAGCCCCAACCCCAAAGGCAATTTGTTCCCATTGTTCAAAGTATTGTGGTGTGCCATAAGTTTGTTGTAGATAGGAAATTTGGTCTGCTATGCGTTTTGGATTTTCGCTACGGAATGCTTGGTCTGCTAGTAGCAATGTTAGTAATTTGCCACTATTATCTTCCATCATACGACTGATTTTTGCGGCTTGTCGTTCTTCTGGCGGCTTTTGTTGTTTGGTGCTTTCATGTAGTATCTTTGCTGCAAGCTGAACCGATTGTTGAGCAATAGTTGGGGGTAATGTCATCAGTTGATTAATCTCCATATAACGGTTTTTATTATAACGAAACCATTATTCTTGTATTTAAGTATGGTATTTAAAATTTATTATACCCCTGATTGATTTTTCATTACGATAGTATGTCTAAATGCTTAATTATTGATGAAGGGTGCTGGATGTTTGGGTACAGTTTGTTATGATACTCAGATAAATATCTGAGAGGTTTATTTTGAGTTCATTCTCACATAGTTGGATTGGTATCTTTGGAGCTCTTGTTTGTTGCTTTGCTTGTATGCCATCTAATAAGTCTGGTACAACAACGGTTACCATTTATGCAGCATCCTCTTTAACCAATGTTTGGGAAGAGCTTGCTGCTGCATATGAGGCTCAAAATCCAGATGTGCGAGTACGGCTTAATTTTGCTGGCTCTAGCACGTTGGCGATGCAAATAGTAGAAGGCGCACCTGCTGATATATTTGTGAGTGCTAATTCGTTACAAATGGATGCCGTCATTTCAAATGGAATTACTAACCAACCGAGCCATGTATTTGCTACCAACGAATTAGTAGTCATTACCCATGTAGAAAGTAAGGTACAAACTCTGGATGATTTGGTGAATGCAAGCGTTGTTTTTGCATCGCCAAATGTGCCAATCCGTGTGTATACTGACCAAGTATTGAATAATATTGGGTCAGAATATGCTCAATTAGTAAAGCGGCAAGTTGTTTCAGAAGAAACCAATGTTCGTCAAGTGGTGTTGCGTGTTTCGCTGGGAGAAGCTGATGCTGCATTTGTATATGCAACAGATATAACCGCAGATATTCAAGATTCTGTACGAGTTATCCCTATTCCTAATACAGTTAATGTTCAAGCTGAATATTTGATCATTGCCTTGAATGAACAGATTATTATTCAAGATATTTTAGATTTTCTTCAATCCTCACAAGCGCACGCTATCCTCATGGAGTGGGGATTTTCACGTCCATAATATTATGGTTATTAATAGAATGGGGCAGGGGGTTACATGGAGTTTATCGATTTTAGGAATTTTGATTGTTGGTTTACCGTTGCTGGGGTTATTGTGGCGTATTATTGATCGTCAAGCATGGCAAGATACGCCTAACCTTGCTGTACGTGAAGCACTAATTTTAAGCCTTGTTACCACATTGATTGCACTAGGTATTATTATCTTGTTGGGCACACCATTAGCTTATCAGCTCTCTTGGCGGCGGTCTTGGTTGTGGCGCGGTATTAATGTACTGGTAGAGTTGCCTATAGTTTTACCACCGGCTGTCGCTGGATTGGCGTTGTTGTTAACCTTTGGGCGTCGTGGTCTTTTGGGTGGCGTCTTAGCAGAGTTTGGTATTACGGTTGCATTTAGCATGGTTGCAGTAGTGTTGGCTCAAGTTTTTGTTGCTATTCCATTTTATATTCGTGCTGCACAGCTTGGATTTAATGCAATTTCATCAGATTATGTCGACGCAGCAAAAGTAGATGGTGCAAATGGACTACAAATTTTTTGGCAGATCATTTTTCCGCTGGCTTTAAAATCGCTTCTAAGTGGTGCTATTTTAAGTTGGGCGCGTGCCTTGGGGGAATTTGGTGCAACCATTGTTTTTGCTGGAAATTTAGCAGGCGAAACACGAACCATGCCGTTGTTAGTTTATAGTATTTTAGAACGTGATTTGAATGCGGCGTTATGGACAGCGGTTATTTTGATAGGGCTGGCTATTTTTGCCATTGGAATAACGCGATATTTAAGCCATTAATCGAAAGAAATATAAAATAGGCTATACTATATAGTATGCCAAAACAATTAGATTATATGTTAACAGAAAAAGAACTTGCCGAAATAGAGCAAGCGATCCGCAGCGCCCATGATGCTCGTATCCGTCAACGTGCCACCGCCATCCACATGTTGCATCTGGGACAATCGGTGACCGAAGTGGCTGAAATAATGGCCGTCAAATTACCAACGATT
>JGI12316J15310_10000012_pt21 | contig 74601 bp, 53 predicted proteins | sample MarCyaLeptolynsp_FD_15310 | JGI IMG/M metagenome (IMG submission 15310) | reverse complement strand
AGGGCCGTGTAGACCGCGAGGTTGGCGGGGCTGCCAGAGTAGGGCTGGACGTTGGCGTGCTCGGCGCCGAACAGCTCCTTGGCCCGTTCGATGGCCAGGTTCTCGACCTTGTCGATGTGCTCCTGGCCCTCGTAGTACCGGCGCCCGGCGTAGCCCTCGGAGTACTTGTTGGTCAGGGCGCTGCCGGTGGCTTCGAGTACGGCCTCGCTGACGTAGTTCTCGCTGGCGATGAGCCGGATGGAGTCGCGTTGGCGCTCGGTCTCGGCGACGACCAGGGCGTGGAGTTCGGGGTCAACGGTGGCTAGCTGGGACATGGGCGCTCCTTGCGTTCAAGGCCCCAACACCGCCCTCGCTGGAATTACTCCGGGGCGGCCCCGAGGCGCTTACGCAGCCGCTTCACCTGCGTGCTGCGCGCCCCTGCGGCCGATTCCAGGAATCGTTGATAGAACGGCCGAGCGGCAGGCAGACCCTGCCGCTCCTCGATGAGCCTGGCAAGGTTGAAATTGGCCGTCGCGTGCCGCTCATCGAGGGTCAACGCTTTGCGATACGACGCCATCGCCAGGTCCTTGTTGCCAGCGATCTCCTGGGCCGTGCCGGCGATCACGTGCAGGTCGGGGTTGTTCGGCCAGCGCCGCTGGAGTTGGGCTTTGAGCGTCTTGTAGTCCACGGACTCGGGGCTGGCTGACATGGCCGCCAGGGCACCCAGTGCTGCGCCTTGATGGTTGGGGGCGTGGAGGCGGACTTCGTCGAAGGCGCGCTGCGCTTCGAGCCGCTTGCCCACCGCGAGCAGAGCGCGCCCGAGGGCGTAATGGGCGTCCAACAGAAGCGGCTGCCGTTGCGCCAGGGAGCGTGCTTCGGACCAGGCGGTGGCCAGGTCGCCGCTGGCTATCAGGACGTTGAGGCGTACCAGCTGAGCGCGAACGGTCACGGAGGCGTTGCTGGATCCGGTGAGGGGCTGCCTGAGGTGCTCGAGGGCCAGCCGGTGCTGGCCGCTGAGGCGCAGCGCCATGGCCAGCTCGGTGTGGAGTCCGAGGGCTTCGGGCGCCAAAGCGATGGCGTTCCGAAACGCCACCGCGGCGGGCCCGGCGGCTCCTTGGGCGAGGGCGCTACGGCCCTCGCGTGCAGCTTTCAAGGCATCCCCAGTGAGGCGCTCGACCGGGGCCAGGTCGACCAGCCAGGCAGGCGTGTCGAGCGCGGCCATGGGGTCCGGCTGTGGCTTCGGGGCAACCGCGCCGGTGCTGGCGCAGCCGGTCAAGAGCGCACAACACAGGGCCCCCACGCACGCGCGGTGAAGCCGTGCACGCAGAGCCTCAGTGGCGTTGTCGGTAACCATAGACCCGCAAGGGGTTGGAGTCGCGGCGCAGCACGACCTGGGCAGCAAATCCCACGTTGTAGGTGACCGCGGGGCCGTCCAGGTAGATGGCGTTGCTGGGGCTGCGGCTGACGATCTCCAGGGGTAGTTCGGTCAGGCCGCTGTCGAGTTCGAGCGGCGGACTGTCCTCGTACCGGAGATAGGGCTCCCGTACCTTCCACTGCAGGCGCTGGTCACCCGGCTCCATGGGCTGGCCGCCGGCCGAACGCATGGCTCCGGTTGCCCCGGAGGCAGTGCAGCACCACATGCCGGAGCAAAGCTGCAGCTCCGAGCGCTCGCCGACGCGCAGCAGATACCGGGTCGACCCCGCCGGGCTCCGATGGGCAAGCAGGACCTCATTGAGTGCAGCATAGGGTGTGCGGCGGCCGTCGATCTCGGGGCGGATGCGGACCAGTGGATCCGGGGAGTCCTCCCCCGTGGCGATGCGCTGCAGGCGCTCTTCCAGCTGGGCGGCCGTCACCGCGCAATAGTGGCCGGTCGAGAAGGTGGGCGCCGAGTTGACGCCGAGGATCGCGGTCGTCTCAACGCGGCGCGCGGTCCACAGGAAGGTGCCGTCGCCGCCGACGGTGACCACCAGGTCCGCGCGGGCTGCGTCCCGCTTGCGCGGTTGGGTGGCGACCACGACCTCCAGCCCGCTGCGCTGGAGCACCTGCTCCACCACGGCCACGCTCTCCTCGTGCTCCTTGTGGGCCTCGGTGAGGCGCGAATAGACCAGATCCACATCTTCGGACCGCTGCATCGGGGGGTCCACGTCGGACCCCCGCTCCCGGTAGCGGTCCAGCTTGCTGGCCTTGTACACCACGAGCACGCGGCGTAATGGGGTGGGGTTGGGCTCGGTCACGACGAACGAGCTTGCCGCAACTGGAACGGAATGGCGAACCGACGTCCGCATAAGCAGCGCACCTGGCGAAACCCGCGCCCCGTCATCGATCTTTCCGTGGAGCGTTGGGTACACGGCGGACAGGGCATGGGGCATGACGCCGATGGGCGCATCGTGTTCGTCGATGGCAACACGGTGCCCGGCGACCGTGTCCGGATCCGGCTGACGAAGGTAAAGAAGCGTTGGGCTCGCGGGGAGCTGGTCGACATCGTCGAACCCAGCGGCGACCGCGTGACCCCGCCGTGCGGTGTCCAGGACCGGTGCGGCGGCTGCCCGTGGATGATCGGGACGCCGGAACTCCGCGCCGAGCAACGCTGCCGCATCCTGGCTGACGAGATCACCAAGGTGATGGGAGCGGACGTCGCCGAGGCCGTGGTCGTCGAGGACGGCACGCCACCGTTCGACTTCCCGGAGTTCGACTACCGTATCCGAGCCAGGTGGGCGTTTCGCCGTGAGGGTTCGGGCCGCGTTCTGCTGGGCTACCGCGGTCGACGCTCGCACGACCTCGTGTCGGCCCGCGATTGTCCGGTCCTCGTGCCCGTTCTGCGGGATCTACACGCCGAGGTCAGCGCCGCGCTGGAGGCGTGGCGGGGCGCGGATGTCGGTGAGGTGCACGCCCTGGCTGGCAACGACGGGGCCACAGCCGTCATCCGAGACGCCGACGGCGCCGAAGAGGTCCTGGGCCCGGCGACCGTCGATGTGGTCGTAGCGGGCCACGAGCATCCCCTCGCAGGGGCCGACTTCGCGCAAGCCAACGTGCCCGTCACCGAGCGCATCTGGCGGTGGGTTCGCGACCATGCCGCCGCCTCTGGGCCGGGTCATGCCGTCGAGCTCTTCGCTGGAGCCGGGACGTTCACGACGGCGTTGCTCGATGCGGGCTGGACCGTCGATGCCTACGACACGGTGCCTCGGCGTCAGTCGCTCGAGGGTGCACACTTTCATTCCGCCGACCTGCTCGCCCAGGGCGTGCCGTTGCCGGCTCCCTCACAGTCGCCGGCCCTGGTTCTCCTGGACCCGCCGCGGACGGGAGCGGCCGAGATGATGGACTGGGTCGGGGCGACCCCGGCCACCACCGTGCTCTACGTGAGCTGCGACCTGGCGACGTCCGTGCGGGATGCAGAAACACTGAGGGCCTGCGGGTTTGAACTCCGGCAGGCTCTCAGCTTCGATATGTTCCCCCACAGTGGCCACCAGGAGGTGGCGCTGTGGCTCACGCGGTAGGGAGGGGAGGGCTGGGCCCGCAGCGGAGAGCCGTCGCATCGTAGGACGTTCTCATTCGCCCCAAACCCCCGCTGGGGGCTTCCTTGCCGCTGCGCGGCGCCCACTCCGCTCCTTGCTCGTCGTCGCAAGCTCCTCCTGCGCCGTCGCTACGGGGCGTCCGACGGGGTCGGACTGCGGACAAACACGCGCCGAAGAGAGGCTTGAAGCACAGCCCCGCCCCCGCGACCCAGGTGAGGGCCTTCTCAGTTGAGGCAGCCCATGTGGACGCGCCACTTGCCGTCGTCGGTCTTGAGCAGGTTGCAGGGTGTCGGCATGTCCGGATTGCCCATGTTGACCACGTAGATCTTGATGCCTTTGCCGTCGTTGTAGTCGGCGTCGTAGTCCTTCTTGTAGTGGGGCTTGGTCTTGGTGCGGTTGCACTTGGCCTTGCGGCAGTGCTCGCCGTCTTCGTTGATGACGAACAGGTCCCATTTGCGGCGCAGGGTGGAGAAGTTGTTCTGGCGCCAGCTGCTCAGCGCGCGCGGGGTGCTGCCCCCGCGGGGGTGCAGGAACTGCCGGTACTTCTTCCACGCGCGCGGCTCGTCCGGATCCATCGCCGCCGCAAGCACCTGCTGGACAACCCACTCCGGCGACTCCTTCTCGGGGGTGTCGACGGTGGTGGCCGGCATCATCTTCTTGAGCTTCTGGCATCCCGAGGGGGCAACCAGGAAGAAAGCAGACGTGAGGACGGCGAGCGCGAGGTAGAGGTGACGGCGGCGCATGGCGACTCCGGGATTGGCGCGGACGGTGGGTGCGGCGAACGGCGCTACTGTAAAACGGCGCCTCGAAAAGCTCCAGCGAGGCGCCGACGGTTATCGCGTCGGCGCGCAGGTGGTGCTATTCGAGCCCTTCGACGAACTCGGAGTAGGCCTCCGGCGTCATCAGGTCCTCGAACGCCGCTTCGTCGTCGATCTCGAGCTTGAACAGCCAGCCATCGTCGTAGGGCGAACTGTTGACCAGCTCGGGGGCCTCCTCGAGGTGGCTGTTGACGGCGATGATAGTGCCCACCAGCGGGGAGAACACGTCGCTGACGCTCTTGGGGGACTCGACGGCGCCGCAGGCGTCGTCATCGGCCACCTCGTCGCCGACCTCCGGCAGCTCCACCATCACCACGTCGCCGAGCTGTGTCTGCGCGTAGTCGGTGATGCCGACCCAGATGACCGTGGGGTTGTCGTCGTCTTGACGGGCCCACTCGTGTTCTTCGGTGTACCGGATGTCTGCAGGGATATCGTAGGACATGGCTAAGCTTCTTCCTTGGTGTAGAAAGGCGTCGCGACGACGCGTGCAGGCCGCTGCCTTCCACGGCAGTCGACCACCAGTTCGGTGCCCTCGTCGGCCAGGGCGGCCTGGACGTACCCGAGCCCAATCGCCCGGCCCGTGGACGGGGACTTGGTGCCCGAGGTGATGGTTCCGACGGTCGCGCCGTCGGTGGAGAGGATTGGGTACCCATGGCGGGGGATGCCGCGCTCGAACACCTCGATGCCCACCAGCTTGCGATCGATGCCGTTGGCCTTTTGTGCGGCCAGGGCTTCCTTGCCGATGAACTCGGTGTCCAGCCGTGTCACCCAGCCGAGTCCCGCCTCCAACGGCGTCGTGGTGCGGTCGATGTCGCTGCCGTAGAGGCAATACGCCATCTCCAGGCGCAGCGTGTCCCGCGCGCCCAGGCCGGCAGGGCCAACCCCCAGGTCAGCGCCCTCAGCCTCGAGCTTCTCCCAGAGCGCCACCGCGATGTCGGGCCGGCAGTACAGCTCGCAGCCAGGTTCACCGGTGTAGCCCGTGGTGGCGTAGTAAAGCTCACTGCCTTCGAAGGTCGCCATCCGGATGCGGAACGGCCGGAGCTTGGCCAGCTTCTCGCCGAAGACGCGCTCGACCAGTGCCTTGGCGTTCGGGCCCTGGACCGCGATCTGCGCCCAGTCGTCGCTCTCGTCGGCGAACGTGACGTCGTCGTGGCCGGCCAGGTGCTCCCGCATGTGCGCGGGGTCGATCTCCCGGTTGGCCGCATTGATGCAGATGAAGATCTCTTCGGCCGACAGGCGGTAGCAGATCAGGTCGTCGACGATGGTGCCGTCGCCCGCGCACATGGTGGTGTACTGGGCGCGTCCGTCCTTGACCCGATGGAGGTCGTTGGAGATGAGTCCGTTAACGGCGTCAAGTGCCCCTGGGCCAGTGATGCGCACCTCGCCCATGTGGGACACGTCGAACAGGCCGACCTGCTGGCGCACCCGGTTGTGCTCTTTGATGATGCCGTCGTACTGCACCGGCATGGAGAAGCCGGCGAAAGGGGTCATCCTGGCGCCGAGGCGCAGGTGAACGCTGTCAAGCGGGGTCGTTCTGGCGTCGATGATGGGCCTCGCGGTTCCTGAGCCGTCTCGGGTGCGACGACTATAGATAGTGCGTTCAGCCGGTCAATACGCTTTCGGCAGCCTCGAGCGTGTTCTCGAGCAACATGGCGATGGTCATCGGGCCGATCCCGCCAGGGACGGGGGTCAGCAGCGACGCGATGGGCAGCACCTCATCGAACCGGACGTCACCGGCGAGCCGACCGTCCTCGTCCCGGGAGATGCCCACGTCGAGCACCACGGCGCCGGGCTTGATCCAGTCTTTGGTGACCAGGCCGCGGATACCGGTGGCCGACACCAGGATGTCTGCCGTGCGCGCGAACTTGCTCGTGTCCGGGGTGTGTCGATGGCAGAGCGTCACGGTGGCGTCGGCGGCCAGGAGCATCGCACCCATGGGGCGGCCCACCACGCGGCTGCGGCCGACGACGACGGCGTGCTTGCCGCGCGTCTCCACGCCGTACTCCTCGAGCAGGCGCATCACCCCTTTGGGAGTGCAGGCCTTGAGGCCGGCCCGGTCGGTCGCCAGGTGCCCCGCGTTGATGAAGTGGAACCCGTCCACGTCCTTGTCAGGATCGATGCTGAACAGGACGTGGTTGACGTTGATGTGCGCAGGCAGCGGCAGCTGGACCAGGATGCCGTGGCACTCCGGGTCGGCGTTCAACCGGGCGACGGCGGCCAGCAGGTCGGATTCGGTGGTCTCCGACGGCATCCGATGGGTACGGCCGTCGATGCCCACCTTCGCGGCGGCTTTGGCCTTGCGCCTCACATAGATGGCGCTGGCGGGGTCGTCGCCGACGATGATGACGTCAAGGCGTGGGACGATGCCCGCTTCACGCAGGGCGGTTGCGCGCGGCTTCAACTGCTCGCGGATACGCTTGGAGGTGGCTTTCCCGTCGATGATCTCGCCCATCACGATCCTCCAGCGTCGTCGGGGGCCGGGTACCACGCTGACCACACGCCAGGCAACCGTTGGGTGAAATCGCCAGTGTTCGGTCGCAACTTGAGCTCGGTGACACTACGCTCACCAACAATGTCTGGCCGCTCCGACAACCCTCCCAACCCAGCGGCGCTCGGGCCGGTAGACCCTGGTGTCGGGCGATCCCTGGCGCTGATGACGCCGGGCGATTGGGTCTGCGTGGACGTCGCCTTTCCCCACGACGACGCGGTGAAGGTGAAGTTTGTCGCGGACCAGGCGGGCGAGTGGCCCGATGATTGGCTCGAGGTACACGTCTTTCGCCGCGACGCCTATCCCCGTGTGTTTCACAGCTTCGAACACTGCGCGGTGCGCTACCGGGCCAACGTCGTCTCGCCGACCAACAGTCGTCGACACCGGGTCGGACAGCTGGTGATGAGCGTGGGCGCTTCGGTAGACGCAGCACTCGGGGCCGCTGGAGGAGATGGCTCCATCGCCGAGGCGTTGGGGGCGGAGCGTGCCTCGCGGCGCCTGACGTTTGGGCGGGACGCGGTTCTGGAACTCCTCCATCCCCAGGTGGCTCTTCGGCAGCCGCTTCCCTTCGGCTGGGCCCTGGTAGACCTCTTTCCCGCGACTGCGGGACGCGACGCTGATGGCTTCGATCTCACCCTGGAGTTCGCGCACGGCGACCATCCCAGCCGGCTGCACGTCGTCATCGGCCCTCGCCGTGAAGGCCGCCCGGCGTTCCTCCGCACGGCTCACTTCCACATCAACCACTACAGCACCGGAACGGACACTCCGGCTGGCACCTCCACCGTCCTGATGCTGTTGGGTCTGGCGTTGCGGTTGTCGGACCACAACGACCTGGAGGTGACCTTCCCATCCATCGCCGAGGAGCTCGCGGGGACGTTGGCGCTCCAAGCGCCTTCGCCCGATAGCCCGCCGGCAACGGCTGACGAACGTTGGCTCAACCTGGCGGTGTCGGCCGACTGCGGCCAGGATTGCGCGTTCTGTTCCGCGCGTGAGCTCCGACCGCCAGGGCAGGGCGTGACCCTGGCGCGGCTGTCGGCAGAGCTCCGCGCCAACCGTGAGGCGGGCATCACTCGGTGGCGCCTGAACGGATACGACCCGTTGGCCTGGTCGGGTGTGTTGGACCTTCTCGACTATGCGCTGAAGCTGGGCTTGTCGGAGATTCACGTCTTCTCGCCCTGTACCCGATTGGCGGACGAGGCGTTCGCAGAGGCCGTGTTCCAGCGGCTCCCCGAGGCGGCCCGGTTCTTCGTTCCGCTGTACGGGACCGACGCGTCCACCCACGACGCGGTGGTCGGCACCCCTGGAGCATTCGAGCAGGTGATGGCCGCCTGTGACCGCATCGAGGCCGAGCTTGGCGCGGCGGCCGTGCACATCCAGACCGTGGTCACACAGCAGGGACTGGCGGCAGCGCCGGACATTGTCGCACTGGCCCGCGGAAGAGGCTGGAGCGTGGGGCTGCACCTGCCGTTCCCGTCCAGGGAGAGCCGCTCGGACCGCTTCTTCACCTCGGCGCCGCGCCAGACCGAGGTGGCCGAGACGCTGGCCAAGGCAGGTCTGCCGCCGACCCTGGCCAACGGCGTGGCGCCCTGCGTCGCCTTTCGGGTGATGGATGCGCGGGAGGAAGCGCCGCAGGACTGGCTGTCGGTGCCCGAGACCGTGGAGCTACCCGGTACCGGGTATCGGAGCGACGAGATCGTGCACCGACACCCCAGCGATCAGCAGGAAGCGCTGATTGCCCACACCGTGCCGTGTCCCGTCGCGGATCGGTGTGTGCTGGCTCAGGCATGCCCCAAAGAGATGCTGGCGGCCTACGTGACGAAGTTCGGGCTCGACGAGTTTCGACCCGTCAGCCTGGGCGCGCTGCTCGCGGCGGCACGCCGAGGCGACGGAGCGACGGAGCGACGCCTGGTGAGCACGTAGACGCTTCATGACCCTCATCGGAAGCGCGGCTGCGCTACCGATGAGCGGCCTGGTCTCCTACGGCTGAACCGTGGTGACGCTCACGTCGTCGATGAACCATCCGACGCCGTCGTTAGCGATAGTATCCACGGTGTCGAACCGGAACCGGAGCTGGAAGCTCTGACCCGCGGCTTCGGCAGTGAGATCCAAGACGCGCGCCGTCCAGGCACCGGCCTCGGCATCCACGGCAGGGTTGGGGATGACCGTGGTCGTCTGGAACCCGTCGGTGGAGACCGAGATCTCCATGATGTCGAAGCCGCTGCCGATGGCGTCGGCGACGTCGAAGAAGTCGGAGTAGCTCAACCACACCTCGGAGGCCGCCGAGGCATCGATGGGCGGCGAGGTCGCGGTGGACTCCGACGAGGGGTCACCGTTGACCGGTCCGTACGTGTTGTCGTCGTTGTTGACGTTCAGGCTGCAGCCCGTGCTGAGGAACGCCGGCGGGTCGGGCAGCGCATCCACTGCGAACGTGGTCCCGCCCGACAGGCTCTCGACCGCAAAGTCGGCGTCGCCGCACGCGAAGTCGTTGGTGTACGGGAGCGTTTCACAGGTGGCGGCCACGTTCTCGCAGGCGCCGGCGTTGCACGTGTCCGTGGTGCACAGGTCGCCGTCGTCGCACTCGATGTCGTCCTGACATGGGCAGGCCGTGGTGCCGGCGCAGTCGGGGTCGTCGCAGTCCACCAGGCCGTCGAGATCGTTGTCGCTGGTGTCATCGCAGACCTCCGCGGCGGGCGGGGCCGGCTCGGTCGTCGTCACGCTCAGGTCGTCGATGAACCAGCCGGCGCCGGAGTTGGCCAGGTCGTCGATGGTGTCGAAGATGAACCGCACCTGGAAGGTCTCGCCGGCGACCAGGCCAGTGAGGTCGAAGGACCGGAAGATCCAGGTGGCTTCCTCAGCGCCCTGGTGCCCGATGGGGACGGAGGTACTGCTCTGGAAACCGTCGGTGGAGACCTCCATCAGCATCAGGTCGAAGCCCGCAAACGCCGAACCCGGGCCGTCGGCGAGCTGGAAGTAGTCGATGAAGCTGATCCACACCTCGGTCGCGCCGGTTGCATCGATGGGCTGGCTGGTGGCGGTGCCGGACGAGGGACCGCCGTCATCGGACAGGTAGTTGTAGCTGTCAGAGTTGAAGTTGAGGCTGCACGAGGCGCTGAAGTAGGCCGGCGGGTCGGGGAGGCCGTCGATGCCCCAGCTCGCGCCCGCGCCGGCGAGGGTCACGAGGGTCCATTGGTCGTCGCCGCAGTCGAAGGGCTGGCTGTAGGGGAGCGTTCCCGGGCAGTTCGACAGCTGCGTGGTGCCGCAGCCCGTGGTGTCGTCGCAGGTATCGATGGTGCAGGCGTCGCCGTCGTCGCACACGACGGCGGCGTACTCGCAGGTGCCACCGTTGCAGGTGTCGGTCGTGCAGGCGCTGCCGTCATCGCAGTCGACGTCGTCGGTGCAGTTGCAGAAGGCGCTGGCGCCACAGTCCGCGTCGTCGCAGTCGACATCGCCGTCGTTGTCGTTGTCCTCACCGTCGTTGCAGACCGTCTCGGTGCCGGCCACCTCGAGGATGAAGTCGGTCACGGCCGCGGCGGCCTGGCCGTCGACGACGATGTAGTAGGTCGCCGGTCCGGTGAGGTTCACCGTCAGCGTCGGTTCCGCCGTCGTGTCGGTAGCCGCGAGGCAACTGGTCGCATCGCCACAGTCGGTCAGCACCGCGACGATCCCGTCGAAGGCGCCGGGGCTGTTGCTGAGATCGAGGGTGACGTCCTGACCGAGGTCGACATCGATGGCATAGACCGTGTCACCCTGACCGAGCCCCGGGGCACCGGTGAAGTTGGCCGCGACGCAGTCCGCCGCGTCGATGGCGAACTGATCGCTGAAGTCGGTCAGGTCCTCGGCGACGATCCCGCCGAGCGCAACGTCGTTGGCCGCAGCACAGGTGTCGCCTGCGAGGGTCACGAAGAGGTCGAAGGCCCCCACATCGCTGGCGGTGACACCGTCGACAACGATGGTGACAGGGTCTCCGGCGCCGCTCACCGTGATGTCGAGGGTCTCGACGCCTCCGGCGCCGCTCTCGTCGACGCCCACGGTGCAGCCGGTGGGATCACAGGCCGCCGCACTCGCAGTCAGGATGGCGTCGAAGCCGGTGGGAGTGAGCGTGACCCGATAGGTCGCGTCGGGCGTGCCGGTGAAGGTGTACACGGCGTCGGCGGCGTCGAGGCCGGCCTCGGGGCCTAGCGGGGCGCAGCCGAGGGCAGAGCCAGTGGACATTGTGTTGGTCTTGTCGGCGGTGGTTCCCGCGGTGACCGTGTCCAGTGGAAGGTCGGTCGGTAGACCGCACGCGTCGCCGTCGCACGAGGGGTCCGTGCAGGCCGGGCCGCAGGCCGCGACGTTACTGCAGGTGCCTGCGTCGCAGGTGTCGGCGGTGCAGGGGTCGCTGTCGTCGCAATCGGCATCGACGGTGCACCCGGCAGTAACGTCGGTGCCAGCGTCCGTTGCAGCGTCAGGAGCGGTGTCTGCGGTCGCATCGGTCACCGCGTCGGCAGTGGCGTCGGCGGTTGCGTCGGCGGTTGCGTCGGTCACCGCATCCGGAGTGGCGTCGGCGGTCGCGTCACCGGCCACGTCGGCGGCGGTGTCCGTCACAGCGTCGGCGGTCGCGTCACTCACGGTGTCGGCAGCGGCGTCGCCTGTAGCATCGGCAGCGGCATCGCTTGCAGCGTCGGCAGTGGCATCGCTTGCAGCGTCGGCAGTGGCATCGCCTGCAGCGTCACCCGCGGCATCGCCAGCAGCGTCAGCAACGTCGCCTGCACTGTCGGCAGCAGCGTCACCCGCGGCATCGCCGGCAGCGTCACCCGCGGCATCGCCAGCAGCGTCACCCGCGGCATCGCCGGCAGCGTCGGCGGCCGTGTCGCCGGGAACATCGCTCACTCCGTCCGCCGCGGCATCGGCGTCGTTGGTGACCGCATCAGGCTGGGGCGTGTCGCTCGAGACATCCACGGGCGGAGTATCGGGCTGAGCGTCCGTGGTCGCGTCGGGCGCGGCATCGGCCGTGGTGTCAGTGGCCGTGCCGTCGCCCACCGAATCCGTGGAGGTCTCCGCGTCGATGCCCGCGTCCGTGACGATGGACGGCGCGGGGTCTTCGGGGCAGGCGCCGAGTGCGATGACGGCAAAACAAGCGAGAAGTCGCAGAGCCATGGGGCTTCCTCGGTGTGGTTTCTGGACGGTGAGTGGGGCCGCAGCACTCAGAGAGTGCCGTAGAAACTCGATTTGGGGTAGGCGATGCCGCCGTCGGCGGTCTGGCGGTAGTCGATCCCCACGTCGAAGAACAGGTGGTCAAAGTCCTCGCGGTGGTCGGCCACAAAATCGATGATCGGCCCGGGATAGTCGAAGCGGGCCAGGAACCAGGCCAGCTGGTCCACGTCGATACCCGAGTAGTAGATGCCGTCGGCGCGGCGCTTCTTGGCGACGCAGACCCGCTTGCAGGCGAAGAGTCGCGGGATGACCACCGCCGACAGGACCGTCGGGTCGACGCTGTAGTCGACGAACACGCTGGCGCGTAGCAGCGACAGCATCAGGTCGACCTCCGACTTGGGCGGCATGAAGCGGTAGGTGTTTTCCAGCTGGACGTCGCCGTCGGCGGTCAGGTTGTAGGAGCGGCCGGCGTGCTCCTCGGTGCCCGTCATGTAGAGGCTGATAGCGTCGACGCTGCCGCGTTCCACGGTGTCGGGGAACAGGTCGAAGCTGGCCATCATGTAGGGTGCCCACTCGGGCACGGCGGGCTTCAGCTTCAGCCAGGGCGCCAGAGTCTCTGACAGTCCCGCGATGGTGGCCTTCGGGTCCTGCTTCTGGGGATCGTAGAAGTAGAGTTCGATCCAGAGCTTGCCGGCGTCGTGTTTGAGGCCCCAGACGGTCATGTCCCGACCCAGGGACGCCTGAATCGCCAGCAACGCCGGTCGCAGGTCCATGGCCCCGGCGTGCTCCAGCGCATGCCACAGGATGTTCTCACTGCGCAGCTTGCCTCGGGGCGACGTGCGTGGCCGATACGGCTCGAGGCAGTAGTCGAAGTAGCGGTCGTGCGGGTCCTGGCGGAGCAGGTCGGTCGCGGCGGCGTCGGGTTCAGCGGTCACGGGACTCCACCACATGCCAGGGCTTGGGCGGGGACGCAAACGTCAGCGGCCAACCACGCCGCTCGTGGGCGTCGAGGACGGCAATCGCCCAGGCCATCAGCGGCTCCACCTGGTCAGGCCGCGTGGTGCCGCGACGCACGCGATAGGACAGCGCATGGTCGCGGCCTCGGTGGTAGACCCGCGGGGCGTCGGTCGGCTCGAGGAACACCGCCACCTCGCAGTCGTCCGTCGCGACGCATACAGACGGGTCCAGACGCCAGGTCGTCGCCGCGGCACCACGAGGCTTCACGTAGACGGTCCAGCGGTCGTCCCCAGGCAGGGTCGACCAGCCGACGGACTTGATGACACCCGGCGCGAAGGGCAGGGCGGCGGCGACGGCGGCCGTGTCCCAGCCCGGCAGACGCTCCAGGTGGGGCACCATTGCTTCACCGTCGGGCTTCAGTGGAGCGATGAACCATGCCTTGGTCCTCGCCGGTTCGGGGGACACCTGGCGGCTCTCGACGATCCCTCCCAGGCTGAGGCCGGCGGCCCAGCCTGCCAGAGGCGCGGGGGCGTTCCCGGGAAGCGCCTCGTGCTGGTGATAGACCTTCGTCTCGACCCGCGCGTCCGCAGCGATGTTCACGCCGATGACATGCGGCGGCGGCTCGACGTCGCCATGCCCGAGGGCCCGAGCGGCGTCTCGACGCACCGATCGAGCGGCGTCGGACGCGTTCAGGTAGAGCTTGGCCACCCGCGTGCTTGCGTCGTCCCACCCTGCAATGAGCGGCAGGGCGTGGCCCATGGCCACCGTCAACAGCGCCCGCGCTTCCTTGCGTGTCGAGCTGTCGGGGATGACCGCGTCCACGACTGCGGCAGCCACCTCCGGAGCAAGCCCCTCGACCATCATTCGCCGGCCGGTGACGGCCACACCTGGCCCGCCTCGGACCGACGCTTCGAGGGCATCCTGGCCGACACCATGCGCCGCGAGCACACGGTGGACCCGCTCTTCGAAGGCTTGGCTGGGCTCGGAAGTTACGGCCATGGCGCGCAAGTCTAGCGCTTCGCTACGCAGGGAAACAGCGTGGTTCGTTGACTCTCCACAGGCACGGGCGGCATTCTCGCGACATGCGACGTGACCGCCGCGTAGCGCTTCTGGCCCGAGATCTGGTCTGGGGGGATACCTCCGGCGGCTCGCTGCCGTTTTCCTACGCCGTCGCCAAGCTGGAAGCGTCGCTGCGAAGCGCCCCGGACCTGGCCGATGTCGAGACGAAGGTCATCGATCTTCAGAGCGACGACCCCGACGCATTCATGGCAGAGATCGAGGCGTTCAAGCCCACCTTCATCGGCGCATCGTCGTACATCTGGTCGGTCGGGACGTTCTCGAAGCTGGCCAGCCGGGTGCGCCGCTGGGACCCGTCGGTGGGCTTCGTGATGGGCGGTCCGGCCGCCCGCCCATCGGTCATGCGTCTGGCACCGTACGCGCCTCACGCCAGCGCCATCGACGGGCTCGTGGCGGGCGAGGGTGAGGAGGTCATCCGCGACCTCCTGCGCAGCCATGGGGCGAGCGGCGGTGGCCGAGACTGGGTGCGTCAGGTGGCGGGCGTCCAGGTGCATGACGCCGCCAGCGGTTCTTGGGGGCTCACCGCGCCGGTCGAGCGTCCACGCATCAACGCTTATGCCTCGCCCTACCACCTGGGCATCGTCCCGGCCGGCGGCGTCGGGTACCTTGAGAGCTTCCGTGGCTGCCCCATGAGCTGCTCGTTTTGTCAGTGGGGCGACGCCCGCCCGGACCGGGTGCACTCGGTCGAGTACCTCGCCGCCCACCTCGAGGGGCTCAAGGCTTCGCAGGTCGACCAGGTCTACGTCGTCGACGCCGCCTTCAATCTCAGCCCGCGCGCGTTCCGAAATCTGGTCGAGGCCGAGCGCCAGGTGGGCGCCCTGGCCAACAGCACCGTGCTGGGCAACCTCTACCCCACCATCATCAACGACGACCACCTGGCCCTGTTCGACAGCTTCGGCCGCGCCGACATCAACATGGGGCTGCAGAGCATCCATCCAGAGGTGCTCAAGAAGCTCGGCCGTCCGTTCGACCTCAAGCGGTTCGACCGGGTGCTGGGCGAGGTGCGGAGCCGCTATCGCCTGAGCCTGGAGATCATCCTCGGGCTTCCCGGCGACAACCCCGAATCCTTCCGTGAGACCCTCGACCGCACCATCGAGCTGGCCGATCGGGTGCGCGTCTTCTACTGCCTGGCGTTGCCCGACGCGATGTTGGAGACCGCCGAGCGCGACGGTGTGACCTACGACCCGGCGACCTTCGAGGTGCGGTCGGTGCCGGGCTGGAGCGAGAAGGTCCTGCGGCGAGAGTGGGACCGGGTGCGCGAGATCGCATCGAGCATGCACAGGCCGGTGATCGCGCCGGACTGGTGCGAGTTCGATACGGCCGCCCAGACCCGTGCGGAGGTCGTGGCGCACACACGCCCCGGAACACGCATGTCGCAGGATGTCATGGAGCGGCTGCACCATGCGGTGGCTGACGCGGCCATGGGATGGCGTCTGTCGGGGGCGCGTTCAGAGGGCTCGCGCTTGCTGCTCGACCTGGAGGGGGCGGGAGGACCGCTGGTCCTCGAAGTGCGCCGAACCTCTACGGAGCAGAAACACTTCAAGCAGCACGACGAGCTGGCCTACTCCTACCGCGGCGACAGCCCCGGTGACATGAAGCAGCTGGCGGCATTCATCGCGCAGGTTCACGATGGGGTTGGCGCGGAGCTCCCCGCGCTGCTTGAAGGACCCGATGCCGATGCTGCCTGACCATGTCGACCCGAACGCGCTGAAGCAGCTCAGAGAAGAGGGGTACTGCGTCTTCGAGTCCGCGTACAGCGACGAAGAGGTGGACTACTTCAAGCACACGCTGCTGGACGCCTGGTCGGAGCTTGGCCGCCCCAGTCTGCGCGCCAACCCGCCGGTGAAGCCCGCCGACGACGTGGAGGTCGGCCCCGCCGGCATCATCTTCCACAAGTTGACGCGGCGCTGGCCGGAGATGGCCGAGAGGCTCTACAAGCGGACCATCGTCGAAACGATGCGCGCGCTGATGGGCGGGTTGGTGTTGGAGCTTCCAGCAGGCGTGCTCAGCGACGCCACCCGGCCGTTCTTCGACTGGCACGTGCACATCGACGGGGTGGACGACGCCTACTACGAAAACAAGCGGCCGTTTCCCCGCTTCGAGACGTCCGAGCGGGTCACCCACCTGCTGTATCTGGACGACATGACCCCCGAGATGGGGCAGCTGCTGGTCTATCCGCGGCGCATCACGGATCCGACCGAGCCTCCCTTCGACAAGACCTTGTCGCATTGGGAGGGGGCGATTCCCATCGCGTGTCCCAGGGGCAGCGTGGTCGTTCTGGAACAGTGTACCTGGCACGCGGCGCGCCGCATGGAACGCAAAGGGATCCGGTCCTTCGTGGGCAGCTACTTCGCCAGCGGGCGGGCGGAAACCACGCCGCTGGCCGACCCGGAGCTGGCGAACTGGGAGGGTGACGACCCGGTGTTCCGTTCGGTGCTGCCGGGGCGGGCGTGACCTCCCAAGACATTGCTGAAGCCGTGGCGCGTCAGGGCTACGCGGTACTGCCCGACCTCTACGCCGCTGATGAAGTCGCTGCCATCCGGGCGCCCATCGCGTCCAAGTACGAGCGGCTCGGACGGCCTCGGACATGGGCGCGCCCTCCCAGACATCCGGAGCTGGAGGTCGAGGTCTCTGTCGTGGGGCTCATCTTCCATCACCTGGGCAACCACTTCCCCACGCTGCCGCCGCTGTTGATAAGGCCGGATGTGGTCGCGGCGGTCCGGTCGGTGCTCGGCGAGGACATGCACCTGGAGTACACCAGTGCGGTGGTGAACTTCGGCGACCGGCCGTTCTTCAAGTGGCACATGCACATCGGTGGGGTCGACAACATCCTGTACCGACGCCGTCAGCACTTTCCGCGGTTCGACCGCGTGGAGCGCGTGGCGACGCTGCTCTATCTGGACGACTTGAACGACGCCATGGGCACGCTCAGGGTTCTGCCGCGTCGTGTCGACGAACCGACCGAGCCACCCCACGACCCCGACGTGCAAGCCTGGCCGGGCGCCATTGAACTGGCGTGTAGCGCAGGGACGGTGGTCGTGATGGACCAGGCCACGTGGCACGCTGCGGCTGCCAAGACGAGCTCGGGGCTGAGGGCCTTCATCGCCTGCTATTGGACGGCGGCGAGCGCACCAGATACGTCGTACAAGGATGCTTCCCTAACGGCGTTCGCAGGGGATTATCCCCTCATCGATTCGGTCGCGGGCTACGAGCGGCGGGACCCCGAGGACCCTTGGCAGGTCGTCGAGGGTTGGAATCCAGAAGCGTGACGGATCATCAGTGACACGAACTGGACGCGGCTGCGGCCCAGCGTGGGCTCGACGTCGGCGGGTGGAACAGGGTCGTGGTCTTCTACGGCAACGACATCGAGTTCAACACGCCGCTCAGGGACGTTGTCATGAGAGACTTCGAGCTCTTTACGACCACCACGCCCCGAGTGACGCGCTCAAGCTTGCGTCCACCCACAAACGCTGGCCCGAGCTCAAGCGAATGCTGGAGCGGCGTGTGGCCTCGAGAAGGGAGCTGGACGCGCGAGAAAAGGTCCTGCTCAAGTTGGCTCGCAAGAAGTGCGGGTCGTCCGAACAAGCCGAGAGCGGCTAGGGACTCTCCTCGGTCAGCAAACTGAGGCAAGAGGCAGGCCGGGGCGACAACGATGGTCTCGGGAAAGGCCGCCGTCGAGATGGGGCCGACTGTCCCCAGTGCAGCGCCTCAAAGGACAGCAACGCGTTACGACTGTAGTGGGAAACGAAAGTCCCCACAATCGGGCGAGTGGTGAAGGTAGTCCCCAGCTGAATCGCTGGTTTGTGGGTGCCCTGTCTTGTAACTCGTTGAAGTTATGAGGGTGTGGGCTCCGGCACGAGTCTTGTAACGCGAGGGTTCCGCATTGAACCCACGGAGACCGCCAATGACTTATGACGCCGCACGCTCACCCGTTTTCACCACCTCTGTCTCGGAGGCTGGCGAGACAAGCCGAGAGGCGGCAAGCCCTTCGGTTGGTGGCTACGCCGAGCAAGTGGCCGCACTTTCGCCTCAGGCGCCTGCTCACACCTACCAGAACCAGGCAGCGGCGATGGCGCCACTCCAATGCAATACAGGCGAGGTGGCTTCTGGTGTAGATGCGCACGCCATCGCCGCGAGAGGGGTGCATGCTGGAGGTGGTGCGCTGCCCTTTGCGGAACGCATTCAGGCGTCGTTTGGGCGTTTTGATGTGTCGGGGATTCGAGCTCATACAGACGGCGCCGCGGCAGATGCGACGAGCGCTCTTGGAGCAAAGGGGTACGCACACAACGGAGCTGTCGCCCTGGCCCCTGGCGCCGACCTCCACACCGTGGCACATGAGGCTGCTCACGTAGTCCAACAGCGGGGCGGGCTTCAGCTGAAGGGTGGAGTTGGCAAGGCCGATGATCAGTACGAGCAGCATGCCGATGCCGTTGCCGATGCCGTGGTCGCGGGTGAGTCCGCAGTCTCCCTGCTGGAGAATCTCGACGGGCAGCAGCCTGGGGCAACCAGTTCGCGTGCGACCCAGCTAAAGGAGAAGCCGGGTGAGAAACCCGGAAAGGCGCGTAAGCTGAGCAAAGCCACGCGGAACAAGTTGATTGCCGACACAAAGGCGGTCATCCCCTATGCCGCGATGGCGTTCATGAACGCATGCAGCAACAAAGAAGCCGAGCTTGGCGCGGCGGTGAAGAAGAAGGTCGACGTTGCTGGGCTTGTGTTCGACGTGGCTATGGCCTTCATCCCCCCGGCCGTCAGCACAGGAGCAAAGAACCTACTTCAGGGGGTCAACAGCACACTTGAAGGTGAAGCGTTGGAAGCAGCCGTAAAGGCTGCTGAAAACAGTCTTCGTGGGGGGGCGGTTCGTGCGGAAGCAAAGGGGTGGTCCGGTATGTTGAAGAAAGGCCTTCAAGCGTCGGTGAAGGCCAAGAACGCCAGTCCAGGCTCGTATGTCAAAGCACTCAGGGGCTTGGCGCCAGAGGCCTATCGTACGGCGACCAACGGCATCGACGACAAACTCTCGGACGCCGACCTTCTCGCCCAGGCTGTCTACTGGCAGTCGAAAGATGTTGTCGATGTCGCCTACTACGAGGGGCTGATTGCGGCAAAAGTTGCAGCTCTGCAGCTCGTGACAGGGGCCATCACTGCTCCAGGAATAAAGTGGGGGACTCCCCCTTCCCAGTTCGGACAGGCCGTCTTCTGCGTCAATCGGAGAGGCCGTCCGACAAAGAACCGGGTGGGTGGCACCATGGCAGTCGTCAACTTCCTCAATCGAGAGGACACCAGCGTGATCTTCTATGTGCCCGCAGGGATGGAAAATGCCGCAATCGCCAAGCATGTCGAGGAGTACGGCACTCCTCCGCGGGACAAGTACGTCTGTAGAGGTGGTCGAGCCAGCCGGTATCAGGGGTAGGCGAGGATGACCAGTAGCCGAAAGAGCGTGCTTGCTGTTGTGGTGCTTTCGGTCGCGGCTGCGCTGGTGTGGTGGGGGTTGTCCCGGGGCGAAGGCCACCCCATCGTCGGACTGACACCGTTGGAGGGCGCCAGGGCCGCGGTCGTGGTTCAACGCGGAGAGAAGGAGGACGTCCTCCTTCGTGTCGATCCAGATGGCGTTGAACGTTGGTCCCTTCCTCTTGGTGCACGAGTCGCAGCTGAAGGCGGGGGCCACGGTCTAGCGACAGTGGGTGGAAGACTCTACGTCCAGCTGGCCAATCAGGTCGGAGCCCGTGTTGAGAGCCGGCTGGTGGACACCGAAACGGGCCAGCAACTCTGGCGAGTACGGAGGTCTGGTGGGAAAGGGGTGGTGTTCGTCGGACCGACCCTCGTAGAGGATGTTGTCGTAGACATCGCCCCAACAGGCGGCGTGCATGAAGTGGTCGCCTTGTCTGTCCTGGATGGAAAGGAGGCTTGGAGAACCACGCTCTCGGGGACGCCCATGCGGGTGGCGGCGGTCCCCGGTGGGGTTCTCGTTCGAACATCCCGTGGCTGGCAGGCGGCTGGACCCTCGGCCACCCAGTTGACGTTCCAGCCGCACGGCGAGATCTGCGTGAAGGGCCAGGCCATCTGGGGATTGGCTAAGAGCAAGCAGCTTCAGCGTGCGGACTCAGCGGCGGATTCGGACAAACTGCTGCTGGTTCCCCAGGACTATCTCTGGACCTGCGGCATCCGGGAGGGTGACCTCGTGCTCTTCGGCCCAGTCAATGCGGAAGAGTCCGCAATCACTCGCCTCGATCCTGAGACCGGCGAACCCAAGTGGACAACCAGGCTCCGGGGGCAGGGGAACGCGGATTTGGGGGGCGACATGGACCAACACGCAGGACGGTACAATCCAGGACTCGAGGGCCTCGCGCCGGTGTTGATGGTCCTGCTGGCGGAGCCTGGCACTCGGGCCAACCGGTTGGTTTCCGTGGAGCTCGGCTCGGGGCGGGTTGTCGCACGTCCAGCCAGTAGGTCGTTGCTCGGGAGCTCCCTGGCACGCACTCGCAGCGGAGACTACGTCCTACACAGCGGAATCTCAGGTCGTGTGGAGACGTTTGATGGGACCACAGGAGAGTCCACAGGTGTTTTCGTGGTCGAGGATATTCGCCTTCGAGGGTCCTACGCTGCTGATGGGAAGCTATGGTTCATAGCCCCAGGTGACTCGAGTGGACGGCAGATCTTTTCCCGAAAGATGCCTGGCTCGAGCAACCCAACTGTAGGTGGAACTGACTCGCCCATTTGAAGCGCGCCATCTCACGCTCCTGAAAGCCGCGGGACCCGTTCAAAAACCAACGAACGCATTCGTCAGGCGTCAGCCCGTCAGGTTTCCAAGTCGGGTGATGTCCTCCCGAATGGCGACCCGTTCCGCGTGCAGGCGCGCCAGCGTGCCCTTGCTGCTGTAGAACGCGGCCATCGCGCGGGCGGCGCCGGCCACTTTCTCGATGCGCTCGGTGAACAGGAGCGCGCAGTAGCCGCTGCCCGGCAAGGCGATGAAGAAGGCCACCCCGGCTGCCGCCCAGCTGATCGTGAATCCGGTGACCAGGGCGATGAGGAGCCAAGTCGCCGGGAACAGGAGCATCCCGCCGAAGACTTTGACGGTGGCCAGCATGTCCCCGCCGCCTTCCTTGTCCTTGACCGCCAGCCGGTTGGCCAACCCGCCCAGCAGTCGATAGGTGGCGTAGTGCGTCACCAGCCCGAACAAGGCCGGCACCAGGAGCGCCAGCAGGTACAGCCCGTTGAGCAGGGCGTAACGCGCACTGCCGGCCGCGGAGAACTCGTGCGGCGCGAGGTGCTCCGGTTCCAGCCTCAACTGGTCGAGCTCGGCGTAGTAGCGGTCGACCCGTGTCTGGACCTGTTCCAGCGCCTCGGAGTGGTCGGCGCGGAGACTGTGGTAGCCGTCGAGGAGCCGCTTGCGCAGCGTGAAGCGGTCCTCCAGGACATCGTCCCCGGTGATGTCCTCTTCGGTGGCCGACCGGAAGATGCGCTCGGCGCGCTCCACCAGCTGGATGGCCTCGTGCTTCTCGGACTGCAGCGTCACCTGGTCCAGCGCAGCCTTTACCTTTTCGGTGAGTGCGTTGACCTTGTCGCGCGGGGCGTCGCCGTCTTCGAGCTCGACCTGCGGTACGTCGATGGGCTCGCTGAAGTAGAGCAACGCCGACGACCGGAACGTCATCTTCGAAAGGAAGTAGAGCCCCGCTGGGACAATCTTGAGGCCTTCGACCTGGGCGCCCAGCGCGATGCGGGCGGCGCCCGTCTTGATTTGCCGCAGCTGCGGGTCACTATGGGAGACGCCCTCGGGGAAGATGCAGATGGCGACGTTGCGCTGCATCAGCTCTCGCGCCTTTTTGAACGTCTTGGCGTTCTGGCTCTGGTCGGTGGTGTCCTGACGCCGATAGACCGGGAGCGCGTCGAAGGCTTTCACGATGGCGCTGACGCCCGGCATCTTCCACAACGTCGACTTGGCCACGAAGGTGACCTGCCGCGGTGAGCGCCGGAAGACCACGATGGGGTCCATCAGGGCGTTGGGGTGGTTGACCACGAACAGCGCTGGGCCGTCCGGAATGCGTTCGGTGCCCGCCACCTCGACGCGTCGGAAGAAGATGCGAACGAACAGCTCAAAGATGGCCGTCAGGAGGAGTCGCACCACGGTCAGGGGGCCTCGTAGGCGCCGATGTCCTCGGCGGTTCCGCTGGGCCGCGGAGTGGCCAGCCGGTCGAACGCGATGGCGGCGCCGAACGCGGTGTTGAAGGCGGCGTAGAGGGTGTCGAGGGCCGTGCCGGCGTCGATGGCGGGGGAGCCACTCTGGGGGACCCCATCAGCGTCGAGCATGGGGTCTGCAGAGAGCGAGCCCGAGCTGTAGGGCCGGGCGTCCAGAGCTGCCACGTCGGTGTGGTTGCCGTCGCCGGTGCGCACGGCCATGGAGCCGTCGGCGTCCCAGAAGAGGTTGTTGGCCAGCGTCAACACGTCGCCGCCACAGTCGCTGAGGTCCACCTGCCGGTCGCTCGCGTCCAGGATGAGGTTGTTGGCGACCCACAGCGAGGTCGGGTTGCAGCCCCAGGCGTTGATGCCGTCCTCGACGCCGACGATGGTGTTGGAGGCGGCGACGATGTCGCGGTGGGTCTTCTGGTCGATCTGCAGCCCGCGGGTCACGTTGCTGATGTGGTTGCCGATGACCCAGACGTCCTCAGAACCTTCGATGCGGATGCCGTTGGCGCTGTCGTAGATGCGGTTGGCGACCACCCAGGTGCGGCGTGGGCCCTGGTTGGTGGCGTCGTCGAACCCGTTGCTTCCGATGACCATGGCGTCGCCGCCCGAGGTCGCCGAGTTGCCGTAGTTGAACATCGTGTTCTCGCTGATGACGACGTCGGCGATGGTCTTCAGGTCGACGGCGTTCTCGCGGTCGTCGTGCATGAGATTGCGCCCGATGTAGACGTGGTGAGGTGGGGCCTCGAAGCACTGGTGGCAGCCCTGAAAGCTGTCGCCGTTGTTGTTGTAGAGGTGGCTGTCCAGGATCCAGAGGTTGTAGGAGCCGGCGTTGGCGTTGATGCCGTGGGAGTCGGTGTCGTTGTCGCGCCGATTGTTGCCGATCTCGCAGTTTCGCAGCAGCAGGTCGTGGCCCGAGAGACCCACGACCGGGTTGAAGGCGATAAAGGCGTCCGGCGGGTTGGTGACGCTGACGTCGTCGAAGGCCAGGTGGTCGCCCAGGACGCGATGGCGGGTCTTGTGGAAGAAGGCCAGGTTCTGGATGACGGCGTAGCTCCCGTTCCAGTCGAAGTCGACCCGCTCGCCGTTGCCGTCGTGAAGGATGCGTTCGGCGCCTTGACCCAGCACCAGGACCGGGTCGTCCGACGTGCCGTTGAAGGTGAGGCTGTAGTCACCGGCGATGGAGTAGGGGCCGCCCAGGATGTGCACCACGTCGCCGGCCTCATAGGTCACCGAGGTGCCGCCCCGGAACAGGTCGCAAAGCGGCGTCGCAGCGGTGCCTGCGCCAGCGTTGTCGCAGGCGGGGTTGGTGTTGTCCACGTAGATGGTCGGGTCGGCGTCCGCCGTCGGGTAGTCGTACCCGAACGATGGGGTCGGGATGCCGATGGGGAGACCGGCCCCGGTGGGCGGCATGGGGACGTCGGGCAGGCCGCCGTCGGGCGTCGCGTCGGCCGTCGTCCCGTCTGGAGTTGCTGTCCCGTCTGCAACACCTGTGTCGGTGGCGGCGTCTTGGGTCCCGGAATCGTCAGCGTCAGGTGTCGCACCGTCCGGTGTGCTGCTGGCATCCTGTTGTACCGACGTGTCGGCGTCGACCTGGACAGGCGGCGTGGTGGAGGGGCTGGACTCCGGGCAGCCGGTCAATCCAGCGGCGAACGCGAGGCAGATGAGGTGTCGCATGGGGCCAGCATACGCCTACTCGGCGACGAACTCGAAGACGCCCGAGGTGAGCCTGGGTGACAGGGTCAGGTTGTTGAGGTCTTTGAGGACGATCGGCTTGAGACGTACACGAAACGTCTTGGGACCAAGCTGAAGCGGGTAGATACCTTCGAGAGCCGCCCGCAGAGGGCCAGGGAGCGCGCCTTTGCTGAGGAGCTCGCCCCCCCCGATGACCGGTAGAGCGAGCGCAATGACGGTGCAGTCAAGCGCGAAGCGAGGGTCCGAGACCAGGGCGTCGTAAGGGACGGGCTTGATAGCGATGTCCAGTCCCGGCGGCCTCAGCGTGAAGGCGAGTTCCAGGTCCGATCCCACGCGGCGTCCGGAGATGCGTGCCTCGAGGGTGCGCCGAGAGGCCTTGAAGGAGCCTTGAAAGGACAGGCTCTTGGTGAGCTTGAAGATGCAGGCGACATGGCCCAGGCCCTTGGGGGCGAAGGTCACGCTGAGGTTGGCGTTTGCCGAGGCGGCCGCGTCGAAGTCCACGCTGACCCGCGAGAAGTTGTCGCTGGCGCGCAGCCTGCGCAGGTTGGCGGAGGCGGAGGTGGCGGGGATGGTGAATCTGCCGGAGAGGCGCCCGAAGTCGAGCAGCTTGTCGGTGAGCTGCAGCGCCTCGCGCTTGGTCTCGCAGATGGCGACTCGGCCGTCGTCAGCCGCTTTGTGGGCCACCTCCTTGGCCTTGTTGGCGGCCTTGCAGGCCCCGCATTCGGCGAGCTCGGCGGCCCGGCCCACCTCGCACTCAGCGATACACACGCCTCGCTTGAACCGGCTCGACTGCTGACAACGGGCGCTGCAGTCCTGCAGGTCACACTTGGGTGAGCAGTCTTTCCCACCGGTGAAGGGCGTGCGGATACTGTCGCACTGGGGGAGTTTTTTCTTCAGGTTCACCCTGACCTCGGTGTCGAAGGTGCGGTCCGAGGGCTTGAGGTGCACGAAGTTGGAGGCCGCGATGCTCGCCCTCAGATGGTGGGTGGCGGTGTTGAAAGCGTCCTGCATGTACGCGCGGGTGACCATCGCGGAGGTGTCACCGCTGACATCGCCGAAGGTCTTCTTCTCAAGGGCTCCAAAGGCCTTCTGGAAAGCAGCGTAGGCGGTGTCGAACGCGGCCTGGGTGGTCGGCGTGGGCTTCACCTCGTCGTGCTTGGGAGCCTTGCCGGGCGCAGCCAGGAGCGTCGCACCATCAGGGGTCACGAGGATCGCGGAGCGGTCGTAGGTAAGCGGCACGGTGATCCGCTTGTTGGCGTGGATGGTGACCTTCGTGCCGTCCTTCTGGATGCTCCTGGACACCGACACGGGGTCCAGCTGGGGGATAGGGAGCTCCGCCTGAGCCGGTGATGTCAGGAGCGCGCCGTTGAAGTTCTTGATGAAGTTCTTCAGCAGCAGTTCGACAGCGCCGATGGCCGCGTCGTAGCCGAGGTCCGCGATGAGCCGCTTCTCGTCCGTGTCGGAGAGGGTGTCCAGACGCGCCTGCTGAAAGGCGATGCGGAAGTTGACGTTCTTGGCGTCCATGTCGACGCCGGCCTGGCCGACCAGCGATCCCGACAGCTTGATGTCGTGCTGGGGCCATGTGAACCCGAAGTCCATCGTGACGTTGATCCCCTGCTCGACCAGCGTGGCCTCGACGTTCGTCGTCGTGAGATCGGTGAACCCCTCGAGCTTGGCGACGGCCCCGAACGCGGCCTTGGAGAGCACGCCGAGGAGCTGGTCCTGGAACGTGTCGTCGTCGATGTGGACGCGTACGACGGGCGTCTTCACGTCGGCGAGGCGCGCCTGGCTCGCGGTGACCGACGCCATGCGCTGATCGAGCGTGGATAGAGGCGGCCAACGTTTGTTGACCTCTTTGGCGATGACGCCGCATCCGCTCGCCAGGGATGCGAGGAAGAGAAAAGCTGCGGCTCGCGCGAGGGGGCGCGTACGAGAGGGCAACATGGACCTCGGGGGCATCGGGGGCTTGGAGCATCCCGTGGGTGCTCGCCAAGAGCTTACCCTCGCTGGCGCAGGAGGTGGAGTCGTCCCCTGGGGTCGCTCAGAAGCGGCCTCCCAGCATGAGCCCAGCAGTCCCTGTGCGCGCGTCCAACAGTGGCGCGTACGAGAGCTCGAGTCCGTCAGGATCCGGTCGTGCCTTGTTGCTGTTGAGGACGCCCATCCCGATCGACACGGCCCCGACCGCCATCACGAGCGCACCGAAGGTCATGTCCACCGTCGAGAAATTGCAGGGACCATCGATGGTGGCGGCGCCGATACCGAGGATCGCGGCCCCGCCGATGATGGTGAGCGCGCCTGCAGTGTAGGCCGCGCCCTGCCAGCCCACGTTGTAGTCGGCGGTGCCGGCCCCGATGGCCGTGATGATGGAGGGCACTGCGGCCGGTGCGCCGCCGATGAGGCTGATAGGCCCAAAGCACACCGTGGCCCGGGCCTCGGGTGCGTGAAACGTCGAAAGCCCGGCGATACACGCCAGGAGGAGTAGGGTCCGCATGTGGTCTCCTGCGAAACGTGGGGTTCGCCCGCGAGCGCAGGGCAACCATGGGGAAACCGACCGGCTCGACGCAAACCTCGTGCCTGACGCTGTGATAAGAACAGTGCATGCCCCTTCGATATCTGGTTCTTCTTGCGTGCCTCGCTGCGGCTGGGTGCAACAAGCAGTCTCCCCAACGCGACTCAGGCCCGACAAAGGCTCTGGAAGACGCTGCCCTGGCCAGCAAGCCGGCGCCCAAGCCAACCCTCTGTGGAGCGGAAGCGAAGCGGCAGCTCGGCGTCGCGGCCTGGGCGCGCAGCCGGCTCGCCCTTCGGTTCAAGCTGCTCGACGAGGTTGTCGCAGCACCGCAGGAGGAACGGTCCTGGCAAGAGACCCGGGAGATGGGCGGCGCCCAGCTGCTTTGGGATGTCACCAGCGTCTCGGAGCTCGGCGTTGGAGCCGGTCGTGACGGTTTGACGCTGTCGGGCATCAGCAAGACACCTGACGACGCCGGGGAGGTCATGACCCGCTGGCTCGGGTTTCCCGCCGCGCTCGACGGCTACCGGGCGGCGCGGTTCCGTGGGTACCTGGCCGAAACTGCCATCGAACGGCAATCCGATGGCCAGTATCGCTTTCGCTTCCGGTGGGAGCCGTCAGAGGACGCCAAGATCCCCAAGAAGGTGACCTGCCGTCAGGGCCCCCAAAAGAAACTCGCGCTGAAGCTCCCGGGTACCCATGGCAAGGCTTCGGCAGAGACCAAGGACGGTTGGCATGTCTCGAGGCAGGCCAGCAAGGGGGACCGAAAGGAGGTCGTGGCGGGGCTCGAAACGCTCCTGTCGGACGCGGACGAAGTGATACTCGTGCGAGGCAAAGAGGCTGCACACGTCGAAGCGGTAGCGCTGACCAACGTAAAGCCGCTGTCTGTCAGGCCCGTGAGCAGTTGGAAACGGCCGGGATTGCCGGAAGCTGAGAGCTGGGAGGCCGGGTTCAAGAAACAGTTCGGCAAAGTGGCCCGCCAGGCCTCGGTAAGGGACCAAGAGTTCGGCAAACAGATCGAGCGGCGGTTGGCGGACCTGGACCGACAGCGGGCGTTTCTGCGGGAATTGGATGCGGTGGAGGTCGCACAGCGGCCACTTCGCAAGCTTGGGAGGTGTACGTTCGGGCCGTTCCGGGGCGTGTTGGCGACGCTGGCGGGTTTCTCTTTCAAACCCGGGCTGGTGACCTTGAGGTGGAAGTCCGGCCTGACCGCCGCTCAGAAGGAGTTGGCGCAGTGTCCAGGGGTTTCGTGGGAGTGGAGCGACGTGTCAGGCAAGACCACGGCCGTCGTGCGCGCCGTAGCGTCAAAGCAGGCCTCGGCGGCAGGGTGGTCGCCAGGGCCGGTGGACCTGTCCAAGGACTGGGCTCGTAGTGTCCTCGAGGGCGCGCCGGTGCAGAAGCTCCGTCGCCGGGTGATGGTCGCGCAGGGCTCCCTGGGCCGCGTTGTCGGGCCCACCATCGACCAGTGGCGTCAGCACCGCCTCAGTGTCGGGGTCCAGGTCACCAAGCTTCACGCTGCTCGACTCCCTGAGGCACCCTACGTGCAAATGAGCCTAGAGGGAGAAGGCGAGGCCCATCTGCTCTTTCGGGCGATCGCCCCAAGGCGCGACCAGCGCCAGCGCCAATTCGAGAGCATCGAGGTGGCCGACGGCACCTTCACGATCAAGATGGGCTTCCGGCTGGGTGAGTTCTGACCCCGCGAAGGACCGTGCGACGGTTCGTTCCTGATGACGGTTTACGGAACGCGGCGTGGCGCCTATATACGGCGGTGGAAGTGCATCGGTCCTGGTGGGCCGCGCGGTCTTCAAAACCGTTGTGGGGTGCTGAGAGGCTTCCCCAGGGGGGTTCGATTCCCCTGCATTTCCGCCATGGACTACGCTTCCGGGTCGCCACCGGGAGGCGGTTCTGTCATCATGCGGCGCATGCTGTTGACGGGGTGCTGATGGGACTCGAGGACCGGCTCGAACGCCTGGGCGCCATCGCCGACCAGCCGGAACGACCCGACGATCGCGACATGTCGGGGCCGGGAGGATGCGGTGCTGTATGAGGTCGGGCCTACCGCCTTCTCCGCCCTGACCGCACCCAACGACAGGGTTTCCTTCAAGTTCCTCAACGCGATGGCCATCGGGTTACTGGAGGGGGCAGGGCGCGCCAACCGGGTGTTGGCGCGCATCGAGAAGACCAAGTGGGTGAGGATGTCGACCCAGCGCTAGAGCGCGGACGGACGGTGTCAGTAGATGACCAGGTCTGTCTCGTTCGCCGAGGCGAGCGGCCCGACGTAGCAGCCGCCGTCGTGGAAGAAGACGCCAAAGGTGGACTCGAACCAGAGCTGGAACTTCAGTTCGAAGTCGGTCTCCTCCTCGAAGGTGCGATACGGCACCATCTCCTGAGCTTCACCCAGCCCCGGTGCCTCGACCTGGTTGGCCATGTTCCGGATCCGCGCCGCCAAGTCCTCGAGCGTCGGGGCCGCCTTCTCCGCGTACGTGTCACGAATCAGCATGACGTTGTCTCGGACCTGGTCCTCCAGTCGTTCGCGTTCGTCCCCATTAGCCCCGCCAACATCGTCTGAACGCTCCGCGCAGTACTCGCTGGCCTCCTGCAACGCGACCTGACGCGCCTTGTCCCAATACTCCTCATACTCGAGCTCAGCGCTGGTGATCAGCCGCAGCTGGTCGTCATAGGTGGTCGCATCCTCCCACTCCGGCGGGGTGTCCATCTCCCCAGGCGCCAGCTCCAGGCCGGGCAACCCGGTCAACCCTTCGACGGGAACCCCGCCCGACACCAACGTCTCGAGTGCGTCATAGGCCTCCTTCAGGTCGTCCTGAAGCATCAGTCCGTCACGAATCGCCTCTACGTGAGCCCTCTCGAAGTCGCTGGTCGGGTCGTTGGTGGAGACCTCCTGCTCTCCGCTCAGCAGCCCTTGCTCATTGTCAGTGCGCGCTTTGGCGTCGTAGTTGAAGTACTCGCGATGGGCCGACCAGGGCGTGATGAGACGGTCGTCCACCACGTGGTACTCGCCGTCGATGTGCCCATCGCCGCATTTGCTCACCAGGTCGCCGGTCACCTGGAAATGCTTCACGTCGACCTCGGCGTCGATGTCCCGCATTCGCTGGATGGTCTCCTCGTCGATGCCTGCGCTCTGGAACGTGGTGACGGCCCTGATCGGGTAGTCGTTGCCAAGCTCCGACGCCGTCCGCTGCGCCAGGGCCCCGCCCAAGCTGTGTCCCGTGAGGCAGATGCCGTTGCCAGTGGCGCCCTTGAGCAGCGTCCTGATGCCGGTCACATCGTCGTTGTACTGGGTGCTTCCCACCTCGCCGTGCAGGTCGGCGACGATATCCATGATGTCGTCGAGAAACTCAGTGCCTCGGAAGGCGACGAACGAGATGTGCTCGGGGTGGTCCTCAGCTGGGTCGAACCGGGCGACGTAGAGCCCGGTATCGCTGTTGCTGAGCTCGGCCGTAGCCTTCTGCTGATAGCCCCACTGCCGCAGCATCGCCTTGTCATAGTCGGTGCAGCTGTTCCGATAGGCCAGGTCCTTGGCAAGGTATTCGGCGAGGAAGTCCTCGGCGTCGATGTTTTCGAAGCGGTCGTTGTCCTCCTTCTGCTCCTCGAACCACGCGCGGTCCTGTTCAACCTCCATGCGCTGGACGCCACCCCGACTTCCGCCCGTTGGAGCCGCATCCAGGAGCGCCTCTGCGCTACGACCCTCGACAACGGCAACTGCGACGGCGTCGGCATGGCGCTCGTAGGCATCGTCCGATCGACCGACTCCACCCAAGAGGTGTACGCCAGCGCGCTGCTGGACGAGATGCGCCGCTTCGTGGGCGGCGGTGAAGAGGTCCGGGGCGTCGGCAAAGGCGACGCTTCCTTGGGACGCATACGCCGCGGCCCCCAGGGTGTCACACGCGGCGGTGGCCTTGCCGCCTACGTACGCCGGCGCGCTCGACACGTCATGGTGGCCAAACGCCGCCTGGATTTTCGCGCGGTGGGGGAGTGCCACGGCGCTGCCATCGAACCCCCGCGACGCTACTTGATGGGCGTCCTCGGGTAGTGGGCGGTGGGTGACCGCGCGGCGAAACTGGAGCAGGGCCCGATCCAGGCGGCTGAGTGCCCGCTCGCTGGCGCCCATCGACGCCGCGTAGCTCTCCATCGATGTGTGGCCAGGCACTCTTGCAGGTTCGGTCGTCCGGTCGGTGCGATCGTCGCGTGCCTCGGCCGAGACAGGTCTGTCCTTGGAAAGCTGCACAGGGACCTCGTGGTTGCGGGTCTCAGTCGCACGTGCAAGCGGTGAGCCATCGCGCGTCCCTTTTGAAAACAAGGGCTTGCGTTGTTGTGGGTGTGTCCAGCCGTCCGAGTCACCATGAGGCGGGTCGCGCCGGGCGCATGAGACACACATCCGGCGCGACGACCCGTTGGTTGGGGTGCCGAACCGCCCCTGCTGCACCGGTCAGTCCGCCACCACCCCTTTCAGGAAGGCTTCGCCGCGGAGCTGGCGGCCGCGAAGGTAGTCGAACAGGAAGCGGCCCATGCGCCACTTGTCGCGCCGCAGGTAGTGCAGCATCCCCAGGTTGTCGTGGAGCAAACGGTGCACGCCGTAGGTGTGGGTGGCGAGGAGTTCGACGTTTTTGAGCGCGTCGACCTCGCCCGAGCTCATGAGCTTGCCCAGCATCAGGACGCTGTCGAGGGCATGCGGGTCCAGGACCGGCATGCCATGTCCATCGGTGGAATGCAGCACTACCACTCCCGACACCCGGCCCAGCCGCTCGGCTACGGCGGCACCCAGACCGTCGGTGGTGTCGACGCCGACCGGGTCGGGGTAGATGCACACCCCGTCGAGCCCCAGCGCCTCGCAGCGGTCTATCGCCGCGACGGCGAGGTCCGGGTCCCGCGGGTCGATGGCGCCGGTGGCCCGGAACTCGCCGGGATGGGCCTTTGCAAGACCAGCCAGCGCCTCGTTGAAGCGCTCCAGGATGGGGGCGACCACGTCGCTGGTCTTCTGCCAAAGGGCAGGTGCATCGAGCACCAGCAGAGGTTTGCGGCCGTACTCCTGGGCCCAGGCGCGGATGCGCGCGATATCGAAGTGCTGCTCTTCAGCCACCGCAACACCTGCGGTTTCGAGCACGTCGATGAGCGTGGTCGGGACCGCGTGCATGTGCAGCGGCGGCAACGTCCTGCTGCCCACTGCCGGCTGCACCATCGAGCCCTCGCCGCCGACCAGCTGGCTCGCGTTGTCGCGGTAGATGCCCTCGGCGACAGCGCCAGGCAGGTGTCTCTTCAGGTTGCCGGTCCAGTAGCGCATCTTGGACCGCGACGCCCAGACGAAGTCGGATGCGAACACCACATGGGAAGGGTCCGCGAACGCCATCAGCGCCTCGAGCGCGTCCGGGTTCACGAACTTCGCGGTGTCGAAGTACAGCTGGCCACGCCAGGCGTCGAGTCGGTCCGCCAGGTCGGGGCGCAACCTCCTCAGCGGCTCCACGAGGGCCGGGAGCACGCCGCCGCCGTGGGCTGCCAGCGTTCTTAGATGCGGGAAGCGCGACGGAACGTCGGCCTCCAGCATGGACAACAGCGAGCGGGTGGTGTCGAGGAACCACCAGTAGAAGACGTTGAGCAGGCCGGCGCTCTCTTTGGCGGGGTGGGTGTTGGGATGCACGAACACGAGCCCACCGTCTCGACCCAATCGATCGAACAGCGGCGCGTAGGAGGGCTCCCCCAGGTAGCGGCCGCCGACGTTACTCATGAGGATGACGCCGTTCATGGGCCCCGAGGCGACGCAGCGCTCATACTCTCGGACCGCACCGTCGACGTCTGGCAGCGGGAGCGACGCGAACCCGCCAAACCGGGTGGGATACCGGGCCATCGTGGCCATGATGTCGTCGTTGCAGACCCGCGCCAGGTCGCGCGCCGCCGCGTCGTCGCCGAAGTGGACGCCAGGGCAGGACACGGAGAGGAAGGCCCGCTCGATGTTCCAGGCGTTCATCATCGACAAGGACTTGCGCGCGTTCCAACGGGGCACAGAGACGCCGCCGACCTTAGTGATGCCGCGGTTGGCCAGGGCCTGCCGGTAGGCGGGGGGCACCGCGTGATGCTGCAGATCCCACAGGGTGGGGTGGCTGGACATGATGACCCTCCTCAGTGTCGGGCGGCTCGAGCCGCCGCGACGGTGTAGGTGTTGGTCCCGATGACGCTGGACTCCGTCACGGCGGCGTGGGTCGCGTCGTCGAAGGTGAAGGTCCAGCGGGTCGGGCTCGAGTAGCCGATGACCTCGAATTCCACCTCCAGGGTGGTCGGGTCCGACCAGTGCGCGCGGGCGGCGTAGATGTCGTCGTTGCAGGTCGAATAGCGCCTCAGGCCGTCCAGACCCGCCTGGAACACTGCGGGTTCACCATCCTTGGTGAAGGACACGGTCGCCGCGCTTGCTTCGGGCGCGAAGTCGAAGGTGAAGGCGTCGTAGTTCCACGGGTTGTCAGCGGCCAGGAACACAAGGCCCGCGACGTCCTCCGAACGCGGCACAGGAAGAACGACCTCGGTGCGCTCCTCCTGCGGGGCCGGAGGCTGGCTCCAACGCTGTAGCGCCTCGAATGCCTCCGGGTCCTCCTCGACCGCCTCGTCCGACACCACCGCGGGCAGGATGCGTTTGAACAGCAGCATGGCGGGGAGCATGGCCAGGCGGCCGGCGAACTTGTTGGTGGCAGACACGACGAGATTCTGTTCGGGGGCGACCATGATGAACTGGCCATTGACGCCAATGGCTGCATAGGTGCCCTTTTTGCCTAGCCACCACTGGTAGCCGTAGCCCTCGGAGAAGGGGCGGGCCAGGTTGGTGAAGAGCCAGTAGCCGCCGCTGGTGATGTAGTCGGGACGACCGTTCGCCTTGCGGATGTAAACGTACTTCCGGGGGCGCCCGTGCACCTGGAGGGAGTGACGCACCCATTGCTCGGATACGACCTGTCGGTCGGCCCAGCGCCCGTGCTGAAGATAGAGCAGGCCGAGTTTGGCCATGTCGCGGGGCTGCATCCACATCCGCGCGAAGCCCACGTTGGTGCCCCGAGAGTCCGTCTCCCAGCGGACGCCGTCGATGCCCAGGGGGCCGAAGAGGTGTTCTTTGGCGAACGTCAGCGCGCTGGTGCCCGTCGCCCGGGTCAGTATGGCGGACAGCAGGTACGTGCTGATGTTGCTGTAGTCGAAGCGGGTGCCTGGCTCCGCGTCGAAGGGCAGGGTGAGCACGTGGGCGACCCAGTCCTCGGTGCTGGTCATGGCAAATAGCCCCTCCCACCGATACAGGAAGCTGTCGCGGCTGCGCAGGCCGGTCTGCATGCTGAGGAGGTGATCCAGGGTCAGCCGCGTCCAGCGGGCGTCCAACCCCCGTTCGTCGATGCCCAGGAGGTCGATGAGGCGAGCCTCGGGACCGCTGATGGCTCCGCGGTCGATCGCGATGCCTACGAGGATCGACATCACGCTCTTGGCGCAGGAGTTGATGACGTGGGGGCGCCCGTGCGGGAACATCGGGTTGGGGTAGAGGTCGGCGACCATGTGCCCGTTGCGCACGATGGTCAGGGAGTCGAGGACGATGCCCTTGGCCTGCAGCGCCTCCATCATGTCCACCAGCTGGGCTGAGGACATCCCCTGGGCTTCGGGGGAGGTCTGGGACCAGGCGCCGTTGGGCCAGTCCCTCAGAGGTGTCGGGGATGGGAGCCTCCGCTCGCGGTCCGTTCTGCACCATGTCATGACTCACCTCCCTGTCGTTTCTGTCTCCTTGGTTGAGGCGACCGATCGGTCGCGACCGGTCGGTCGCTTATGGTATAGTCACCGAAGAACGGCCCGGGAAGGGTCTTTCGATAGAATCGCCACGGGTCGCTCAGGACCGCCCGTCATTGGACGCCGACATGCCGCGCAAAACTTTCTTGAACCTGTCGCCTCAACGGCAGCAGGAGATCCTCAACGCCGGGTATCGGGAGTTCGCCAACAGCGACTTCCAGAGCGCCTCCCTGTCCAAGGTCATCAAGGGGCTCGGCCTGGCCAAAGGTAGCTTCTACCGGTACTTCGACTCGAAGCTGGACCTCTACCTGCACCTGTATCGGTCGGCCCTGGCCGAGCTCCCTGCGCGCGTCGGACGGGCGTTCTCCGACCCTTCGGTCGACTTCTTCGATGAGTGGCTCGCCTTCACCGAGTCGGCCATCGCCCTGGACCAGGAAGCGCCCCCCTTCGTGGCCTTCCTCGAGAACTTCGACGACGCCGTGGCAAAGGAGCATGGGCTGCCCATGCTGCACCACATCCCCTCGCGGGTGGCGCAGGCCCAGGTCATCATCGAGCGCTACAAGGCGGCGGGCTCGTTGCGGAGCGACCTCCCCAGCGAGGTCATGGCGCACTTTTCGGTGTTCGTGCGGGATGCGATGCGGACCTGGTACCGCAACGGCGGCTCGCGTGAGGGATTGGACCAGCTGCTGGAGTGCATCCGGAGTGGGATAGGCGCCAGAGCGACCGAAGGCGAGTCATCGCCGCGGCGATGACACACAGGCCGTGGCACCGGCGACACAAGCGGACGCGGCCGCTCCGGGAACCACCCACGGGGCAAGGGGCAGCGGACCTGGCACGGGGCTTGTAGTCACCTGAGCACACACGCTTCAGGAGGTGCCTCATGCGACTCGCTCACGTTCTCACCCTCGCCACGGTCCCGTTTGCTCTGATGGCCTGTGATGTCGGGCTGGATGCGGCCGCTGCCGATGCGTCTGAGGTCCTCGACAGCTGGGCGGATGGTGGCGAAGTCGTTCCAACATCCTTTCGCGTGGCCTTTGAAGGGCCGGGTATCCACGAGGACCGGCACCACCGGGCGGAGCAACAGGCCTCGTTGGACCCGAGGTCGCGGCACGGCATCCCTGAGCCTGGCGCTGCGCAGCCAGAGGTCGAGCAGGGCGCCGATGACTTCGACGCGGAGGGCGCGCTGCAGGCGTTCCTGGACGGCGTGCCGCGGGGGCAGGTCGAGGTCGAGGCCGAGGCTGAGACCGCCCTGAAGGTTGGCCCCCTGGTCTACATCCGAGGCCTCGACTACGACGACCAGGACCCGCGACAGCACGTGAAAGACGTAGAGCCTGAGAGCATGGCGCCGGACGGGCAATGGATCGGCCTTGTGAGCAAAGGACGGGTTCTCATCACCGACTTTGACGAGGAAGACTTCGGGCCGGCCACCTTCAAACTGCGGCGCAAGTATCGTCGATACGTGGCCCGCAAGGTGCCAACCAAGAAGGCCCTCGCCACTACTCTCGCCGGTTGGGTGGGGCGACCGCTGGAAGCCATTGATGCGAAGGGAGGGACGTGTCGCGGCGTCGTCAGCGATCTGTACGCTGAGGCCGTGGTGGTCATCGGAGAGCGCAAGGCGCGATCCTGGAAGGGCGCCATCAACGAAGCATCCCGCCACATGGCTACCGCGCAGGAGGTCTTCGAACTCGACGGCCCGACGCTGTGGGGTGAGGTGAAGTGGTCGTCGCGACGCTGCGCACGTGAGGCCGTGGTCGCGCGGACGGCCGGGGCGACCATGCCCACGGTATTTGTCGCCGACAAGGTCGCCCATGACCGCCGCGGCTATCTGGTCGAGACCCACTACCTCTGGTCGCCCGAGTGGAAGCTCATGCAGGAGCGGTTCGAGAAGACGCACCACGGCACTGAACTCCGGCGCATCTGGACCGATAGCGAGGTTTCCAGCGCCATGTACCGGGCGGGTGACACGTACATGGGCTTCGCCACCTCGGGGAACGATGAGGAAGGTTGCGACACCATCGGTGAGTCGATGGGTATGCTGATGACTCTCGATGGCGAGGTGGTGACGACCGTCGACCGCTGGGGCTTGATGAACAACGGGGTGCCGGATGTGGTGCTCCACTTTTCGGGCACCAGCGCGTGGCTCGGCCTGGACGTGGGCAACTCCCTGTACCGGCTCGGTTACTCCGACACCGACAGTATCGGCGGGACGGTCATGACGCCGGCATTCGACTGTGGCTGCTGAGCGCCGGTCATGGGTCTCGGACGGGCAAGAAACGTTCCTCGCTGGTTTTCGTGGCCGGGTGGAAGTTGCCGTTGAAGTACGGGCTGATGGTCCAGGCACGGTCTCGGGCCTCCCCATCGCCCCCGGGTAGCGATGCTGTGGAGGTCCAGTGCAGCTTCAACGGGACCTTCTTGAACGGATGCCCCGCGGTCAGGATGGGGTTGAACTGGGACCAGTCCAGGAGGCTGAACAACTCCCTGAAGTTCGGCAGGCGCCAATCGCCCGCGGCAGAGCCGTCGCTGAGGTTGCACGCGCCGTCGGCCAGCTGAGCGCTCGAGGCCAACGCCTGGTCGAAGCCAGCCGGGTCGAAGCAATCGGCCTGCTGAAGCCAGACGAGCCCCGTGAGGTTGTCGGTGATGCTCCCGTCCCCGTTGTCAGTAAAGCGCGGCTGCGGCCAGACCACCCCGGCCCGGATGTCGCCGTCCTGACCGGTTCCGTCGCAGGCGACCGAGGCTCCAGACGCGTCGAAGCAGTCGGTCTGGTTCGTCGCCGGCAGCGCCACGGGCGCGTTAGCGGTGTCGGCGTCGTTGCGGACCGGCAGGACCCAATAGTCCAGGCTTTTTGGCTCACCCGCCTTGAACACCCCCGACCAGCCCAGATTCACCGCCCGGGCCTCGTCGGTGCCGTCCGTGGTGGTGGTTGACGTCCAGAAAAGCTGCTGGGGGACGTTCTCGAACGGGTGGCCGTCGGCCAGGGCCTTTCCGCCAGACGCCCACTCGGTACGGGACCACTGCAGCAGGCTGACGAGCTCGACAAAGTTCGGCAGGTGCCAGTCACCTGCCGCAGAGCCGTCCGATAGACCGCAGCTCCCCGAGGCGAGGGCGTTGCTGAGCGTCAGGGCCTCGGACCAGGTAACCTTGCCAAGGCAGCCTGCGTCCTTGAGCCAGATGAGTCCGGTAAGGTTGTCGCGGACGGTCCCATCGCCGCGGTCGGTGAAGCGCGGGCCAGTGACCCCAACGCCGCTGCGCAGTTCACCGTCTTGACCGGTGCCGCCGCAATCGGTGGCCGCGCCGGCGACGTCGTAGCAGGTCGTCTGGAACGTGGTCTGAGGGGCTGCCGGCGCGGCACTTGCCTGGGTGCCGGCATCGCTTTCGGTTGGAACGTCCGCCGCATCTGCGTCTGGGCCTGATGCGGCGTCTGTCGCGCTTCCGTCGGCCAGACTGAGCGTGTCGTTGGTGGGGGTGGAGGTGCTGTCGGCGCTGACGGTGGCTCGGGGCGCATCGCTACACGACGCGACAAATCCCAGGGCAACGCACATCAGAAGGCCGGACAACACCGAGAGAGTGGGGGAAACTCTTCGTCGTGCCATACCTCCAGCGTAGCGACGCACTCGGCCGTTCACAATGGAGGTCCTGCACGGCCCGTAACTTCTGCATAGGGGTCTCGCTGGGCATGGTATGTCGGCACCATGGCCGACCACGCGCCGACAGCCTCGAGTCTCCCGTCGGGGTTCGCGCCATACAAGCGCACCCGCGAATTCACCGAGCAGACCGTCCCCGCCGGGTTGCTGGCCAATCACACCACGAAGGTAGGCGTGTGGGCGTTGATACACGTCCTCCAAGGCGCCCTCGACTACACCATCGAGGGTGGGGTGACGACCCGGCTGACACCCGACGGGCCGCCAGGCGTGGTGGTCAGCCAGATACCCCATCGGGTCGCCCCGGTCGGGGGCGTCCGGTTCTTCGTTGAGTTCTGGCGCCGCGACGCGACGGCGGGTGCGCCGTAAGCTGTGTTTCGTTCGCGGGCATCCCCGTCCGAAGCAGCCTGTGCTATCCACGTCGCATGGCTATCTACAGAAGCGACGTCGCCGACATCGACATCCCCGAGGTCTCGGTCACCGACCACGTGCTGCGGCACGCGGGACGCCTTGGAGACACGCCCGCCTTCATCGACGGGCCGACCGGCCGCAAGGTCAGCTACGCCGCGCTGGCGCAGCAGATCAGGGCCCTCGCCGGGGGGCTGCAGGCCCGTGGCGTCGGGCCGGGTACCACCTGGGCCCTGATGGCGCCCAACCTTCCAGAGTACGCCGTTGCCTTCCATGGCATCGCCTACGCGGGGGCCACGGTTACGACGCTGAACCCGACCTACGGGGCCGAGGAGATTGCCTTCCAGCTCAAGGACGCAGGCGCCTCGGCCATCATCACGGTGGGGATGTTCCTGGACACCGCCAAGGCCGCTGCAGCCGAGGCCGGTATCGACGCCGACGCCATCTACCTCATCGGCGACGGCGACGCGCCCTCCATCGCGACCCTGATGGGCGAGCCGCTGGATGCTCAGGTGCCTGTCGACCTGGCCAACGACGTCGTCGTCCTGCCGTACTCGTCGGGCACCACCGGCTTCCCCAAGGGTGTCATGCTGACCCACCGCAACCTGGTGGCCAACATCGAGCAGCTTGGCGGCCATCAGCACCTCGACGAGGGTGAAGCCATCTTCGCCGTCCTGCCGTTCTTCCACATCTACGGCATGCAGGTGCTGATGAACTTCTCGCTGACCCGGGCCTGCACCGTGGTCACGGCGCCCCGCTTCGACATGGTGCAGATGCTCGAACTCACCCAGGAGCACGCGATCAGCCGGTTGTTCCTGGTGCCTCCCATCGTCCTGGCGCTGGCCAAGCACCCCGTGGTCGACCACTACGACCTGTCATCGGTGCGGCAGGTCTTCTCCGGTGCGGCTCCGCTCGGCGGCGATATCGCGGAGGCCGCCACCAAGCGGCTCAACTGCGAGATGGCGCAGGGCTATGGCATGACGGAGCTGTCGCCGGTGACCCACGCCATCGCTGACGGCGACTACGTGGCTGGGTCGGTAGGCACACTCGTGGCCAACACGGAGGCCCGCCTGGTGGACCCCGAGACGGGCAAGGACGCAGGGCCGGGCGAGCGTGGCGAGGTCTGGGTGCGCGGGCCCCAGGTCATGAAGGGCTACCTCAACAATCCGGAGGCCACTGCCGCCACCATCGACGCCGACGGCTGGCTGCACACCGGCGACGTCGGCAAGCTCGACGACGGCGGGCACCTGTACATCGTCGACCGGCTCAAGGAGCTCATCAAGGTCAAGGGGTTCCAGGTCGCCCCGGCTGAGCTCGAGGCGCTGCTGATCACCCACCCGGAGGTCACCGACGTCGCCGTCATCGGCGTCCCTGACAAGGCGGCCGGGGAGGCGGTGAAGGCCTTCGTGGTTCGGGCCGCTGGCAGCGAGGTCCACGCAGGCGACCTGCAGCGGTTCGTCCTCGAGCACGTCGCCAAGTACAAGCAGGTCAGCATCGTCGAGTTCGTCGACGCCATCCCCAAGTCCGCGTCCGGGAAGATCCTGCGTCGCGAGCTACGTGCGCAGGAAGCTGCGAACGGATAGCTACGGGTTTCCGGGCGCCGTCCAGGTGCCGTCGCCGTCCGCGTCCACCCGGATGTCGTTGGTCAGCGCGTAGGGCGGGCCGTTCTCGTTGACCGGCTGAAGGGAGCCCGAGCCCAGGACCTCGACTGCGTACCAGGCGTCGGCCGTGGGCGTGACGCTGAAGGTGCCGTCGAAGCGCACCACCGGGTCGGCGGGCGCGGAGACGTCCACGCTGTCGACGACGAGTCCGTTCTCCAGCAGCTGAACCGTGTCCACGCCGATCCAGGTGGGGGCCTCCACCGTGACCGCGAATGTGGCGACGCCACTGCCATCAACGCCGGCGAGTTCGCCCATGCGAGCGCCGTCAGTGGAGGCGAAGGTGACGAAGGGCCCGCAGCTTACAAACGCCCGGCGCTGCTTGAGCGCCCCGACGACTAAACCCGTGTCCGCGGCGGCGTCGCCTGCCGAGACCTGGATCCAGGTCCGCGGCACTCCGCCTGGCTCGTCCTCGGCGTGGGTGTCCGAGCCGGAGATCATGGTCTTGTGGGTGCCGTTGTTCGTCATGGCGATCCAATCGGCTAGCGCTGCCGCGTTGCCATCGCCCGTTCCACAACCGCCGTTGAACACTTCGATGGTGTCGAAATCGGGGGACCAGGCGGCCTCGTCCCCGGCCGTCATGGTGGCGCTGTCGAGGCCCACGAAGTCGAAGTAGGCGAACGCCTCGAACGAGACCCGGGGATGTGCGACGGTAATGATGGTCTCCTGCCCCCCGGCCGCCGCCCGTTCCGCTGCGAAGATGTCCGGAGGGCTCTTGTCCAGCGGGTACAGCGCCCCTCGGTTGACGCCGGTCGGGTCGTACAGCGTCGGGAAGGCGATGAAGTGGCCCCACGCCAGGCTCGTGATCTCTGTGGCTGGAACGTCCAGCACCAGGTCCTCCACCCCGACCTGGGCCCGAGCGCCGTCCAGGGCCCCCGTGGCGAGGTGCTCGGTGATCAGCGGTAGGTCCAGGTCGTCGGTGGCCGCCTGGAGGGCACGTACCGTGTACGGCACGGAGCTGTCCGGACTGTGTTCGGCGTGGATATGCAGGTCAGAGGCGAGCCAGCCCGTGGTGTCTACGGCTCGCTGCAGACTGAACGTGAGCGACGCGCTGCTGCCGGCCGACACCGTGACGGTCTGCTCGTCCAGTTCGTAGCTCAGGCCGCGGCTGGCGACGGCGCGGTAGTCACCGGGTGGGAGCAGGATGGTCGCCGGGCCTCGGTTGGCATAGGCGACATTGGTGATGCCGCCGCCCCAGGTGGGGTGGAACCGGGCCGGGGAGGGGGGCGCCGGGTCTTCGGTAGCGCCCTGACGGACGAAGCTGACCCGGGCGGCCAGCGGCGTTCCGTTGCTGTCGTTGACCGTCACCGTGACGCTGCCAGGCTGCGCCATCGTGAGGTCCTGGGTCTCGGTCGCGCCGGCCGCAATCACGACGGCCTGCCGTCCGGTGGGCTGCATGCCTCGGGCGAAGCCCTCCAGCTCGTAGTTGCCGGCCTCCAGGGTCAACGCGAATGCGCCGGCGTCGTCGACGGGTCCCGAGGAGACGAGCTCATTGCCCTGCCACGCCACGACATATGCATCGTTGCCGTCGACGCCCGCTGGGACGTTCAGGCTCCCTGAGACCGTCCCCGTGGCGGTGTCCGGCGCGAACGACTCCCACCACCAGCGGTCCAGGGCGTTGGCGCCACCCATCGTCGCCATCACCGCCGACCGTTGAATCAGGAAGCTGCCGCCGTTGATGCTGAAGCTGTTGCGCTGCAGGACCGCGATGCTCACCGGGCTGAACAGCAGCTGCAGTGGGTCGCCGACCGCGGTGTAGCCGTATGCCTGCCGGGGGCCGACAGCGCCCAGATAACGCACCGGCGCGCCCCCTCCTGCTTCGTTGTCCCAGCCATTGCCGGACGTGCTGTATAGCCGGGCTCCGTCACCATGGGCCGTCATCAGCAAGGACTCGACGGTCACCGGCTCGGTGTCCCGGTTGGTCAACGTGTAGGTGATGTTCAACGCCCGGTCAGCCGGTCCCAGGGTGTAGTCGATGGTGATGCCCAGGTCGGTCGGCGGGGCCGAGAGCAGGCTGTCGAGGAACCCGGTAGCGAGGTCGAAGGGGCCGTTGGTTCCCGTGACGCGAACGTGAGCGAGGCCGTCCTTGCCGTCGCTGACCACCTCGACGGACTCGGGGTGGAAGATGTCGAGGTTCCAGACCGTGAACAGCTCCCCGTAGAGGTCATCTTCTCCCGTCACGGCTGCGTCCACGACATGCCCGCCCAGCTCGCGCCAGCCTCCAGCCATGCGCGCGCCTTCGACGATGAACGCGACGTGGGCGTTGTATATCTTGAGGTCCCCGAGCTGCCCCTCGGCCTTGAGCCCGGTGAGCAGCGCGTCGCGGCTCTGAACGATACCCGCGGCGACTTCGCCATCAGCCAGCGGCAGCGACAGGTCCGGGGGGCCAACCACCGCATCGGGGGCGTTGGCGTCGGCCTGGGCGTCCGAAGACGTCGCGTCTGCGGCGATGTCGGGAGCGGGAGTCGGCTCCTCCTCGGGGCAAGCCCCAAGAAGGACCGTCGCGGCCAGGAGAGCGATGAACGTTGTGAGCATCCACGGACTGTACACCTCGGCTTGACCCTTCGTCAGCCGTCGCTAAGGTCCGCGGACTCCACGCTCCGACAGGAGGATGTCATGCGCCTCATTGCACCAGGTTCCGCCAACTGACGACCGACACGTTTCCTTCCTCAGGGAACGCAACGTTCGCGGTTGGCGATGACGTGCACGCAACGACGCATCGCAACCATTCAGTCGGGAGGAGACATGAAGTCTCGTCGAGAGCTCCTGCTGGAGCGGATGCGCGAGCTCGTCGCCGAGGTCGGCGACGGTGACGGCATCCCATCGCGGCTCGACAAGCGCCGCGAACGGCAGGACCAGAAGCGTCAGAAGAAGGGCCGGCGCAAGACGCGCCAGCTCTGCGGGCAGGTCGCCCGTATCCTCAACATCGAACTGCCCATGTCGGCGGACCCGCTGCTCCATGGCTTGTGGGTCGAGGTCGTAGAGCCGGCACCGGATACCAGCCGGCTGCGCGTCACCGTGCGACCCGCTGCGGTCGACGACGTGAGCCCGGACTTGCGGCTGGCGCGCCTCGAAGCCGCCAGAGGCAGGCTCCGCACGGCGGTTGCCGAAGCCATCACGCGCAAGAAGTCTCCGGATCTCTGCTTTGTGGTGGCTGTAGCAGCCGGACTCGAGGAGGGTTGAGGTGACAGGGAGAGCGCTGGGGGAAACGCCCAGCGCTCCCTCTTGTCAGCCTCTCTCCGGAATCTGTCTGTGGCCCAGCGAGCCGGTCGCAACATGGGCACAAGTGCAGTAGACTTCAGGAGTATGAGTACCTCGGTAGAGGCACGTTCGGCCCGGTTGCGCGAGCGGCTGGATGGTGGGACAGAGGGCGCACCGGTCCGTCTCGGCCGCTATGACGTCGTGGGCTACCTGGGGCGCGGCGGCATGGGCACCGTCTACCTGGGCGTCGACCGGGAGCGAGGTCATCGGGTCGCGATCAAGCTCCTGAGCCGGCTTGACTCCAAGGCGCTCATCCACTTCAAGGACGAGTTCCGCTCGGTCGCCGATCTGCGCCACGACAACCTCGTGGGCATGCACGAGTTGAGCAACGAAGACGGGGTCATGTACTTCGTCATGGAGCACGTCGAAGGCGTGGACTTCGTGCGGTGGGCGCGCCACCTCGAGGATACCCGGCACGCGGGCCTGGCGTCGTCCAGGACGCTGATGGGCCTGGACGACGATTCGAATGCGCCGTCCAGCGCAGGTTCCGAATTCAGCCTCGCCGACATGTCGCTGACCGAAGCGCCCGACGAGCCGCTGACTGGAACCATCTCCGACCCGAGCACCGATTGGGAGGTACGGCCGCCCAGCCGGACCGCCGAGCCCAGCGCGCCGTCCGAGTTCGGTCGTCTCCGGGACGCGATGGTGCAGCTGGTTCGCGGTGTGCAAGCCCTGCATCGCCATGGCGTACTGCACCTCGACCTGAAACCCAGCAATATCCTCGTCACCGAGACCGGCCGGGTCGTCGTGCTGGACTTCGGGTTGGTCCGGCACCTCACCGACGCCACCGTCGACGAGAGCATCCGCAGCGCGGGCACGCCGGCCTACATGGCGCCCGAACAGATCATGGGCGACCGCCCCAACGAGGCGGCCGACTGGTACGCCCTTGGCGGCATCCTGTACCGCGCACTGACCGGACGCCGGCCCTTCGTCGCCAACAGCATCATGGCGATGCAGTGGGTCAAGATGACGACGGTGCCGCCGTCGCCCCACGAGTTGCTTCCCGAGGTCCCGCTCGACCTCAGCGATCTGAGCATCGCGCTGCTGAACTCGGACCCCAAGCAACGTCCTGACGGGGCGGAGCTTCTGCAACTGCTTGGCGCCAGCGACGACGAAGCGGCCCATCGCACCACGGCCTCGCTGCCGTACGTCGGGCGGCGCGCCGAGTTGAGTCGGCTGCACGACGCCCTCGCGTCCCTGACCGCCGAGTCTGGGCCCGCTGTCGTCCATGTCCACGGCCCCTCCGGCATCGGCAAGAGCGCACTGATGCGGCAGTTCTTGCGGGAGATTCGCAGCCGACGGAGCACCTGGCTCTTCCGCGGGCGGTGCTACGAGCGCGAGAGCATCCCGTACAAGGGGTTCGATGGTCTGCTCGACCGGCTGGCCAGGCATCTGCGTCGCCTTCCCCGTCCGAAGGCGGAACGCTATGTCCCCGACAAGTTCACGCCCGAGCTGGTGGCCGTCTTTCCGGTCATGAACCTCGTCGAGGCGTTCGCGGACCACTCGCGGCAGCGGCCCGCCGTGTCGGACCCCATGGAGCTACGCCGGCGTGCCTGGCAGGCCGTCCGCGAGATGTTTGCCGCCATCGGCGCACGGCGCCCCGTCGTGCTTCACATCGACGACTTTCAGTGGGCCGACCGTGACACCGCCGAGCTGCTGGCGTCACTCACTTCTGGGGAAGGGCTGCCCAACACCCTGGTCAGCCTGACCTACCGGACCGAGGAGGCGAGTCAGAACCCTGAGATCCAGCAATGGTTCGAGGGCAGCGCTGGCCGGTCCGCCGTCGACATCACCCTCGGCCCGCTGTCGGCGCAGGACGCCGCCGAGCTCGCGCGGGTAGCGCTGACCAGTTTTGGCGTGTCGGACGAGGCGGCCACATCGGTGGCCGAGGAAGCCGCGGGCATCCCGTTCTTTCTCGAGGAACTCACCCGCTACCTGGGAGAGGTCAATGACGCCTCGGTGACGGACATCTCGCTCGACGAGATGTTGGTGCAGCGTGTCGCGCGATTGCCCGAGGTGTCGCGCCGGCTGGTCGAAGTGGCTGCGGTGGCCGGTGGGCCAGTACGGCAGCGAACCGCCTTCGAGGTCGCGGGCCTGAAGGCCTCGGAGCTGCCCGTGCTGTGGGAGCTTCGGGCCGCAAACCTCCTTGCAGCGTCCGGGGTGGGGCCGGAAGACCCGCTGGAACTCTATCACGACCGCCTGCGGCAGGCGGTGGTCGAACACCTGCCCAGGGATGTGAAGCAACGCCACCATCGCGCGCTGGGAGCGAGCCTGGCAGGCTCCTTCGGGGATGAAGACGGACCATGGCTGTTCGACGCCGTGCGGCACTTCCAGGCGTGCTCGGAGCTTCTGGACGCCGATGAGCAGGCCTTGGCGGCGCAGCTGGCGTTGCGCGCCGGCGACCGGGCCAAACGGGGCGCGGCGTTCCCGTTGGCGTTCGAAGCCTACGAGTCCGGTCTGGGGTGGCTGGCAGAAGGCGCCTGGGAGGCGGACTACGACCTGGCTCTGGGGTTGTATACCGGAGCCGCGCAGTCGGCCTATCTGACCGCGCAATGGGACATCCTGGACGCGCGCTACGCCGAGGTCCGGCAGCATGCCCGGACCGCCATGGACGAGGCGGTCGCTGCGGAGGTCGCCATCGACGGCGCCACCGCGCGTGGGGAGTACGCCGCGGCCGTGGCCATGTCCCACCGGATGTTGAACGCGCTGGGCGTGGAGCTCCCCGACGAGCCCACCGAAGCTGACGTGGGAGCGGCATTCACGGCGGCGCTCGAACTGCTGACCCGCATCGGGGAGGACGGCCTTTTGGCGCTGCCCGACGTCGAGGACCCCATGGTCCTTGCGGCCATGAAGATTCAGATTCGGGCAGCCCCGGCAGCGTACTTCGCAGCGCCGTTGCTGCTGCCGCTCATCGCCTGCAACCTCATCCAGACGTCGGCCCGGGATGGTCTATCGACGGCGACGCCCTACGCCCTGGGCTTGTTCGGCATCGTCCTCAACACGATGGCCATGTACGACGTCTCCCACACCTGGGGCGAGGTCGGAAAGAAGCTGCTGACCCGCTGGGACGATCGCAGCCTCGAAGCGTCGACCCGGCACGTGCTGGAGAACCTCGTCACCAATTGGCTGGTGCCGCTGCGGGACACTGTCGAGCGGACCTTGGACATCTACGCGATCGGTCTGGAGACGGGCGACTTCGAGTACGCTGGCTACTCCGCCCACAACTATCTGACCGGCGGCTTCTACGCGGGCGCCTATGACCTGGCGCCGCTTCGGGCGAAGGGCGAAGCCCTGGGTGACGAACTGCGGGCGCTGGGCGTCAACGCGGTGATCGTCCACGAGCCCTTCGAGCAGCTGGTCAAGAGTCTGGTGGGGGACACCGAGGGGCCGGGGAGTCTGGACGACGACCGCTACACGGCGGAGGAGTCGTTGGAGCTCGCGCTGTCCACGGGCGCGATGAGTGGCGCGGTACTGCTGTACGCCAACCGCGGGTTTGCCCAGACCCTGTGCGGCGACGCGATGCTCGCGGTGGAGTACTTCAAAGAGGCCCGGGTGCTGCAGCAGGCGGCGCCCTCGACCTGGCACATTCCGAGCATCTACCAATACGGTGCCGTGGCGACTGTCCACGTGTGGGACCGGCTCAGCGAGGAGCGTCGCGCCGAAGAGCGGGCGGCCCTGGCGCATGGGCTGGAGATGATGAAGGGCATCGCCCGTTTTGCGCCTGCCAACGCCGCGCACAAAGTCTCCCTGATGGAAGGCGTCGTGGCCTTGCTGGACGGAGACGTCAGTGCCGCACGAGCGCTGTTTGTGACGTCGGTAGAGCAGGCGCTGGCCGAGCAATGGCGCAACGACGCCGGCATGGCGTGGGAGATGATCGCCGTCTGCGACGATGACCCGACGGAAGCGCTGAGCAACGCCAAGGCGCTGTACCAGGAATGGGGGGCCACCGCCGCCGTGGCGCGGCTGTCAGGGTAGTAGGTCGGCCACGGACAGGGTGACCGTCGTTCCCGGCACGTCCACCTGTTCGGCATCAGTGAGCGTCGCGACGGATCCGTAGCCGTCGGCATCGGGGGCGCGATAGACGACAAGCTGCCGCTTCGGAACGTTCAGCTGCCAGTAGCAGGGGATCCCAGCGGCCGCGTAGATGTCTGCCTTGGCCTTGTCCTCGCGCGCGCTGGCGACGCTGACTTCCGCTGCCAGCGGAATGTCCTCGCCGCTGGGAAGCTGCTCCATGTAGTCGCGGGGGTCTCCACGAACCACAGCGATATCAGGCTCGGGCATGCTGTAGGTCGACGCAACCACGGGAGAGTGGGCCTGGACGTGGAAGTCGTCGCCGAACGCCGCTTGCAGAGCCCGGTGGAGGATGACCGCAATCGTCCGGTGGGAGGGGCCTTGGGGGCTCACAACAAGCAACTCTCCACGGATGAGCTCGACCGGTTCTCCGTTTGTAAGGATCCCCGCGTCGACCATCGCGAGCACTTCGTCGACGGTGAAGCGACGTCGCTCCTGCATTTCGGTCGCCATGGACATGGCTTCAGCGTAGCCACGATGACTATCCGTGCAAAGTCAGAAGGCCGCCACGGCCAGTTTTGGGAGTCGCCGTAGCGCCGCCTGGGCCGCGTGATACCCACACATCCCATGGACGCCGCCACCGGGAGGCGTAGAGGCCGAGCAGATGTAGAGTCGCTCGTTGGGCGTCGTGTACGGGTTCCAGCGTGCCACCGGGCGGGTGAACAGCTGGGTAATGTCGACCGCGCCGCCCGTGATGGCGCCACCGACATAGTTCGGGTTGTGGCGCTCGAAGTCGGCGGCGTTCCACGCGCTCCGAGCCAGGACGAGGTCGCGGAAGCCGGGGGCGAACCGCTCCATCTGGTTCTCGATGGCCTCCGTCATGTCCACCGTCGACCCGGCAGGGACGTGGCAGTACGCATATCCCGTATGTTTGCCCTCGGGCGCGCGGGACGCATCGAACTGGGACTGCTGGACGACGAGCAGAAACGGGCGGTCGCTGTGCTCGCCCCGCCACATCGCCGCCTCGGACGCGGCGACGTCCTCGATGGTGCCGCCGACGTGCACCGTGCTTGCCTCCAGGCACGCCGGGTCGCGCCAGGGGATCGGGCCGTCCAGCGCCCAGTCCAGCTTGAAGATGCCAGGACCCCAGCGGAACTTGCCGAGGCGTCGCCGGTACCGAGCCGGCAGGGCGGTGGCCGCGATGCTGGCCAGTTGGTCGGGGCCGGTGTCGAACAGGACGACCTTGGTCGGCGGGAGTTGCGCCAGTGAGGTGACCCGTGTCCCGGTGCGGACTTCGCCTCCGAGGCTCTCGAGGTAGCTGGTCAGAGCGCTTGCGATAGCGCGCGAGCCCCCCTCGGCGACGGGCCATTCGTGGCCATGTGCGGCAACGAGGAAGACCATCCCCATGGCGGAGGTGAACCACTTGTTGAGAGGAAGGACGCTGTGGGCGGCGCAACCCGCCAGCAGCGCGCGTGCCCGTTGGTCTCGAAACCGCAGCTTCGCGGCCCAGGTGGCGGGAAGGAACGCGCGCCAGCCGAATCGGGCGAAGAGCAGCGGTGAGCCTGGCCAGCGCAGCGGGCCGAGGACATCGCCAAGCAGCTCGACCTCGCGGCCGATGAAGGGTGTCACGAGCCGGCGGTAGCGCTTGGCGTCGATGCCGAGGCTCGCGCAGGTGGCATCGAGATCCTTTCGAAGGATGACCGCCGGGCCGTCGTCGAGGGGATGGGCGACCGAGGCGGTGCCGTGGAGCCACCGGAGCCCATGCTCCTCGAGCGGGAACTGGGTGAAGACGGGAGAGAGAACGCCCATGGGATGGGCGGCGGCGCAGATGTCGTGCAGGTAGCCGGGGAGGGTGAGTTCCCCGGAACGCATCCCGCCACCCACCTCGTCGGCGGCCTCCACCACCAGCACTCGCGCCCCTTCGCGCGCCATGGTGACCGCGGCGGCCAGGCCGTTGGGACCCGACCCGATCACGACAGCATCGTAGGTGGATGTGCTGGAGTCTGACGCGGTCACACCGGTCAGATACCACTGTCCGCTTCACAACCTCCAGGCAACACACTCATGACGCGTGCACATTGCGCTCGCGTTGGAGTAATGTCCCCGCCAGCCCGTCGACGCGTCAGGTTCTCATGCTGCTTACGACGGGTACCCAACCACGAGGATGCTCATGACCACAGGATCTCGTGACAGCCACCCCACGTGTACCCGCGTTCAGCGTTTCCGCGCCTACGGCCGCTCCGTCGCTGCCAAGCGAGCGCGGCACTACCGCGCCGATCCCATCGCGCACACCTGGGGACTCGTCGTCTACGACCTTCACCACGCGACCGGCGAACCCGGCATCATCCCGCTCCCCGAACGCCTGGAGCTGGGCCGAGAGCCGCAAGGAACGGCGACGCTCGGACTCAAAGCCGGTCGACCGGCGATGATCAGCAACAGACATGCCTGCATACGCTGGAGCGAGACGGACGCGACCTACGTCGTCGAAGACCTCGGGTCCAAGTATGGGACGTTCCTCAATGGCGAGCGGGTGCATGTGCGACCGCTGGCGTCCGGCGACGTGATCCGCGTAGGTCCGTTCCTGTTGTTCTACGGCGAGGTGCCCACTTCTCCGGTCCTCGAGCCGGGTGCGCCCATCATGGCGGGCTCGAGTCTTCCGATGCTCAAGCTGGTGGCACGTGCACGACAGGTCGCCGCAGAGCACGCCCCGGTGGTGCTCGAAGGGGGTGAGGGTTCTGGGCGAACCACGCTCGGCCGCTATCTTCATCATCGGGGCGAGCGCACCGGTCCATTGGACCTGAGCGGTCCGGGCCGCTTCGACCCGTCGGTGCTGGTAGCCCGTCCCCAGCGCACCATTCTGGTCAGAGACGCGGGACGGATGCCCGCACACACCCAAGACCGGCTTGCCACACTCCTCAAGTCCATTCCGTTGGAGCACCAGGGGCGCCTGTTTCTATCGGTCGGCGCGGAGGACGAACTGTCCTTGCTGCTGCGTCTGGCACTGCGCGCGGTCTGGGGGCATCGGCTAAGGGTCCCGCCGCTGGAGCGCCGGCGGGAGGACATCCCCGCGATCGTTCACGCCTTGCTGGCCCGTTGGCGGATGCAGGACCGACAGCTGCCGCCGACGAGGGTCGAAGCCCTCTGTCTCAGGGAGCCTATGGACGGTGTCGCCGGTCTCTCGTCGGAGCTGCGCGGTTTCCTCAGGTAGGGTCGCGGCGCATGCCGGGTGAAAACTTTGAAGTGGCTCAGGTGGCTCGGCGGTGCGCATGGGCGCGTTGTGGGTTGAGCTGCGCGCAGGCGCGGCGGCTGACCCGAGGGTCGTCAAGCCGACGCTGCCGCCCCCTCCCAGGGCCGCCAAGGTGGACGGCCGCCCCATCGAGGAGGAGCGCAAGCCGCCGACCCCTCGACAGCCAGCGCCGAGCCTTCCGACCGAGGGGCTGCTGGCGTTGAGTCAGAGTCTGTCGACGTCCGCGCGCGCCACCAGCGGGCGCGGGCGCGCCGCGGGGACCTACGGGGCCAACGCCCGGTCACCCAGCGAGCGGGCCACAGTCAGCGCCGGCATCAGCGAATGGGCCTAGCCAGGCAACGAGGCGCGCTCAGGAACCCGTCATCTTCTGGAACCGCTGGAACGCGCTGGAGACGAATGGTCGCGAAGTATTCGGAGCTGCGCCAGAGCGGTGGCCGAACGTCATGATGCCATCGTTCATCCGCCCGTAGTCGAGCATCAGGCGGTCGAGGATGTAGTTTTCGAACACCCGCCACGGGTGCTTGGCGCCGGCACGGGGCAGGCGGGGCAGGGCGCGCTTGATGTAGCCGGCCGTGAAGTCCAGCAGCGGCCGGTCGGGCATGTCGGGGTCCAACTTCGGCATGCAGGTGTCGTAGCCGTTCTTGTCCATGTGGTTGAGCAGTCGGCACACGTAGTTGCAGACGATGTCGACCTTCAGCGTCCAACTGGCGTTGGTGTAGCCCACGGCGAACGCGAAGTTGGGCACGTCGCCCAGCATCATGGCGCGGTAGGCCATGCTCTGGTTGGGCACGATGGTCTTGCCGTCCACCAGCATCCTGGCCCCGCCGCCGAGCTCCACGTGAAGCCCGGTCGCAGTGACGACCAGGTCGGCCTCCAGCTCCTCGCCCGACTTCAACCGGATGCCCTGCTCGGTGAACGTGTCGATGTGGTCGGTGACCACCGAGGCTGTGCCGTCGCTGATGGCCTTGAACATGTCCCCATGGGGCACCAGGCAGACGCGCTGGTCCCAGGGGTTGTAGTGCGGAACGAAGTGCTTCTCGACGTCGTAGTCTGCTGGTAGCCGCTGCCGCACCTGCTCGACCAGCCACTCTTTGGCTTTGTCCGGACGGCGCTTGGCGAACTGATAGAAGGCCATGCTCAGCAGGATGTTCTTCCACCGGACCACGTTGTAGACGCCCTGGTCCGACAGGAGGTTCTTGCTCTCCAGCCATGTGCGGACCGGGTCGCTGTCCGGCGCGATGAACATGTAGGTCGGCGAGCGCTGCAGCATCACGACGTGCTCGGCGTCTTTGGCCAGCTCGGGAACGAGCGTGACCGCCGTGGCCCCGCTGCCGATGACGACGACCTTCTTGCCGGCGTACTTCACGTCCTCGTTCCAAAGCTGCGGATGGACGATCTCGCCTTGAAAGTCGCCAATCCCCGGGAAATCGGGCGTGTAGCCGGCGGAGTAGCGATAGTACCCGCTGCAGGAGAACAGGAAGTCCGTCGTGTACCGGGTGAGTTTCCGGTCCTCGCCGACCTCGACGTCGATGGTCCAGCGCCCCTCGACGCTCGACCAGCTGACCTGCTGGACACGATGTCGGTAGCGGATCTTCCGGTCGATGCCGAACTCACGCACCGTCTCGTGCAGGTAGTCCATGATGGCTGGGCCATCGGCGATCGATTTCGGGTCGGTCCACGGCTTGAACGAAAACCCCAGGGTGTACATGTCCGAGTCCGACCGGATCCCGGGGTACTTGAACAAGTCCCAGGTACCGCCCAGGGAGTCCCGCGCCTCGAAGATCGCAAAGCGCTTGTTGGGGCACTTGGTCTGCAGGTGATAGGCCGCGCCAATGCCGGACAGGCCGGCGCCGACAATCAGGACGTCAAAGTGTTCGGTGGTCTCCATCACGTTCAGGAGTAATGCATTATTGAACGGTATTCAATAGGCGATTTCACAATGTTCGGTGCTCCCGTGAGTGCGAACACCTCGTCTGCAAGTGGGGAGATATTCCACACTTTTCCCTGTGTCCTTTGGCCCATTTGCGCGTCTGGACGGCGCAGGGGCTCAGCGCCTCCGGCTTGGCACGGCTGATGCTATGTACCCGTGGTCGAATGACCACCCCAGACGCAGCAGGAGTCGTCATGAGACCAAGGCTCACATTCTCGTCCACCCTTTGGGCTGTAGCCGCCGCCTTGACCATGCTGGTTGGCGCCGGTTGCCCCGAGGATACGACCCCCAACCCCATCACCACGGTTCAGCCGGACCCGGCCATCGGGGCTACGGAGTTCGTTTCCGCGCCTGGCGGCGCTACCGCCAACCGCGGGCTGAGCTTCGACGCCGGCGTGGACGCCCCTACCGCAGGCGGTGACAACGGCGGTGACCGCACCATCGAAGAGGGCGATATCTACCGCGTCCTCGCCGATGGGAAGATCCTCAACCTCAACACGTTCCGTGGCCTGCAGGTCATCGACGTGGCCGACCCCATGAACCCCAACATCATCGGCGCCCTGCGGGTGTCCGGAACCCCGGTCGAGATGTACGTGGTGGGCGACAAGGCGGTCGTCCTGCTCAACCAATGGCGCAGCTACTACGGCTCCCAGCTCACCCCCGATGTGACCTCGGAGTATGGTGGGGGCGTGCTGCTGGTCGATCTGAGCGACCCGACCCAGCCGCTGTTGCTCGACCACCACACGGTGAAGGGCAACATCGACACCAGCCGGCTCACCCAGGGCGGCGGCGGCACCGCGGTGTATGTCGCGGCGGCGCTGTGGCAGGAGAGCACCGGCGGCGGTGGTAGCGGCGTGGCCGTCCCCGTCAACGTGGGCACCACCGATTCGGCGACCACTTCCGGCGAGCACACCATCGTCACCAGCCTGCAGGTCGGTGACGCGACCCTGACCGAGAAGAGCACCATCGACCTGGGCGGCTGGATCAGCGACATCCAGGCCACCACCGAGGCGCTGCTCGTGGCCCGCACCGAGTGGACCGGCGAGAACACGAGCAGGGTCGCCATCATCGACATCACCGACCCGACAGGCGCCATGGTCCAGGGCGCTGAGGTCGAGGTCGCGGGCACGGTGCAGAACCAGTTCAACATGGACCTGCACGGCGACGTCCTGCGCGTCGTCTCCGGCGGCCTGTGGAACAACACCGAGACCAACCACATCCAGACCTTCGACGTCACCGACATCCAGAACCCGACGCTGATCGACCACGAGACCTTCGGCGACGGCGAGCAGCTCTACGCGACGCTGTTCATCGGCAACAAAGCCTTCTTCGTGACCTACTTCGTCCAGGACCCGTTCCACGCCTTTGCCATCACCGACGAGGGTGACGCCACGGAGATGAGCGAGTTCATCGTCAGCGGCTGGAACGACTTCTTCCGAACGGTCTTCGGCGAGGATCGCCTGATCGGCGTGGGGACCGACGATGCGGACGGCAAGCGGGCCGTCGCGGTCAGCCTCTACGACGTGACCGACCTGGCCAACGCGACGCCACTGCTCGAGCGGGCGGAGGTCGACATGGAGAACAGCTGGTCCGAGGCAGCCTGGGACCATCGCGCGTTCAGCGTGCTCGAAGGCGCGACCAGCGTCGACGCGGGTGGCGGTGTCACCGAGACCGGCCTGGTGCTGGTGCCGTTCTGGGGCTGGAGCGACGAGGGCTACGAGTCGGGCACCCAGATCTTCACCTTCTCCGACACCACCATCACCGCCCGCGCGGTCATGGGACACGGCTCACCGGTCCACCGGACGTTCAGCCCGGGGTCCCACCAGGCGGCCAACCTCAGCGACATCAGCCTGTCCCTGTACGACATCGCTGACCCGGCTGGCCCGACGGCCCAGGGCACGCTGGACCTGGCGCCGAGCTACTCTGGCCTGCTGACCTTCGGCGACTACTTCGCCCGGCTCGAGAACGCCGGTGACTACGGCTGGTGGGGCGAGCAGGGGCCCGCCGAGTGGGACCTCGACATCGTGGCTGGCGGCGGTGACCCCGACACCGCCGCGGCCGTGGCGACCATCCCCATCAAGGCTGGCGCCAGCATCGTGAAGTCTGGCGACCTGCTGGTGGCGACCTCCACCGAGTGGAGCTACGCCGAGGGCAAAGACTCGGTCGAGACAACGTTCGACGTCTGGAACCTGGCCGACCCGACCGCCCCGACGCAGGTCGGAACCCTGACCACCGATGCGATTGAGGCCTGGTCCTGGGGCTACGGCGGCTATCCCGTCGCCATGGACTGCTGGGACTGCGGTGGCTGGTACCATGCCGCACCGACACCGCTTGTCGTCGGCGACTCGCTGGTCTTCGTCGAGGGCGTCGGCGAAGAAGCCCCCGCCGGAACGCGAGAGGTGTGCGTGACCCGGCCCGAGACCCAGGGCGGCGGCGCGGTGCGTCCGGACGTAGGTGAGCCCACCGAGCCTGCCCCCGCACCCTCCGGGGACGCCGGCTCCTCGGCCTCAGAGCCCGGCAAGGCCGACGGCAACGACGTCTACTACGTGGGCGACTACGTGTGCGTCAGCGTCAACGGCGGCGCCGAGAGCTGCTGGGGCCAGATGTGGCAGTGCGAGGGCTTCGAAGAGAACTGCGTCGAGGTGGACCCCAGCAAGGTGCCCGAGACCACCACGACCTGCGAGACCGAGCCGTTCAGCCGCTACTGGACGCGTTGGGTGGTGAAGGGGGTCGACCTGAGCGACCCGGCGAACCCTGCGCTGCTGACGCCGGTCGAGCTGCCCACCGAACACGAGGGCGTGAGCAGCGTCGTCGAGGGCTCACAGCTGTGGGTGTCCACCCGTACGCCGCACACCGTCGAGGGCGACAGCCGACCGTACTTCAAGTACTGGGCGACCCCCATCGACTTCGCGGCGGCGCCCACGGCGGGTGCTGCGGTCAACGTGCCCGGCGCCATCCTGGATGTCGACGGCGACAGCCTCTACACCCAGGACTTCGTCTACAACGACAACGCCATCGAGTCGGCCCTGTCACGGCTGACCCTGGCGGACGGCGTGGCGACCCTGCAGGCGCGCAAACGCTTCGAGGACCGCATCGTCGCCAAGATGGTGCTGGACGGCGCGGGCCACGCGCTGGTCGCCCATAGCGAGGCCTACGACTATGGCTACTATGGCTACGACGTCGCGTACGGCGGCGGCTATGGGTACGGCTACTACGGTGACCAGGGGACGACCCTGACCGTGCTGGGGGCCGACGACATGTCCGACAAAGCTACTGTCGAGCTGGACGCCTGGGCCTCACTCCGCGGTGCCATCGAAGGGCGCGCGCTGTTCCAGGTGCCGGACGGGTTGCTGGTCTACAACCTCGACGATGCGACCGCGCCCTGGCCGCAGGCGTTCTTCGCCACCATGGGCTGGCCGCAGGAACTGATGGTGCATGACCGCGACATCCTGTTCGCGGCGGGACGCTATGGCATCTACCAGTTCGACATCGACGCGGCGAACCTGCTCGCCAAGTAGGCGCGCGAAGCTAGCCGCCCGTGCCCGTCCTCGGGCACGGGCGGCGGCCTACGGACTATCGGAAGCTCTTCGGGGTCGGAGGACCCAGGCCATCCAGACGCCATTGACGAAGAAGGCGCCGCCGATGATGTCCGGGCCGTAGTTGGGCGCGAACATGGACGCGATGCCCGCGGTGCCGCCCAGGACGCTCGCGAACCACATGGCGCGCTCGATAGTGACCGCCAGCGTGCTCGCTGACGCCACCGCCATGAAGCACACCGCAGCCCAGGTTTGCTCCACCGGGATTTCGGCCACCCAGGCCGTCAGCTCCATTGCGGCGATGCTCAAGAAGGTGGCGAAGAACGCCAGAAGGAAACGTCGGAAGCGGCGTGAGTCCACCATGGAGCCGCGCCAGAGCAGCGCGGTGAGCGCCGTCAGGAAACCGCCAAAAGCGAACACCGAGGCGACGTGCCCAGCGTTGAGGTCGAGGTCGCCGGCGCGCCAGCTGTTGCCCAACAGCCAGCCCATGACGACGCCGAACACGCCCGCCCAGAAGGCCACCTGGCTGCGGACCCAGTCGACGCCGTGGAAGCGAGCTTCGGCTTCGTCTTTGTGGACCCGCTTGAGCGCCTGGACCTTGGCCCGCTCTTGCTGCTTGACCGCATCCAGCTGCGCCACCAGCGCCTGCGGTGGCCGGGGCAGCTCGCTGAGCAATGCACCTGCGGAGGCCACGTTGGCGCGACCGATCTCGTACTCGGCCATCAGCGCGATGAGTCGGCCGAGGCCCTCGGCGGCGACACTGTTGCCGGGCCATTGGTCCAGCGCCTGCTCATAAGCAAAGCGGCACGCGCTGTAGCGGCGCTGAATGTGGGTATCGGCGTCGATCTGCCGCGTGCTCCAGACCGCTGACGCACCTGACGACATGATGTCGCGCGCCTGGTCGATCTGCCTGCACAGCTGCTCGGTCAGCGCGTCGGCGCGTTCGGTCGCAGTGATGGACACCTGATGGTGCAGGTAGTCCCCGATGGCCTCCCGCAACTCCGAGACCGAGCCGTAGCGGGCCTTGGGGTCTTTCGCGCAGGCGGTGTGGACCATCTCGGCGAGCAGCGGATGCACATCATCCTCGAACGGTACAGGTGCCGACGCCCGCGCGCGCTCCAGGATTTCGCTGACGCCGCCACCCTCGTAGCCAATCGCGTGTGGCGGATGCCCGGTGAGTACCTGACAGAGACAAGCGCCCAACAGGTAGACGTCTGTTCTGGGCGTCGCGACCCCATCCGGCTCGACCAGCTCGGGCGCCATATAGCCCGGCGTGCCCACGAGCTCCTGGCGCAGGCTCGGGCTGTCCTCATCCAGGCGCAGCGCAGCGCCCCAGTCCAGCAGGAAGACTTCACCGAAGCTTCCCAGCATGACGTTGGCCGGTTTGATGTCCCGGTGGACGATGCGCCGCGCGTGGGCGAATTCGATGGCGCGGCACAGGTCCATGAGGATGCTGAGCTGTTGGCGCAACCAGCCCGTCGTCGTGCGGTCCACCTCGTCGAGGTGCTCGGCCCAGCTCGCGCCCTCTACCCGCTTCATGACCAGGAAGGGCCCGTCGGGGGAGCGCCCCAACGCGTGGACCGGCACGATGTTGGGGTGGTCCAGCCTGCCGGCCACCGCCGCCTCGCGCAGCAAGGCGTCCACGTGGCGAGGCGACTGCCGCCCCGGGAGCAGTGACTTGATGACCACCTCACGGTCCAGGCTGGCCTGCTTGGCCAGCTGGATGACGCCTGAACCGCCACGGGCAATGACCTTCTGGAGCTCCAGGTCGTCCACGAGGCTGCCCGGTCCCTTGGGCATGGCCTCGAGGGTGCTCATGGTGCCGACCTCGTCGGGGGCGAACATCGTCTCGATGAACTTCGCCCGCTCCGGCGAGACCGTGCGGTCCTGGGGCAGGATGGTGTCGTGCGCTCCGGCGTCCGACGGGACGGCGCGGCGCGTCAGGAGCGCATCGACCGTGTTCGGGGCGGGGGCATCTGGGTGGTCTGCGGCGATACCCGAAAATCTAACAAAGCTCGGCCGCTCAGGCCATGCGCTCAGGGGGGGCGGCCCACTGGCTGCCGTGCTGTCGGGCGAACGCGAGCATGTCGTCGTGAAGCGGCGCGGTCAGCGCCAGCTGCTCCCCGGTCCGGGGGTGGGTCAGGGTCAGGCTGTGGGCATGGAGAGCCTGTCGGGACATGCCCAGTGCGGCTTGCGCCGCCTCATCCAAGGGGCGCGCGCGGAAGTCGATGAACCAGGCGCCGTCGTCGGTGTAGAGCTTGTCCCCGACGATGGGGTGTTCGGCGTGGGCCAGGTGGACCCTAATCTGGTGCGTTCGGCCCGTTCGGGGCTGCACTCGGAGCCAACTGAAGGGCGCCGCCGACGTACCGAACCGCTCCAGGACCGCGACCTCGGTCAGAGCCGCGGCGCCATCTGAACGCACCCGACGGCGCATCCTGACGGCCCCCCCGGTGTCGGGGCCCAGCGGGGCTTCGATGATGAAGCGGTCCTCAGCGGGCCAGCCACGCACCAGCGCGAGATACAGCTTCGCCACCTCGCGTCGCTCGAACGCTCGCTTGATGGGCCGGTCGGCCTCGATGTGCTTGGCGAACATCAGGACGCCGGAGGTCTCCTTGTCCAACCGGTGCAAGGGCCGGAGGTCTGCTTCGTCGAGGGTGCCGCCGTCACGCTCGCTGACCCACCGCTGAGCGTACCGCTTGGCCGCCAGTGTGCTCATGCCCTGGGGGTAGCAGAGCAGCCCCGCGGCTTTGTTCACCACCACGATGTCGTCGTCGTGGTGCAGCAGCTGCAGGTCGGCCGGAGCTTTGCTGAGCCCGTCGCTCTGGAGCATGCCCGGCGGGAAGTCGACCGCCAGGGTGTCGCCCTCGCTCAGGACATGGTGCGGCTCCAGGACGGGGCCAAGGGCGTTGTGGCTTCGGAAGCGGCCCTCCCGCATCAGCGCCTCCCAATCCCGTCGTTGCACGGTATCGAACCGCTCGGCGACATAGTCGAGCAACGTGCGGCCAAACCCGGGCGGCTGGACCCTGTGCCGGACGGGCGCCGCGGGAGGCGGCGTGGGGTGGCGGGTCACTGCGTGCCCACAGCCTCGTTGAGGGCCTCGACGACCTCGAACAGGTCCCCAACGGCATAGTGGTCGACCGCGACGAAGTTGGGGATGCGGCCGCTCTCCTGCCAGCACTCCATGGCGCGTCCGTGCAGGAAGTCGAAGCTGTTGACGACGTCGGCGCCGGTGGGGTCGGGCAGGCCGAGGCTGTCGGACAGCCAGTGGTTGAGCAGGAACAGGGGTTTGTCCGCAGGGCAGCCGCGGTTGCAACGGCAATCGAACGCCTCGAGGCTGTCGAAGGAGTAGGGCGTGTCCCAGGTCAGGTCCCAGACGTGGTGGTACCAGGCCGGTGGCGGAGAGCCGCTCTCGGCGGTGACGACCAATCGCTGCTTGGAGGCGATCATCTGGCGCAGCGTCGGCCACGGCGTGGCGACATCGGGGTGCGTGTAGATGAATGGGGCGAGGCCCGCGACCTCGAACGCGGCGGCCGTGGTTTCTGTTGGCGTTCCGTCCTGGAGGATGAGGGCCAGGACCTCGTTGGGGTTGTCGACGAGGAATGACCGGATGGTCTCGAGGCCCACGGAGAACGGCGTCGACCCCAGGCTGCACAGGCCATGGCAGAGGTAGATCTCGCCTTCGAAATCGTGGGTGTCGAGCAGCATCCCGCGGACCCCGTCCTGCAGCTGCCGCGCCATCCCGAACTGCTGGTTGGGCCCGAACCAGCCGTCCGCCTCGGACGACATGGCGTTGTGGGTGGTCGGGAAGACGACTTCGTCAAACGGTCGGTCGCACAGCGCCGCCATGCCGTTGCACAGCATCGGTGGGGCCGTGGCGTCGCCGTCAGCGCCGTCGCCGTCGACGACATCCGAGGCCACCGGGACATCGGGTGTTGCATCACCTGGGTCGGATGTCTCGGATTCCTGGCATCCCAACGCCATGCACATGAAAACGGCCAGCCACCATCGCATGGACAGCATCGTGGCAGGCCGACTCACACGGTGCAATCGCGTGCCAGGTCGGCGCCCGGCTAGTCCGCGGAGCGGGGCAGGGCGGGGACCTCCGGGGTGATGCCGTGTCGCACGAGCACCTCGGCGACGACGGTCGCGACTTCGGTCGCCAGGTCGGTGCAGAAGTCATGGCGCTCGGCGCCCCGGAACGTCGCGAACTGCCCCGTGAGGGTGTTGCAGACGACGTGCATCGCGGCGCCCGGCGCGTCGCGGCGGTCGATGCGGTTGGGCCACAACGCCTCGTACATGGCGATGGCCGAGGCGAGCGCGTCGGTGACCTTTCCGGTGGGATCGGGGTCGCCCAGGATCTGCCCAAGGACGAGTCGCCCACCGAGGATCGCGCCGCACTCGCCACGCCCCGTCAGCCCGCCGCGGCGCAGCGCCTGGTAGGGCGCTGTCGGCAGCCCAAAGGTCTCGGCGACAGCGATCCCGCAGGACCGGTGCGGGGTCACCACTCCGGCATAGAGCACCTGGCAGACCTCTCGCGCAGCGGCCACCTCGGCAAGCTGCGCGTCGGTCAACGGGGGGAACTCGTTGTCGTCGGAGGCGTCGCGGCTCACCCGCCGTTGCGTCCGTTGAGCATGTCTTTGACGAGACCCAGGACGTCCCAGATGGAGACGATGCCTACCAGATCCTCCGCTTTGTCGAGCACGGGCAGGGCGCCGAAGCGGTGCTTGTGGAAGCGGTCGACGGCCTTGGAGATACGGTCATAGGTGTACAGAACCACGGGGTCGTGAGTCATCACCGAGTCGACCTCCATGTCCTCATCCAGCAGGTACGGGTGGGACACCCCCATGTCCTCGTCGACCCAGTCCGGGCGCCGAAGATCGCGGTCGCTCACAATGCCAATCAGGGACCCATCGTCTTCGGTCACCAGGAGGTGCCGTACCTGCTGCTCGCGCATGAGGAAGAACGCGCGGCGTACGCTCTCGTTGGGGCGCACGGTGATGAGCTTGCGAGTCATGATGCTTGTGAGTTTGGCATCGTCGGGATGGCGCATGAGTTCTCTTGGTCTTGAGTGAAAATCCACGCGGCTACAAAGCAAGTCGCATACCAAACCACACAGCGGTGCCGGGGGCCTTGTCTCGCGGTGCTCCGGAGCTCTGAGCGAGGTGTCCCGAGCGGGGGTGGGGCAAATAGCGCAGCTGCTGTGTGATTTCCACCGTTCCCGTGCCAGCTGCCACGCATGCCCCCGTTGGGCTATCTTCGGACGGTATGTCGGACCCGACCTTCGAACAGCGCGGCTGGACGGTTCTCCGCGGGGCGGTGGCCCGCGAGCGTGTCGAGATGCTCACCGCGCTCTTCGACCGCGTGCTGACGCCGCCCTCGGGCGGTCAGGTGTGGCAGCAGCCTTCTGCGTCCATGGCGTTCCCCGCCCTTCTGGAACACTTCGACACCGGCCTCACCGAACGACTGTGTGAGGTGCTGGGGGCGAGGAAACTGCGGATGCTTCAGGATGTCCTGCTGTGCAAACCACCTGGGGCTCCGGAGGTGGGGTGGCACACAGACTACAGCTATACCGGCTTCCTGGTGCCAGCCAAGGCGATGTCGGTGCGGCTGTCTCTGGTGGATACGACGCCCTCGTCGGGTTGTCTGGCCGTGATCGACGCCAGTCACAAGTGGGACCTGCCCGTCGAGGTGTTGTCGGGCGAAACCCTCATCGACGGAGGCGCCCTGGCCGGGCTCCCCTCGCACTACGCCGCTGAGGTGGCTGGCAACACCGTGGACGTGCCTCTCGCCGCAGGGGACATCAGCCTGCACCACTGCAGAACCTGGCACATGAGTCACCCGAATCGGCAGCCTGACTTTGTCCGGAAGACCATCGTCGTCCACGTGTTCGACGCCGACTGTGACATCGACAAGAGCCGCGTTCCCGACCGGGTACGCGACTTCGTCGTCAAGGAACGGCTGCCATTGCTACCCCGAAGTGGGTAGCTGACCAGTCAACGGCAGGGGGGGACAGGCTGGCCGACACACGCCTGTGAAGCGTCGCATGTCGCGGTGGGGATACACAGGTCGCCGGTGGAGCAGGGCGTGTCCACTGGGGCGGGGGTGTTGACGCAGCCGCTGACCGGATCGCAGTCGTCCGCGGTGCACGACGCGCCGTCGACGCAGTCGGTTGTCGCCAGGGTGTTGCACGCCGAATCCAGACTGCACCCGCTCCGGCCCCAGGCGTCGAGCCGTGTGAGTCGTGTGGTCCTGTCCCCCCCGCGTCGAGCCAAGGCGATCCCATCGGACAATGGGGCGAGATCCAAGCACGTCGCGAACCTGCCAGGTTCGCCCACGGCCCGGCGCCATCGGAAATTGCCCAGCGGGTCGATGCGGCCGACCGAGAGGTTCTTGATGGACGAGGTGTCGACGTTGGAGCTGCAATGGAGGCTGTCGCCATCGGCCAGCGGACGAATGACCTGCGGGCCGAGGAAGCGCGTGCCCAGGCTGGTGATCCACAGCAACTGGCCCCCCTCACCGAGGCGAACGATGCGGGCCTCCAGGCTGTCGTTGTTGGTGCTGGGTGCCACGAATCCGCCTGCCGGATGCCTGACCAGCCCGTCCAGCGGCGTGAAGGCGATGTCGCGCCTGTTTGGCTCGGACTCCCCGTTGCCGGTGGCGGTGAACATGTGTCCCCCCAGCTGGAAGGTCGGCGGGCCCATGGACATGGAGCCCACGACCAACAGGCGTCCGTCGGACATTTCTTGGACTCCGCGGGCCTCTCCTGGCGAGGAAGCAAACACCCGGGACCAAGCTTCCAAGCCGTTGGAGTCAACGCGTATCAAGCGTGGCGTGGCCTGGCTGCCCCCGCCTCGGTGCCCGGCGACGATGACGTCGCCGTTGCTGGCCTCGATGACCGCTCGAGGACGTTCTGGATGGAGGTCGTGTGCCACGGTGACACGCCACGACTCGCTGAGCTGCGCGTCGAGTCGTGTAACGACCGCCTGGTCCACATAGGTCGATTCGTCGGTGCTGATGATGGCGTAGCCCCCGTCGGATGTGCTGGTCACGGCCTGGGGTTTGCCCTGGATGAGGGTGGTCTCCAACGTGTGCCCCAGTGCAGATGTCCTGGCGGCGAAGCCTTGGCCATCGCGGACTCCTGCGATGAGGAGCCCTCCGTCCTCCAACGCCAACACGGCCCTGTGGGAGAAGGTCGCGTCATCCTCCACGACCTCCCAGAGCTTTGCGCCATACACGCAGTCTCCGTCCACACAGGAGGCGCTGCAGCACGCGTTGGCCTCCAGACAATCGATGGCGGGTGGGACTGGTTCTGGGGGCGTCGGTGTGTCGCTGTCGGCGGTCAGGTCGAAGCCGAAGGAGGCGACGTCTGCGTCGATAGGTGCGCCAGCCGTGGTGGGACACCCGGACGTGAGAACAACGGCGAGCACGCAACTGATGCGGGTGGACCATCTCATGGCGCGCATCCTACCTATTGCGACAGGTCGACTCACCCGCCCACCGGCAATGAACAGTCCGGAGCGGGGTGAAGGTGCCGTCAGCAAAGGGGCCGCAGCTGTCGGTCGTATATAGGCAACAACGCAACAACGCCGTGTGCCCCAGGGACACACGGCGTTGCAGGTCATGACGATGAGCCTCGTCGGGCCGCCGTCACGTTGACGAGCGACCCGGCCGAAGCCGGCGCGGCATCAGGAGCCGCCGCCGCTGCAGAAGAACGAGTCCTGCCACTGCAGCTGGTTGTCGCCCATCTGCACCGGCGCCAGAATCTCGTCCGAGCAGCCGTCGGCGTACAGGCCGCAGGCCTCGAACTGCATCGTTGCGCGAAGCGCGTCGTCCTGCACCGAGCCGTACGACTCGGGGTCGTAGCCGTAGAGCAGCTCGTACATCGACGGCAGGCGGTCGCCGCCGTTGGGGTCGTTGCCGCCGTAGCCAAAGATGGGGACCTCGAAGCTGATGCCGCAGAAGCCCTCGGTGTCGCACTTCTCCTCTCCGGAGTCCCACACCCGCACCTCGCTGCTGCAGGACAGGTTCGGGCCGACACCCTGGGACACCGTCTGCACCGCGTCGACGACCCAGGGGCCACCACAGCACTGGAAGTCGTTGTAGGTGAACTCCAGGAAGATGTCGCCGACGGTGTTGGCCGGCGGGTTCTGGCGGAAGGCCAGGGTGTACTTCATCCCCGGGTCGGGCGGGCCGTCGGTGCGGATGAAGCCGTACAGCTTGTAGTCTTCGATCCACGGGTTGGTGTAGTCGTTGACGCCCGACGAGAGGTAGATCTCGGTGACCTCCATGCCGTCGGCGATACCGGCGATGGGCTCCTGGTCGAACGGATCGACCCACACCGGGTCGATCCCGTCCCAGTCGGCATTCCACGCGTTCTGCTGGTGCGACTGGAGATTACCGAAGGGACAACCCGACGACGAGGTGTGGCACGCACCCTCACCTACGCAGTACTGCGTGCCATTGGCGCAGTCAGCGCTGAAGGCTGCGACGCCCAGGTTGTCGGTGCAGGGAACGGCGTCCGCCAGGCAGCGCTGGTTGGAGTCGTATAGCGCCACCGGCGCGGTGGCGGGCTCGACCGCCACGCCACCGTCGACGGGGGTGGCGGTGTTGTAGCTCAGCAGCCGGACATCCGGGACAGCGTCGGTCGCGGACAGGCCGTCGAAGTCGGCCACCGTCGAGCTGGCGCGCTCCAGGAACAGGCCCTGGCCGGGCACGAGGCCTTCGATAGCCAGCATTTCGGGCGCCTGTCCGCGCTTGGTCTTGGTGGTCAGCTGCAGCATCTCGGTGCTGGGCCCGCCCGCGATACCGTTGTTGAACCCGACGATGGGGTTCTCGCCCAGGTCGGCGTCGAGGCTGACCTCACGCCGGATGACCTCGGAGATGGTCTGACCCGAACCATCGACCGTCTGCACCAGCGAGTAGGACACCTGGGTGCCGGTGGTGAAGAGGTTGGCCGGGAACCAGACCAGCGGCGGCTCGGCAGCGGTGGTCACGGTGCCTACGCCCGGGACGTCCCCGGTGTAGCCCACGATGAGGAGACCGTCGTTGGCGTCCCACTGAACGATCGGGTCAAACACCTCCTGGGTATCCGCCCACGGGCCCAGCAGTTCGCGGTCGATGAGGACACCGGCCACGCCGTTGCTGTCAAAGCCAGGCGTGAAGGTCCACGACTCGTAGGTCTCGTTGGTCACGTAGTAGAGCGTGGTCGGCTGAACCAGGCCGCCGATCCAGTCCCAGTACGGTGTGGTCGGGACGTTGCCACTGGCGACCGTGATGGTCACCGTGTCGGTGGCGGTATCGGAGCCATCGTCGACGGTGAGCTCGAAGACGTAATCGCCATCGACCGTCGGAAGCCCGGTGGCGACGGCGGTGTCAGCGTCCGTCAGCACCAGCGACGACCCCGCGGGCTCGCTGGTGAGCGCCCAGCTGAAGCTGAGCGCCGTGCCGTCGGGATCGAAGGAGTTGTGGCCGAACAGGAACAGGTTTGAGCCGTTAGCCAGGATGGTGTTGTCACCGGCGTCGGCCACGGGCGGGGCGTTGATGCCCTCGACCACCGCGATGGCCAGGTCGAAGTCGCTCAGCGCACCGTCGTCGACGGTCACCCGCGCCACGTAGGTGCCCGCAACGTCGGGCACGAAGTTGGCGGTGGCGCCAGTGCCCGTGATGGACACGGTGCTGTTGGCGGGACGAGTCAGGAAGTCCCAGGTGTAGTTGAGCGGCTGGTTGTTCGGGTCGCTGGAGCCAGAGGCGTCCAGGTCCACCTGCGTGCCCACACCAAACGGCGGCGCCGTGGTGATGGTGAGGGACGCGTTCGGCGCGTCGTTGGGCGGCACGATGACGTTGAGGCCTGCCGGGTCGCTGGATACCTTGCCATCGTCGACGATGAGGATGAACGAGTAGGTGCCGGCAACGTCGGGAGTGACGTTGGCGACGGCCTGGTCGTCATTCATCAGCATGGCCGTGGAGCCAGCCGGGGCGCTGATGAGCGACCAGGCGTAGGTCAACGGGTCGCTGTCGGCGTCCGAGGAGGCGCTGCCGTCCACGTTGAAGGGCACGCCAAGGATGACCGAGCTGGGACCGCTGACCGCGGCCACCGGGGCGGTGTTGGTCACGCAGACCGAGCCGGTGCAGTCACCGCTGATGCATTCGAAGTTGTCTGCGCAGCTCTCGCCGTCGGCCTTGAGTCCGGGCGGGATGGCGACCACGGCCACACCGGCTTCGGAGACCGTGTAGCCATCGCTGAGCGTCAGCTGCAGCAGGAACAGGCCCTCGGCATCGGCGGTGAAGGACGGCGTCGGGGTGTCCGCGTCCGTGAGGCTTGCGGTCGAGCCACCCGGGGCGCTGGAGATGGCCCACTGGAAGGTCAGCGGACGTCCCTCGGGGTCGGTCGAGGCCGAGCCGTCGAGATTGACCACCTGACCCACCTCGACGACCTGCGGCGAACCGGGGTCGGCGATGGGGGGCTGGTTCTCGGCGCAGACGCTGGCCCCAGCCAGGTCGCACAGACCGCTGATGCACTGCGCGTCGTTGGTGCAGGGGGCGCCGATGGGCGAGCCCGCCTGGGCGATGACCGCGCCGATGGCCGGCTGGCTGTCGTCGTAGCCGTCGTTGACCACCAGCTGGAAGAAGTAGACCCCAGCCACGTCCGGAGTGAAGCCCGGGCTGGCAACGGTGGCGTCGGCGAAGTTCGCGACGGAGCCGGCGGGCACGTCGGTCAGCGTCCACTGGTAGGTCAGCGGCTGACCGTCGGCGTCGGTGGTGCCCGTGCTGTCGAGCACCACGGGGGTGCCCGGCTCGGTGTAGGTCAACTCGTTGACCACCGCCACCGGGATCTGGTTGGTGGCGCAGCCGCTGGCGGCGCAGTAGCTGCTGGCGCACTCGTTGTCGGCGATGCAGGGGTCGCCGTTGGGCAGGCCCGAGCTCGGGGTACTGGCGACGACGGCGGTGACCGACTCGAGGGAGTCGAGGAAGCCGTCGTTGACCACCAGGCTGACCTGGTAGATGCCGTCGAGGTCGGCCGTGAAGGTCGGCATCGCGGCGGTCGGGTCATCCAACGTCGCGGTGCTGGTCGGCGGCGCCTCCAGGACCCAGAGGTAGGTGATGGGGTCGGAGTCGGCATCGGTCGATCCCGTGCCGTCCAGGGTGACCACGTCGCCCGTGACCACCGACTGCGGGGTGCCGGCCACGGCGACCGGGGCGGCGTTGGACTCGCACGCGGTGTTGCATTTGCCCGACTGGCAGTCGGTGCCGGCGTTACAGGGCTCGCCGATGGGCAGGCCCGAGGGGGGCTCGGCCACCACGGCCACGACGGCAGGCAACGAGTTCACCTGACCGTCGTTGACCACGAGGCGCACCAGGTAGAGCCCCTCGACGTCGGGGGTCAAGGTCGGCGTCGCCGTGTTGGCGTCCGTGAGGACCGCGGCCGAGCCGTTGGGGGCCGCGTTGATGTCCCAGGCGTAGGTCAGCGTCAGACCTTCGGGATCCGAGCTCTGACCGCCGTCCAGCGTCAGCGCCTGGCCGACTGCCGCCAGCTGGGCGGCGCCAGGGTCGGCGATGGGCGCCTCGTTGGTCTTGCAGGCGTCCTCGAAACAGAAGCCGCTGGCGCAATCGAGGTCCTTCTCGCAGGGCTCGCCGTCATCCCGGAGGCCGAGCTGCTCGCCGGCGTAGATGCCGACGGTGGCGGCGGCGCTGGTGAGGTAGCCGTCGTTGACGAACAGTGTTGCCACGTAGAGGCCCTCGACATCGGCGATGAACGAGGTGGCCGCCGACTGGCCGTCAGCGATGACCGCCAGCGAACCCGCCGGGGTCTGGGTCAGCTGCCAGTTGAAGGTCAGCGTGTCGCCGTCCGGGTCCGACGAGTTGCTGCCGTCCAGCTGCACCTCGGTGCCCAGCGCGACCTCGCGGGATACGCCGGCGTTGGCCGTGGGGACGTTGTTGGGGGCACAGGAGCCGTCCAGGCAGATGCCGGTGGCGCACTGGAAACCCTCGACGCATTCGGCGCCCTCGGGGACGGTCGGGAACTTGCCTTCCTCGTCGAAGACGAAGACCGCCACACCGGCCGGGAGGCTGTCCTGCAGGCCGTCGTTGACGGTCAGCGTCAGCTCGTACACGCCGGGCGCATCCGGGGTGAACACCAGGGTGGCCTGGTCCGCCGCGGTGAGGGTCACGCCGCTGGAGGCGGGGCCGCTGATCAGCGTCCACGCGTACGTGAGCGACTCACCCTCGGGGTCCGAGGAGTTGCTGGCGTCGAGGGTGACCTCGAAGCCCTGGATCGTCACCCGGTTGGCGCCCGGGTCGGCGATGGGCGCCCCGTTGGTGGGCTCGACCGCGCAGACATTGTTGAGGCACTTGAGGCCGACCGCGCAGTCGATGTCTGCGCTGCAGACCTGGCCGATGCCAGCGACGCCGATGACCTCATCGGGACAACCGGTCCCCAGGACCGAAAACGCCGTAAGGGCTACCAAAGCCGTTACGGACCGTACCAGAACACGCATTCCCTAATATCCTCCCGGGACCAATTGGGGTCTCGCGCGGCAGTATAGCGATCCGCAAGCTCGCCGGAAGGGTACTTCCGACACATGCGCAACTTTTTTGACGACGCGGGCCCGGTCTACGTGGTTCTGCCCACATCGCGAGCGTAGACCCACCCTTCACTCTCTGCTGCCTGGATGTAGGCCTCGGGCGGCGATGCCAGTCGGGGCAGTCCGTGTCGGCCATCGGCACAGAAGGCGAGGGCAAGCAATGCACAGATGGCCGCGTCGTAGGCGTCGGTGCCGGGCTTCACGGTCTCTGGCATGCCGATGCCCAGGGCCGCCCAACGCTCGTGCAGCAGGCCCTTCGTCTTTTCGAGGGCTGGATACACTTCGATGCACGCCCGGGCCGCGTGGGCCCCGTCGAAGGGCAGGGTGGCATAGCCCTGGCCCCGCCAGGCCCGCGTGTAGCTGATGGCGACCGTGGCGTTGGCGCCCAGCATGTTGTGCGGCGCGGACATGGGCTTCTTGCCAAAGGTCTCGAAGATGTAGCGCTCCGCGTCGCGGTAGGCGAAGCGATCCTCGATGTCCCGGGCCGGCCGATACGAGCGCCCGGGGTCGCCGGCCACGAGCGCTGCGTATGCCTGAGGGAACCCCAGCGGGGCATCGATCCCGACGACTACTGCACTGGCGCTCGTCAGGTCCACCTCGGCCTCACACAGCTCGGCGATGGCTTGTGGCGTCAATGGTGGCTCCTCGGCAGGGGGCAGCCTGAACTGGCGGGGGCTGCCGTGCCACTTTACGCCGTCAACCGGGTGCAGCTCAGCGACCGCTGCGCCTTGCTTACGGCCGAGCCAACCGCCTACGTCCCATCCGATCCCAAAGATCGGGCCATCGTGGACGTTCAACCCGGGCCCACCTGATTGAGGCCCCAGTCGTACTTGCGGAAGCGGAAGTGGAAGCCTTGGGCGAACGCGTTCTCCAGGGAAGCTCGTTGGCTACCCTCCGAATGGTCCAGGACGAAGCGGCGCAGTCCGGCGTCCCCGCCGCCGAAGTCGGCGCGGTAGTAGTGGAGCGTGATGGGTACCTCGACCACCCGGCTGCTCTCGTCGATGGTGACCTCCTGAGCCACATAGCCCCGTGCGGCCCGCTCCAGTTGGTCATCGATCGCCTCCGCCCTGTAGAACGCCACCGGCGGGCACGCGTTGGCCGTGCACACGAGCGCGGCATGGATGCGAGGGTCGACCTTGTCCAACATCCAGGCTTTCCGTGGGTCGCTCGGCGAGGTTCCAAGCTGGGGCTTGCGGGTCGAGGGGTTGGCGGCGTTAACCCGCAAGACGCCGTTCTCGATGTCGTCGAGGGAGAGCGTCGTTTCGCCGACCCGGTAGCTCACCGTGGCGAAGAAGGAGGGGATCTCCATGGCCGACTTGCGGATGCCGAGCGAGATGACCCCATGGATGGCCAGGACGTTGTAGAGGTTGGTCCAGAACGCAAGCTGTTCGGCCCGGGTCACCAGGTGTTCGGGGCGGAGGTGGTGGAGCAGGGCCGATGTCGCCCTCAACTGGTCAAACGTCGGCGAGTCACGCAGCCCCGAATAATCGACGCGGCCGTCGACGATGGCTTCCCCATCGAGGGCGTGCATGAGCGCTCGAAGCGCGCGAGCCAGCTCGTCAGCGCCTCCCTCGGCCGAGCCATGCGGCGGGGGCTCGGCGTTCATGACCAGGGGCTTCTGCAGGGCCGGGATGGCGGCCTTGGCCAACTCTCCGACGCTGTTGGCTCGACGGAGTACATCGGTGGCGTCGCGCATCGCGAGGCGCAGGTTCTTCAAGATGGGCACAACGTCCTCCTGGTCAGCCCGGGTTTGGTGCTTAATCCGGCTGGCACCCCGTCCTCACGAGCCTACAGGGAGTTCGCGCCATGGCCCATCCCCTCGAGAACGTGATCCGAAACGCCGACGGCTTCGTCCTCATCGGCGATTCGTCAAAGGAGCGTTTCCCAGCCTTCTCGTACAACATCTTCACCAAGGCTGGAAAACGCTTCTACTGTCTCGATCTTGGCGGTCTGACCAAGAGCCGCGGGCCCACGAAGGGGGGCAAGGTCTATACGTCCGTGGACGAGCTACCGGACGACCGGTCCGACCTGGCCATCTTGTGGACCAAGCCCCACGACGCCAAGAAAGCCGTGGATGTGGCGCACGAGGCGGGGTGCAAACGGGTCTGGTTCAGTTTCGGCACCGGTCACCCCGAAGCGGTCGTCCACGCCCGCGAGTTGGGCATGGATATCGTCGAAATCGGGCGCTGCCCGGTCTACTACACCGACGTACGACCCCACATCGGGTGCAAGATGCACACGGCGATGGTCAAGGCCTCGGGGCTCTATGGAAAGCCGCCGGTGGTGGACGTGCCGGCGAAGCGGCGAGAGATGCTCTAGAGGGCGAGGCATGCGTCCGCGCCGGGGTTCGCCGGACCGAACCCGCTTGACCTCATTCGAACCACGGGCCTAGCCTGCGCTAATACGCGTGCGGGGGGCCACCGCACGGTTGCATCCAGACCCGCGGAGCATGTCGATGAGCCTTTTCAACACTGTTGGTGCGTCAGCACTTGCCCTTGCGCTCGTCGCAACCGGGTGCGGACCCGTTCCCGCAGATGGACCCAACGCACCAACCCCCGAAGGCCAGAACGCCTCGTCGACGGCCCTCCCGGAGGCGCCCTCGTCGAGCCTGTTGGGCACCACCAACAAGGGCTTCAAAGTCGAGTACGTGATTCCGTCGTGGATCAAGCCGGCTCACCGGCCCGACTGGAACAACCCCAAGCCCACCCCGCAGGTGCTCAAGGCCGACGAGTACGACGACATCCGCTTCGCAGCTCCCCAGAATTACGCCATCACGGTGCCGCCAGCCAACCTCGCCACCGTGCGGCCCATGGTGGAATGGGAGCCGATGAAGGCTGTCATCATGAGCTGGCCGACCTACATGCTGACCGCCGACAACGCCTCGGGGACGATGGCGGGTATCGCGTCGAACTCGGCGACCGTCGCCGAGGTCTGGGTCCTCACCAACCCGGGCGGCGGTGACCAGATTCGGACGTACCTGGTCAACAATGGCGGCATGACCCAGGAGCTCGTGGACGACAAGGTCCGGGTGATGGAGACCCCCATCGACTCCATCTGGTTCATCGACTCGGGCCCGATGCCGTTGATCGACACCGACACCAACACGCAGGCCTTCTCCGACTTCCGCTACTACCACAACCGCGCGCTCGACGACGGCGTGCCCACGGTGCTGGCGCGCAACCTGCCCAACATGGGCTTCGACCTCGCCGCCACCACCTATCGCATGCCGCTGAGCACCGAGGGCGGAACGTTCCAGGCCACGAGCGACGGCATCTGCTTCACCGGCAACCGCCAGCTCTTCTACATGAGCTGCGATTCGCCCAGCGGGTGTGACAACTCGCTGAGGACGATGCCCCTGGCGGACGTGCAGAACCACCCGCTGGCCAACGAGGTCCGCCAGGTGTGGGCCGACTACATGGGCTGCAAGGACACCATCATCACCAACAGCATCACCGATGACGGCACCGGCCACATCGACATGTACATGAAGGTCGTCGACGACGACACGGTGATGATCGGCGAGTACCGCGCACCGTTCGCGCCCAACACGGGTCAGGAACTCAACGCCGCGCGGATGGACGCCAACGCCGCCTTCATCGAGGCCTATGTCAAGCCCGGCGGTGGCAGCTTCGAGGTGGTCCGGCTGGTCATGCCCGGGCACCGCTCGAGCAACCAGTCCGTCACGCCGTTTACCTACATCAACTCCACCTTCATCAACGGTCTGAACCTGTGGCCCGCCACCGAGTTCCCCGACTGGGAGGCCAGCCGCGACATCGCGCAGGCTGAGTGGGAAGCGGCCATGCCCGACTACACCCACATCTACATCGACTCGACCGAGCTGAGCTTCCTGTCCGGCGCCATCCACTGCATCACCCGCACGGTGCCCGACCTGCCGACGGCCAACTGGGTCGAGGATGGTACCTGCGCCGATGGCACCTGCAACGCCCCGACCGGCGGTTACGCCGGCGAGTGCTCGCCCAACGGTCTGACCCAGGAAGTCTGCTGGGGGCCGGCCTGGGAGTGCCTGTGCAACGACTGCACCCAGGAGTGCCCCGAGGCGGGCGTCAACAACTGCCCCGACGGCCTGACCTACACAGGGTGCTGCATTGGCGACGCCATGCACTTCTGTGATGGCGGCAGCTACGAGATCTACCAGTGCCAGAACGGTTGCGGTTGGGCGGCGGGCGCCGGCTTCTACGACTGCGCCGGCGGCCAGAGCAACGCGCAGCCGAACGCCGAGGACCCCTCGGGCCTCAACCCCCGCTCCTGCGGCGCGATCTTCTGCGAGCCCGACTGCACCGACAAGGCCTGTGGCGACGACGGCTGTGGCGGAAGCTGCGGCGACTGCGAGGCCGGCACCGAATGCAACCCCACCGGGCAGTGCGTCGCCCCCTGCGCCAACGAGTGCGAGACCGGTGAGAGTGGCTGCGACGGCGACACCGCCTGGACCTGTGGCGTCAACGGAGACGGGTGCCTCGTGCGCCTGACCACGGACTGCGCTGCCGCCGACCAGATTTGCGCCTCCGGCGCTTGCTTCGACGCTCCGAGCACGCCCGACGAGGGCGAGGATACGGGAGGCCCCACCGCCGATGGTGGCGGCGACCTGAGCGCCGACGCGGGGCCGACGCCGGTCAACCCCAACCCGGGCGGCGGCGACGACAGCAGCTGCGCCAGCGGTAACGACGGCTATGCCCACCCGGCCATGTGGCTGGGCCTGCTGCTCGCCTTCTTCGGGTGGCGGCGGCGCCTCGTTTGAGACTGAACGCGCTTTTGGAATAAGCACCGAGAACGGGGCGTTGCAGCAACCGCGACGCTCCGTCCTCTGCTCCGAACTTGTGGCTTGGATGCAGCGCTTATAGCCTTAGTGTCCAAGCATGAGTCCCGTGACCACCAAGCGACCCACCACAAGCTGGCAGCGCCAGGTCGGCATCGCCGTCTGCACGCTGTTGCTGCAGCTGCCGCTGTTCGGTTGGTTCTGGCTCGATTTTGGTGATGCCAAGGCGACGGTCACCCGCGAGCGGTCGCGCCGTCCGGCGATGAAGGGCCGCTTCATCCGACGGCAGCCGCCCAAGAAGGAAGAGGAGCAGGTCGAGGAGCCGCCCGAGGACGCGCAGGTCGTCGAGGTGACCCAGGAGCCCACCAAGCCCGAGCCCAAAGAGAAGGTGAAGCCGAAGCTGCTGGCCGATCGCACCGTTCGGACCAAAAAGCAGACGCGCAGCCGCAACTCGTCGCGGCCCAACCGCTCAAAGCGGCCCGGCAAGGTGCAGCCCAAGAAGGTCTCCAAGGTTCAGTCCAAGGATGCCACCAGCTCCAAAGAGACGTCGCTCAAGACCAAGAACAAGCAGCTCGCCCTGATGCAAAAGAAGGACAAGCTGCGAAAGTCGAACAAGGGCGAGGCGCCGAAGCGGTCGGTGTTGCACTACGGCGACAAGGCCAAGCTGTTCCTGCCGTCGACGTCAGGTCGCGCCGAGCGCCACAACCTACAGGCCGCGTCGGGCTCCATGGCGACCGACGACGTGCTCAAGGACATCAAGCCCGGCAAGAGCACGCTGCTCAACGCCGACAAATACAAGTTCTCGGACTTCTTCTACCGGGTGAAGGACGCGGTGCGACGTAAGTGGCACCCCAACGCGGTCTACCGCCGACGCGACCCGAGTGGGAAGCTGTATGGCGTCAAGGACCGCCACACCGTGCTCCGGGTGACCCTGGATGCCCGCGGGCGTCTCAAGAAGCTTGTCACGCGCAAGCACAGCGGCCTCGACTTCATGGACGCCGAAGCCCGCAGCGCCTTCAAGCGCGCCCAGCCGTTCCCGAACCCGCCTACCGGACTCGTTCGGGATGGCAAGGTTCGCTTCGACTTCGGCTTCTACTTCGAGATTTCATCGGGCCGGTCCAAGTTCCGCTGGCGTCAGCTGTAGCGTACGAGCACGCGAGCTTGAGGGGCGGCGCCAGCCGTCCCCCAGGTGACCCTCTCTTCGATGCTCCATCTCTAGAGCGCGCCCGGTCCCCTGCCGCAGGTGGCGGAGATGGGCTGAGGCGGCTGACTCCACGCAGTCCATGGAATCATGGCTGCAAACGAAAAGGAGACCAGCCGCCATGAAGAAATCTACACCAATTGTGACCGTAGGACTCGATGTGGGTGAGCAGTTCATTCACCTCTGCGAAATGGATGCGACGAGTGGGGTCATCGAGACCGCCAAGTTCCGCAATGCTCGCCATCATGTTCGGAAGCG
>JGI12316J15310_10000042_pt11 | contig 74759 bp, 68 predicted proteins | sample MarCyaLeptolynsp_FD_15310 | JGI IMG/M metagenome (IMG submission 15310) | reverse complement strand
GCCGTCAATGTCCACGCTTTCACCAAGCGGTGAGTACTCGATGGCGTTTGCAAGAATGCCTGCGAGTGCCTGACTGGCAGCGCGTGCATCGGCCATGACCAAGGGCAGGTCGTCAGCCACATGGTTCTGAACGACGATGCGGCCCTGACGCGCCTGGGGTTCGAGGGTCCGTATGGCATCCGCTGCGATGGGGAAGAGGCGTGTTTCCTCCAGGTCCATCTCCACATTGCCGGCTTCAATTTCCGACATGCGCAGAACATCGGTCACGATCCGCAGGAGCGTCTTGCCGCTGTCTCCGATCATGTCTGCGTAGTCCGAGTAGCGGCCATTGCCGATCGGACCGAACGACTGGTCACGGATCACCTGGGAGAACCCGATGATGCTGTTCAACGGTGTGCGCAGTTCATGGCTCATGCTGCGCAGGAATGCTGACTTTGTGCGGCTGGCGGATTCGGCCATTTCGCGTGCATCCGCCATCACAAGAGACGCCTCATGGCGCTCGGTAACGTCACGGGTCACGGCAACAAGGCTGACATCGACGGATGTGCCGGTCGCCCGCATGCGGGTTTCCAGATATCTGACGGACCCATCAGGATTGGCGACGGAAAACTCGACGGATGTTTCACCGCCACGCCGCAGCGCGTTGGAGACGGCTTCAGCAATCACGTTCTTGTACTCGGCACCGGCGACATCAGACAGTTGCATGCCGAGAAGCTTGTGCGGTGAGATGTTCAGCAGGCGGCTGCTGGCCGGTGTCGTGAACAGGACCGTTCCGTCAATGGCGTGCCGGGTAATCAGGTCACTGGCGTTGTCAGCAACAATACGGTAGCGCGCTTCTTCGCTGTCGGCGGCGTCTTCCGCGCGCTGATAGGCAACCTGGGTGCGCATGGCGAGCGCGCAGGCATAGACGATGGCCGCGACAATCGAGACCATCCGCACAAGGAACGGGTCGATGCCCGGCAGATGCGCCGGCGGCAGGCTTGATGCGAGAGACAGCCAGACAAGAACGGAAAAGACGATGGCGGCGATTGACGCCGCAGTGACCGCACTCTTGCGGTTGGCGGACAGGGCTGCCTCCATCGGCACAATGGCGAGCCAGAAAATCGCCGGGGAATCGACACCGCCGGTCCACAGGCACAGCCAGCCCACCAGGAGAGCGAAAAAGGTCGATGACAGGGCGTAGGAGGCCGCGAGCTGTCCAGTCAGACGCAGATAGATACCGGGAAACGCGGTGGCAGCGAGGAGCGCAAAGGCGCCAGCGGCAAAAACATCCATTCCGCCGGTGATCACCGCGAACACAAATGCACCTGCAAGGCCAAGAACCCCGCCGGTTGAGTGCTGCCGGATAAAGGATGCGTGGCGCCGCATCTGCCGTGGACGACCACGAACGCTGAGATGCACCTGCCAGTCAGCAATCTGCACGCTTGTTTCCCCTGTGATTGCGGCAGGCTCTAAGGTCGCCGTCCAATAGCAATGGTCCCCGCCGTCGTGCCCCGACAGGCAAAACGGGTGAAGTCAGCCGCCAGTCTGGCCCGACAGAGTTAAGGAAGGTGAAACCGCTAAGATTTTCTGCTGCATTTGATACAAATTTCCCTGCGGCCCGTTCGGGAAATCGTCATTTGGGCAGACTTGCCGCATTGCAAGAAAAGCCCGCCCGGCATAGTGTTGGGCACGTCCGTTGCAGAAGTCTTAACGAGACACTGACGGGTGCTCCGATCTGGCACAGAATTCAGGATTTTCCGCTCAAACGCTTACTGTTTGCAGGGAATCCGAGACAGATCGGGTACCGGCCGGACACCTGGTAACCGATTTCCAGGTCCCAAAGGCGCTGTAAGAAGCTGCCGGGGCCAGTATGGGGGCGACACGCATGGCCGATTTCGCATCAACAAACGCAGGGCTGAGCCGACTGCCGAAAGCTCTGGGAATTCTTGCCGCAGCAAGCATGGGCCTGGTTCTGGCCGGCTGCATAAGCACCGGGAAGCCAACTGTTGCAGCTGTTCAGGCGCAACCTGCCCCGGCCCCCGTTGTTGTGGAGCCCTATCAGATCGCAAGCGCACCGGTGGTGCTGTCGGACGGGACACTGGTTCCAATTCCGCGCGCGAAACCAGCAATTGCCGGCAAACCTCTTGATCGCGTCACCCGCACTGACGCCCAGTCGGTTACACCGCTGGACGGCCCAAAGGGTCTGGTGGAAAAAGCCGCAGCCTACCGGGCATTTGATGCCGCGATTGATGAACTGGCCAACCGCAAGTTCCGCTCCCCACGTGATGTTCGCGCTGCGCTTGATTCCCTGCGTCCGCATGATCCCGCAAAGCTTGGTGAAGGCTGGGTAGCCAACAGCGCCTTTCTGGCCGCGACACAGCCGGACTTCGTGGCGGCACTCAATGCCGCTGTAAAGCGTGACGGCAAGCAGGCGGTTCTGGCCAAGCTGAAGTCTGGAACCGGTGTGTGGATGTTCGCCGGATCCCAGAAAGCACGGTCGGTCGTGGTGGCAGATGCCGCAGTGGCCTATCAGAAGCTTACGGGCCTGGGTCAGCGCTTCCTGACGACAGCCGTGGAATTCCAGCGCACCCGCTGGGGCAGCTACGAGCCTGCCACTCCGTTTTCCGTATCCCCCCAGTTTGCAGCAGCGGAAGTCGGTGGCTCCAACCTTGGCAACATTCTGGCCGAGTTGGCGGGCGTGACGGAAGCGCAGGCAGCTGCACCGGTGATGCAGCGCATTCTGGCCATCGCCGGACACATTGCTCTTGAAGAATCGGACGCAAGTGCGGCCGTTTCCCTGGTGCAGAACCGCGACCTGTCACGGTGCACGCGGTTTGCGCGCCTCAACCTCAATCAGTGCCTGGCCGCAGCTCACTTCCCGTCCGAGGAAGCCTATTGCACCGGCAAACATGCGGTTAACGAGATCGCCTATTGCTGGGCAACCTATCTGCCGGCCGCTGCCAAGTAAGGTCAGCAACCCAGAACCAGGTCCAAAAGGCAGCTTCTCAGGAAGCCGCCTTTTTTGTGCCCCAGGCCTACCTCCCTTGGCCGGAAAACACCGCAAACGATTTACTAACACTGTGCCGGTTAGTCTGACATCGGGTCACTTCGGCCCATGCATTGGGGTAGGCTGGGGCTGAAAATGCCGGTTGGAACACGCGAGGGCATTGATGCACTCGTAAAAGGGTTGGATAGCCTGCGGGTAGGCATCATCGTGTTCGATGCTGCGGACCAGCTTGTCTATTGCAATGACCATTTCCGCTTCATTTTCCGCGGCATTGAGGAACCTGAGCGTCTTTCCGGGATTGCCTTTGAAGACCTGCTGAGACAGCTGCTTGAAAACGGCGAGTTTGCCGGGGCACGCGCGATCAGTGATCCCGAGGGATGGATACAGGAATCGCTGGCCCATCACCGCTCCCGCAACTGGGCACCCCGCATTGAACGCCTCGCGGATGGCCGCTGGATGGAAGTCAAATGCCGTCCGATGGATGATGGGGGCGCCATTGTTCACTGGAATGATGTCACAAGCCTGATGCAGACCCAGCTCAGGTTTGAAGCCGCTATTGAAAGCACCGCCGACGGATTTGCGGTCTGGGACCAGGCTGACAGGCTTGTGCTGCACAACCGGGTATTTGCCCGAATCCACCGCGCGACGTCAGACCGTCTGCAGCCGGGCACGACATTCAGAACCTTCATGACGGAGACGGCTCATTCAGGTGTCTTCGACGACGGCGAGCATCCTGATGAGTGGATTGCCCGGCGCATGGAGAAGCACAGCCTTCCGGTTGGCCAGAGCACATTGCGGCACAGAGACGGGCGCTGGTTCCTGATGCGCGACCGGCATACCCGCGAAGGCGGACGGGTGACGGTCTTTACCGACATTACGGAACTGAAGGAACGCGAACGCCAGCTCATCGAGCGCGGGCGCACCCTTCAGTACACTGTCCACGAACTCGAGATGAATCGCGCCAAGCTCGAAGACCAGGCATCGAACCTGGTAGACGTTGCTGAAAAGCTCGACTCGGCGAAATCAGCCGCCGAGCGCGCGAACGAAAGCAAGACGTCGTTCCTGCGGAACATGAGCCATGAGTTGCGGACGCCGCTCAACTCGATCATCGGCTTCTCGGAAGTTCTCGAACAGGAACTGTTCGGCAAGCTGGGCAATGAGCGCTATCTCGACTACGCCTCAATGATCAATACGTCCGGTGGCCATCTGCTCTCGCTGATCAACCAGATCCTCGACCTCTCCAAGATTGAGGCCGGGCGCTATGAGCTTGTCCGGCACCCGTTTGATGTGCGCGAAATCATTGAAGATTGCAGCGACCTGCTGAAGCCACAGGCCAAGGCGGGGCAGATCACCATCGATGTTGAGATGCCGGAGCACGATTGCGAGCTCGATGCCGACGACACGGCGATCCGTCAGTGCGTTCTCAATCTCATGTCGAATGCCGTGAAGTTCACCCGCGAAGGCGGATCGGTGACTGTCCGGCTTGAGGACAAGGGCGACATGGTGCTTCTCATCGTCAGCGACACCGGCATAGGTATTGCGCCCAATGATCTGAGGCGTGTGATGATCCCGTTCGAGCAGGTTGATTCAACGTTTGCCGCCGGCAAGCAGGGAACCGGCCTCGGTCTGCCCATCGTCAAGTCTCTTGTCGAGTTGCATGGCGGCTCCATCGACCTTGCCAGCACCCTTGGCAAGGGTACCACGGTTACCGTCTGGCTGCCCAAAGAAGCAAGTGAGCCCGTTGCCGGACAACCACATGGCTCACGGGGATATGGCCTTATTGCGTCTCCCTCGCAATAGTCATCGCACCCGTTCCTCTGCACACTTCCCTTCTATCTTCCAAGCCTGCCTGTCATAGGTGACATGTGACTGGATGCATGGTGGACTACGCGTGAGCCGCCAAACCACGCGGCATCCACAGGGGAATGGATACGCCAGATATGGCTAGCAAAAAGACGGACGCCGGCGACGGGGATAAGAAGAAAAGCGCCGATGCGGGCATACATTATGAAGATCAGTTCGCCGTATGGCAGCCGAATGACTTCAAGCTGGCAGACGTTCCGGAAAATGCTTCCGTAAACGGAGATACCTATGTCAGCGCACTGGACGCTCTTCAGGACAAGCTGCGCGAACTACAGCTCGCCTTCCTCTACAACAGGCTCAAGGGTGTGATCGTTTTTGAGGGATGGGATGCTGCGGGCAAGGGCGGCGTCATCCGCCGAATGACAAGCGTCATGGATCCCCGGGCTGTTCGGGTCTGGCCGATCTCGGCACCAGACGAACGCGAACGCGAAGAGCACTATCTGCAAAGGTTCTGGCGACGTCTCCCGCCAAACGGAGAACTCGGCATATTCGATCGCTCCTGGTACGGACGAGTTCTTGTGGAGCGCGTGGAGGAATTTGCTACCAGAGAGGAATGGGGACGGGCCTATACGGAGATCAACTCCTTTGAGGCGTCGCTGGCCTCAGACGGGTTTCGGCTGGTAAAGATTTTTCTGCATGTCGGTCACGACGTCCAGGCGCAGCGGTTTCGCGACCGCCTTCATGATCCGCTGAAGCAATGGAAGCTGACACCTGATGATCTTCGGAACCGCAGCAAGCGGGACGTGTATGAGGAGGCGGTAGAGGAAATGGTACGCCGGACCTCTGCCCCTAATGCGCCGTGGCATATGGTGCCGGCAAACGACAAGAAGTTTGCGCGCCTCGCCGCGATTTCAACGATTGTCCGTTCGCTGGGTGCCAGTATCGACTTCAAGCCGCCTGCCCTGAGCCCGGAGTTTCTTGAGCAGGCCAAGAAAGAACTTGGGCCCGACAAGCAGTAGCTAAAGTTTTAGACAAGTTTGTTCCAGATTTCCGCGATGCCGATGAGCCAATCTTAGGCATGACATCAGTTCCCGTGCGGAAGCGGGCTGATGGATCAAATTTGAACTATTTGTTTTGCAACCTCACAACGCCCCCGCGCCTAACCTCGCATCATGATTAGACGCACTGCCGTTTGACGGCCTGGACGGGAACCGCCGGTCCACCGGAACAGATGGCGCAACCGAGGGGTCGGTTCGATGCTTGTTTTGAGAATTGCTTTCTGGATTGCCGTTGTTGCGGTCTTGCTGCCGACAGCACCCAGCATTCCCTCATCAGACGGCGCCGCACAGGCTGCCGCTGGTGATCCCACCCAGATGGAACAGCCATTTGACGCCGGCGCGGCTGTCGACCTGGCCATGAACACAGGATCCGACGTGCTGAGCTTCTGCGAACGGAACGCGGCAGTATGCGACACGGTCGCCTCCGGCGGCTCACACGTCCTCAATCAGGTGATTTTCTATACCGGCGAAGCCATGAGCTGGGCCACACAGGCACTGATTGATGCCCGTCACCCTGAAGGCGGTGCCCCGGCAACTCCCGCGACACCTGTTGCCGCCGTGGCACCCGCGCCGAATGCATAACGAAAAAGCCGGCTTGTGACCGGTATCCAAGGGCAGCGCGTACTGCCCATCTAGTCCCGCGATCCCCTCAAGGGCGCGTATTGCACTCCCAACGGCCTTCCCCCCCAGGCCTCCCCCCCCAAGTGCAATACGCGCCATTTTTTTGCCACCCATCGGATTGGTTGTCTGATATCGCCCAACAGCCTATGTCTTGGCTCAAGGTCGGATAGTTTTTATCCACAGACCGCAAGCAGGTATGGCGCATTCTGGAAGGGCGATTTGCCGTGAGTATCAATGAACTGATCGAGGATTTTTCCTATCTTGATGATTGGGAAGACCGCTATCGGTATGTCATCGAACTGGGCAAAGACCTGGAGCCCCTGCCGGAGAGCGCGCACTCGGACGCCAACAAGGTCAAAGGGTGTGTCAGTCAGGTCTGGCTTGAGACGCATGTGACAGCGGACGATACCGGACGGCCGATACTGCATTTTGTCGGCGACAGTGATGCTCATATCGTGCGGGGTCTGATTGCCATCGTGCTGCGGCTCTATTCGGACCAGCCTGCGTCTGAGATTGTTGAAACGCCCGCAGATCCCGTTTTTCACAAAATCGGCCTGGATGATCATCTCAGCCCGCAACGCTCCAATGGTCTGCACGCCATGGTCCGGCGTATCCAGTCCGATGCGCAGGCGGCATTGGCGGATGCCGGGACCAATGTTGCGTCATAGGACCTGCTGAACCCCGGGGGGAAGGGTGACCATGAGCCTTGTTACTCTGTCTTATGTCGGTGGCTTCATCGGCCTCGGCCTCGGGCTCTTTGCGATTGTGAGCCCGCATGGGGCTGCAAAACTCGTTGGCATTCGCATTGACGACACCCTGCCTCACTCCATCTCCGAGATTCGGGCGACCTATGGGGGCGTGTTTGCCGGTGGCCATGCCTTTGCGCTGGCGACGGGAAGTGAAACCGCCTTTCTGACGCTTGCCTGCGGGTGGGGACTGACAGGCATTGTCAGGCTTGCCTCCATCCTGATTGACCGGGCCTCAAATGGTGCGAACTGGGGCGGTACGGGTTTTGAGTTTGCTATGGCTGCATTGCTGGCGGCGCCCTTCATTCGATAGGCCGGACGCCTGGGACCGGTCATGTGTCGTTCTGCACGTCGGAGGCGTGCCAGACATATGCCCCTGCCCTGCGCTGCGGGCGCGACCCGTTGAAACCATAGTGATCAGCCAGCCGCTCCAGGGCGATGGCGAGGACCACCTTGCCTGATCTTTGCGGCCACCCCATGCGTCGCTCGGCATCCTCCAGGCCATTGAGATGGCAGCACACATCCACCAGCGGTTCTGCCAGACCGGGACCTGCCGCCTCCAATGCCTTGTAGAATCTCTGACGCGCGGCCAGTGCTTTTTCGCTCAAGGTGAGATCAGTGCCGCCCTGGCGCCGGTTGCCGTCCAGCTGCACCGACCAGTCCGCCGTGACACGCTGGGACATCTGGGCGCTGGTGAAGTCTGCCCGCAGTCTTTCGCCAGCTTCAAACTGACTTTCGGACAGCAGGGCCTTGCCGTTGCTCCCTTTGCGCCGGCGAAGCCAGCCCAGCGGTGTTTCGGCGAGATTTACTTTCATGGGTGTCAGGGCCGTCTTCGAGCCGTGCCCGCGCCCGTCAATCATCCGTGTGCCCTCTACTTGATGCTGGGCACGAAAGGGATCGACCGATGCCGTGTCCCGCGTGATGCGTTTGCGCCCAAGGTCAGTCAGGACATAAGTGCCTGCATGGGCGGCGATCAGCCCTTCCCGCTCAAAGGCCGCAACGAATTTGGCGTCCACACGGGTGCGCGGTGTCCCGCCGCGGGTTTTTTTGGAGCGCACGGCATAGCGATCTGTCTGTGCGACGGGCACAAGGCACGCCCCGGACAATGTGAGGCGCGGGAGAATGCGGCGCGCTTCACGCTCAAACTCACCCTTGGCAATGCGCTGCACCCTGGCCGGCGTTGCCGCGGAAGGGGGCGTCACCCAGTTGGTGGCGGGCATGGACGGTTTGGACCTGGTCATGGCCTTAGTCCTCCTTGCCGGTGGCGACACGTAGCTGCCATTCAAGGCGTGACAGTGTCTGGTCAAAGACCCTGTCATCCCGGTCCCATTCGACCTTGCGGCAGGCATGGGAGACGGTGGAGCGATCGCGGGCAAATTCGTGACCGACGGCGGTCAATGTCAATCCGAACACCACATGGGTGAGGTACATGGCGACCTGCCGGGCGTGACAGGCCAGCGAGGTTCCGCGGTCCGCGGAGGTGAGTTCCGACGCGGAAACACTGAAATGCCGGGACACAAATGCTCGCACTAGTTGTGCTTTTTGCCTATTTTGCGACCTGTAGGCGGTGAGTCCGGTCCGCCGGGTGACTTGGCGGTTTACGTCAATTACGTTCGGCATTGAGATTTTCCCCGTTATCATTTAGGAACATAATACGAACCTGAGGTTCGATTTGCGATATTTTTACGTATTACGTAAATACCGGGGATAGACTTTTTTGACGTTGGTCTCTTTTTGAGCCGATACAGCCACTTCCGGGGCGTGTGCCATTAGCGCAGCCGCGGGCATCAAGGGGACAAGGCAGTGCAGACACGCATCCGGCACTACCGGAAACTGCGCGGACTGACGTTGCAGCAACTGGCAGACAGGGTTGCCACGACGCCGCAGACGATCTCGCGGCTGGAAACCGGCAACATGACGGTCTCCATCGACTGGTTGCAGCGCTTCGCCGAAGTCTTTGATGTGCATGTGGCCGATCTGATCGCCGGCGGGACCGGGCGCGAGATTGACCTTCTGGGCTCGCTTGCCGGGGACGGTGCGGTCCTTACGACGGCGGATCTGGACCTTGCGAATTTTGCCGTAGAGATACCTGCCGACCGCCCGGTGGCTGTCTGGCTGTCAGGCCGGGTGGGCCGGTACGAGTCCGGCGACCTGTTGATCGGCAACCGTCTGGAGGGGGCGGATCTGGCCGGTGCTCACGGGCAGGACTGTCTGGTGCCTGGTGACAACAACACCTACTACCTTCGCCGGCTGGCGCGCGAAGACAATGGCCTGTTTACGTTGATGCCTCTGGACCCCGGCGGGGACGTGCGCTTTGGCGCCGAGATCGACTGGGCGGCGCGGATCGTGATGCGGATTTCGTATTTCCGCTGAGCAGCTCAGTTGTCATCTTCTAGTGTTGCCGCATCTGCAGGCACAGCGATGCAGATGCCGGACCATTTGCCGCCATTTGCGGCCTGCCCTGTGGCGAGACCCCAGCTGCCGCGGAAGACGCCTTCGTCCTGCAGCCGGAGCCGGGTTCCGCCGGAACTGATTTCAGATATCCAGACACCGTCCAACCGGGGGCCGCTGACACGCCCGAAGACAAAGCCGGGGGGCACATCCGGCGTTCTGCCATAGGTGCCGGACACCTCGCCGTCTTCGTGTTCAATGGTGACCAGACGACCGAACTGCGTTTGCCAGACACCCGTCCAGCCCTCACACACTGCGGGTTCAGGCCCGGTTACCCGTAGCGGTATCGCTGCCAGGAGCGCGCCGCCTTCAGCGGCGCCGGCATAGACTGCAGCACTGTAGGTGCCGTCACGCGGGGCACGGAGCAACAGTTTTGCGGCGTCTTCTCCTGCAACCTGCACTTTTTCAACCGCGTCTTTCAGTTGATCAAGGGACGACGCCGGTCCACCGGTTGCTTCATCAGCACGCAGCAGCGCCACATGGCCGCCGGTGGCAAGACACCGGTTGTTGCTGGAGGAAAGCGTCAGTTCCATCGCCGCCCCCTGCTGGTAGGTATCGCGATTGAAAGACATTTCCGGCGCCGGTTCCGCCACGGCTCCGGCGGCGTCAAACCGCGACGGGGCAATAGACACCTCTTCCGTGAGCACCTTGATCAGCTCGAGTTGAGGGTCAAGCACGGGCGACGCAATCAGCTTCGCCGCACGAGCGGCACCCTCTTCAATTGCCTGCTGGGCACTGCATCCGCTGCGAACCGAGCAAATGGCTGCCGAATTGACTGCCCGGCGCAGTCTGAAGAGTGTCCGCGTCAGACGCGGGTCAACGCCGGGACATGAGGCTGCCGTCTGTGCCGGGCCTTGCGCACCCTGCCCCCGACTTACACCTGCGCCCGGGCCTTGGGTCTCAAGCCGCATCATGGCTTTGAGCGTTGCTTCAAGACGGCCAGCGGCATGATCCCAGGCTGCTTTTTCGACAAGACGTCCTTCCAGGCGCAGGCTTCCCAGTGCATCGCGCATGCCGGCCAGCGCCAGCCGCGCCGCGACATGGCGCCATCGCGGCGTCTGTTCGCCAAGAATTGCCGTGCGCAGGAGTTTACGTTCGATTTCAGCCAGATCACCGGCCAGCTGTTGTGTCCCCAACGCATCAAGCCCCTGCGGGGTGAGGATTGATGTCAGGTGAGACAGCGCGGTCACGCCAAGGACAGCCGGGGATGCTGACGCGGTGCGGGTGTCATCGCCCTCATCCGGCATGCTTTCAGCATTTGAGGCAACGGCTACCTCGCCGGTGGCGGCACTCAAAATGCCTTCAGCAAAGGCGGCGCTTTCGAGCAGGTCGTGACGCTCATCACAGTCAGCCCCCGGGCACGGCATCGCGGAACAGGTCAGCGCATCTGTCTCGAGGGCCGCAGTCGTGGCCTGTACCGGGGCCAGAATGCTGTCCAGGTCACCTGCCATGGTCTCGTCAAACACGGCGCAGGCAGATGCATGCTGGCGAGTGCCCGTGTGCGTCGCCCCGCCCCCGGCGCTTAGGCAGATCATTTCCTCACCGCACAGATCAGATGCGCGGGAGGCGGCAGCGGCCAGCAGGGCGACCCCCTGCGCCACATGGGCTGCGCGCGCCGCCGCACGTGATGCGGCAAGTGCTGATTGCTGGTAGGTCCAAAGGGTGGCATCGCTGTCCATCCGGGCCGGGCCCGGCCATCTCAGCGTCTTTGGGTCATTCTGTGAAAGAGCCTCGGCCTCCATGGACCCTGCCTGAGCTTCCAGCTCGCCCGCCTTATCCGCGAGGTCGGCCGCCAGTGACCTGGTGAGGAGACACGTCCGGCATTCGACGGGGCCTTCCTCAGCCAGTGCCGGAGCGGCCCAGATGGCCGGTGTGATGGAAATCAGGACCGCAACCAGCAGGGCCGGAACACCACGCATCGGCAACCGGGAACCGGCGGTGCGGTCAGAGCGCCGCATGGACGCTTTTTTTCGCCGAATCAGGTTTGGGATGGAGGCCATTCTTCCTATATTGCAGAGCAACATAGGCTTTGTGTATGGTGCGGCCACCGATTGACGCTGACACATTGTCAGCACCTGAAAGGTATTCCCATGGCGACAGCAAAAAAGAGCGCTCCCAAGTCCAAGGCCCGGGCTAAAACCACGGCCAAGCGCAAGACGGCAGCCCGCAAGACCACAACAAAAGCAGCTGCGAAACCGGCGGCGAAGGCAAAGTCTGAAGCCAAGGCGTCAAAGCCACGCGCCATCGCGCAGCCGGTCATCCGCCGTGTCTGGCCGCTGGAAGCCGACGCCCTGCGCCGCCATCTGTGCCGGCTGACCCGTGAAGACCGGATTCTTCGCTTTGGCCGCCCGGTCACCAACCGCTTTATCCAGACCTATGTGGACCGCATCGACTGGTTCCGTGACATCGTCATCGGCGCCGTCATTGACGGGGAAATCAAGGCATCCGGCATTCTGACGCCGATTGGCTGGCGGCTGCCGCTGGAAGGGTCTGCGGCTGTTTCTGTGGAGACCGACCTGCAGGGCTATGGACTGGGCTCTGAACTGACCAAGCGCATGCTGACCATCGGTCGCAACCGCTTCATGAGCCGGATCTACATGCTCTGCCTCGTGAAGAACGAGCGCATGTACCGCATTGCCGAAAAGTTTGGCGGCGAAGTCGATCGCTTCCGTGATGAAACGGTTGAAGCGCAGTTTGATCTGTCGCGGCCGACAGTTTCAACCGTCACCACCGAAGCTGTGTCGGAAGGTCTTGCACTTGGCCGCACGGTTGTTGGACGTGTGCCGGTTATCGGCGCGCTGGCGAACGGCACGCACGCGGCCTAGGACTGCGCCACATGTGAATACGCCGATTACGGGCGGGCCTCAGGGCCTGCCCGTAAATCTTTCAGGACGCAGGACCTGTGCTTCGCTCACCGAGACGACTCCGGGATAGCGCTCGAACAGCTTGCTGATCTTGGTCAGCACAACATCTGCCGCTTCCGCATCGGTGATCGCAATGACCACAATGTGGTCTTCAGCGCCGGTGAGTTGATCCTCCTGCCACACGCCGGACGTCCCTGCCCCACCTACAGTCTTGAGTGCCGTCCAGCCGGTAACACCGGCGGTTTCAAACACGCGTGCAAAGACTCGCAGATGGGCCTTGGCGATGGCCAGTTCGATGCGTTTGCAGATGGTTGTCTCTATAGCCATGGGGCGACGCCTTGGGTCGGTAATTTGGACGTGGGTAGATCAAACATGGGTTATCCCACCAGGAACTGGGCTGCAGATATGTAGAGCGGGATACCGATAACGAGATTAAATGGAAAGGTAATCGCCATCGACAGGGTGAGGTAGATGGCGGCATTGGCTTCCGGCAGCGCCATCCGCATGGCCGCCGGGACGGCAATGTATGAGGCGCTGGCGCACAACACCGTCAGAAGTGCCACGGTGCCTACGTCCTGCCCCAGCAGAGTACCGGCCGTGATGCCCAGCGAGGCTGCTATCAGCGGCATGTAGATGCCGAAAGCCGTGAGCGGCAGGGTCAGGCCAGAGGACTCACGCAGCCTCCGGGCGGCAAGTAGCCCCATATCCAGCAGGAACAGGCACAGGATGCCCTTGAAGGGGGCATCGACGAAGGCACCAATGGCTTCCATGCCTTTGGCGCCTGTCATGATGCCGATCACAAAGGCACCCAGCAGGAGCACCACGCTGCCGTTCAAGAAAACTTCGCGGGCGAGACTGCCCCATGGCGTTGATGTTTCCGGGCTGGTCGAGGTAACTGCACCGCGCGCGAGCAAAAGACCGGCGATGATGGCGGGGGTTTCCATCAGCGCCATCACGGCCACCATGAAGCCGTCGAACTCCAGGTCCATATAGCCGAGGACTTCGGTTGCTGCCACGAACGTGACCACACTGATGGAGCCGTAGTGAGCGGCCACGGCAGCGCGGGTTGCATCGTCCAGCCCGGTTGTCATCCGCAGTAGCGCGTGTGCGATGACCGGAATGATGAACCCAAGAATGATCCCGGCCAGCGCCGTTGTCAGCAGTTCGGTGCTGAGGCCAGCTTCAGCCACGGACACACCACCCTTGAAACCGATGGCCAGCATCAAATACAGGGCCAGCCCTTTGCCGACTGCTTCCGGCACGGACAGTTCCGACCGTGCCAATGCTGCCAGGAAGCCCAGCGCGAAAAACAGAACCATGGGCGATGCCAGATTGGCGATCGCGACATTCAGAGTCTCAGCCATTGCGGGGATGCGTCCTGACTTGCGGGGAGCGGTGAAGCGGAAACTGGTTGGCGTTCAGCATAAGGTGCACATTGTTTTGACACAGCACAATTGCAGGTCATAGCAGGACGTGTGCATAAAGTGGCTGCACAACCGGTGCCCCGGTATATCGCCGCAACAGACAGGCTGGCAATGGATCAGAACGACGGCTTTCTCAAAGACATCTGGTACTTCGCGGTTCATGGCCGAGAGATAAAACCCGGTGCTCTGGTTCATAAGGTCATTGCTGGGCAACCTGTTCTGGTCGGCCGCACCAAGGCGGGCGAGGCCTTTGCCATTCGCGATATCTGTCCGCACCGTGGTGTCCCCCTTTCCGCCGGACGATTTGTCGAGACCGACAACCAGCCGACCGTTCAATGTCCCTATCACGGGTGGCGGTTTGGCACGGATGGCGTCTGCAAGCACATTCCCTCGCTCTATGAAGGGCAGGACATGGACCCATCGAAGATTTCGGTGACGTCCTACCGGCTGCGCGAGCAGCAGGGAGCGCTGTGGGTTTTCGTGCCCTCAGACATGCGCAACCCCGCCGAACCGAAAGACGGGCCGCCGGAGATGCCCGGCGTGGGTGACCGTCCCGCGCGCATCTATCAAAAGTTCCTGCTCAACTGCCATGTGGACAATGCGGTCATTGGTCTGATCGACCCGGCGCATGGGCCGTTCGTGCACAAGAACTGGTTCTGGCGTGATGAAAGCGGGATGCGCGACAAAGCCAAGGAGTTTGCGCCGGTGAAAAACGGCTTCGTGATGGTTGGTCACAAGCCTTCCGCCAACTCGAAGATCTATTCCCTGCTTGGCGGCGACGTGAAAACGGAAATCAGTTTTCTCATTCCCGGTGTTCGCGTTGAGCACATCACGGCAGGCAAGCATCATCTTGTCGGGATGACGACGGTTACCCCATTTGGCCCGGAACAGACAGAAATCACGCAGAGCTTCTTTACGACCAACCCGGTCCTGAATTTTCTTGCCCCTGTATTCAAGCCCTTCATGTACCACTTCCTGAAGCAGGACGCGGACATCACCAACATCATGCAGGAGGGACTGAAGTTTGACCCCCGACTGATGCTCATCAACGAAGCGGATATTCAGGGCAAATGGTACTTCAGCATGAAAGCTGAATGGGACAGGGCGCGTGCCGAGGGGCGGCCGTTCAGGAACCCGGTGCCGGAAAAAACAGTCCTGCGCTGGCGCAGCTAGGACATCATCTCGGCGCGCAGAAAGTCAGCGGCCCGCTGCACGGCCTGACGGCCTTCTTCCAGCACCGGATGGAAGGCGTGCCACACATGCACCATGCCATCCCAGACCTCGAGCTCAGCGACAGTGCCTTTTCGGCGCATGCCGGTGACCAGATCGCGGGCATCATCCACCAGCACCTCACGCTCCCCCACCTGCACAAGGCAGGGCGGCAGGCCGGACAGGTCCGCATGGACCGGCGATGCCAAGGGCGTGTCCGCCGGTGCGCCGTTGAGATAGGCGTTGGCGGAATCCAGAATGCCCGCCTGCGTAATCGACGGGTCAATATGTGCGCGTGACGTATAGCTTGGCCGGTTGCAGGCCATATCCGTCCACGGACAGAACAGAACAGACGCTCCGGGCAGAGGCGTGTTTTCTTCGCGCGCACGCAGCATCAAGGCGACGGCAAGACCACCGCCGGCTGAATCTCCTGCCACCGCAATGTCGGATGCCGCAATGCCCTGCCCCATAAGCCACTGATAGGCAGCCAGCGCATCGTCCACAGCTGCCGGGAACGGATTTTCCGGTGCGAGGCGGTAGTCGACGCTCAGGCATCTCATGCCCGACAAACGGGCCATGCGGCTGCTGAGGTGGCGGTGAGACGTCGGGGAGCCGAACACATACCCTCCGCCGTGGAAGTAGAGCAGGCATTTGCGGCTGTCCGCTTCCGGTGCGACCTGCCACTCGGCGGGAACGCCGCCCGCGTCCACGCTTTCCACGCGGATATCGTCATCAGTGGGAAACACCAGGGCGTTTTCGTCCACCGCGGCCCGGCGCTGCGCCACTGACAGGCCCATGCGCGAGGCGGCGCGTGCCTTCAGGTAATCAGGCAGGGTCGCCGCCGTGAGACGCGGCACAGGGGAGACGGCTGGTGCTGTTTGCTGTGTCGACATGGGCAAAGCCTATCGCAAGACGCCGGGAAGTCACGAATCGTATATCGTGACCATCAGGCGGCCAGAACCGCCCGAAACATGATGGACCCGTTGGTGACCCCGCTTTTTTACAGCCGTGCCGCTTTCAGAGCGCTTGCTGCCCTGCCGCAGCCGGCACAGAGTGCCGTGCGGTCTGTCGCAGATGCGCTCCAGTCACCGACGCGGCATCTGGCCTCAATCCGTGCACTGCCCGGCGGGCTCGACAAGGACCTTGCTCAGGTGGCGGTTCAAGGGGTCGGCCGTCTTGTGTGCCGAATCACGCATGAGCGCATCGACGTCCTGGCGGTAGTCGCCCACGACCATTCCCTGCCGCCCAGCGCACCCCGTGTGGCCCTTGGCGAAATGGCGGCGGGTGGTGCGATATGAGTACAGACAAGCCGGTCCAGATCATTGAATCGCCGCAGGGGGACGCAGCTTTTGCGGCGGTGCCGATCGAGACCTACCGGGTCATGGTGCGCGACCTTGAGGCCTATCGCGATCTCAAGACAGGTGTCAGCGAATTGCAGGCTCTGGAGGGCGGCGACGCTGTTCTTCCCGCAGACGTCGCGCATCGCATTGCGGATGGGGATAACCCTGTCCGCGTATGGCGTGAACATCGCGGTCACAAGGCCGTGGCGCTGGCCCGTATGGCCGGCATCAGCCCTGCCTATCTGTCGGAAATCGAAACCGGCAAGAAGGAAGGCACGTTCCGCACCATGGCGGCGCTGGCTCGGCATCTCAACATCAGCCTGGACGATCTCGCACCAATGGCTGATGATCAGGACGCGGACAGTTTGCGCCGCGCCGGGCGCGAAGCTGCCTTCAAGGCGGAGATCGCGGGCATACGTGCGTCCATCTCCAGCGGTGCGTTTGACAGCGGCGCCGTGCGCAAGGCCGCGGCCCGGCTGGAACGCGACATGGATGCGATGGTGTCAGACGGTGCGGAACCGATCTGGGCGTCCAAGCTCACCACGGCCCTGTCAGAGATTGTGGCGCTGGTTGACCAGGCAGAGCAGGATATCGTCGCGACGGCGCGCACGGCCCAAAGCCGGCTGGAAGACATCATTTCAAATGATGCATTTGCGATCGCGACCAAGTCGCGGGCACGCAAGCCATCGGCGCCTGCGCCCAACAAGGACGACACGGCCCCGGTTGTGCCGCCAACGGCCCAGCAGATCGCCGGCGAATAGGCTCCTGAGATCAGGCTGCCCTGGCGCTCGCAGGTTTCGCCGCAACGATGGTTTCATCCCAGTATCGCAGCACGACGTCGGCCCGGTCAGTTGCCACGCTGTCAAACAGGGCGGTCAGGCGGTTGACCTCCGTCACCGTGTGGGACGTGTTGTTGCGATGACTGGCGACCAGCAGGGCGAACTGCAGATATTCACGGCGGGTCATCCCCAGTGCCTTGGCGGCGACAGCCAGCGCCTCCCCGCCCTTGTCCATGACGATATGGGCGGCGGTGGTCGGGCGGACATCCGCATTCTTGACGATGAGGCTGACAACCTTGCGCAAGTCCGGACCGCGGGCGGCGGCAAGCAGCTCTTCACCAAGGCTTGGACCATAGCGGCGCTGCGGGGCCATAAGGCTCAGGGCGCGGATCATGTCGGGGTCACCTGAGAACGCCTCCATGCCTTCGTCGATGGCATCGTTCAGCGCTTCGCGCAGCATGCGCCTGTCCGCAGTGAACCGGTTGACGATTTCAAGACGCAGGCTGGATGATGCCCACCAGAACATGGTGTGGGCCAGAGCGGGTGTGATGTCGTCCCGGGCAGCCAGCAGGTCGCACAGGGCAGGGTCCTGCTCGCTCAGGCCGACAATGCGCTCAAACCCCTGGCTGGAAAACTCTGCGCTTTTGTTGCGGGCGATTTCCATCAGCGCTTCCATCTCGCCTGTGGCTATCAGAGCATCGGTCACCGATGACGACAGGGCCTTGCGCTTTGCCGTCGCCACCCAGTGGTCCCGGCCCTTCGCCTGAATGATCGCCACCAGATCGCTATCCCCCAGCGCCCTGGACTTTTCAAGCAGAGGCCGCGCCACAGAGATGACATCGTGGGCGAGCGCGACAATCACTTCCTGCGGGGCATCGGCCCGGTCGGCAAGCCGGGCGGCGAGACGGGCGCGCAGGTCAATCTCAATGTGGCCGACCAGTTGCGCCAGCATCTGGTCGACGAGGCGGCGTTCCTGGGGCGTCAGCTGGCTTTCGGGCAACAAAGCAATGTCGGTGAGACGGCGCACGATCAGTGCCCGCGCCTTGCCGGCCTTGTCCTGTGCCAGGGCGACGAGCCCCAGCATCTCTTTTGCTTCCTGTCTCAAGGTCTGATCCTGGCACTCACCGGCCATGGTCATGTCCTTCCTCAACGTCATGAGCCTTTTTCATCGTGGCAAGCATTGCGGCGGGGCCTTGAGAAGACGCCAAAACTGAACCCTGCATTCGATTTTAGTGAGCGATAGATTTGTTCGGGTTTTTACCGGTGTTTTATGCGGCTGCAGATAAATCTGCGTTTACCGCGTTTTTTGTGCCCCATCGCGTCGGCTGCCGGGGTCTGATAGGGTCGCGGAAAATTTGAAAAAAGAATGCTGTATCAGCATTCGCTGGAGAGAACCGTGGCGCGTTTGTTTGTAATTCCTGTTGTGACAGTTCTTGTGGCCCTGACAACGGCAGGCTGCGCCCACGAACCGGACCGTGACCTGGAACGGCTGCCGGCCTTCCAGGCTGGCTATGCGGATGGCTGCCGCACGGCGCAGAACCGGCAGCGCGGCTTTGCCACCAAGACATTCCGCAATGAGGATGCCTTCGCGCAGGATGCGGCCTACCGCTCTGGCTGGCGGAAGGCCTCAATGAGCTGTGGATCGTCTGACGGGCTTGGGCGTAACAGAATGTTCGAAGATCAGCAGATCGGTCCGGCACGCCTCTAACCCCCAAACACCGGAAACGCTTGGCGGTGCCGCCTCCCCGGCTTAGGCTTTGGGGATGGGATCGACGCACCACTTGTTAGTCCGGCTGAAAGCCGCATTTCTTGCCGTGATCACCCTGCTGGCACTGGCCGGTACGGCGATGGGCAAGCCACGCGTTGAGTCCGGTCAGGACCTCTACAATGCCTGCCAGCAGGCGGTGAGGGATTTTGAAGTTGGCAAAACGCCTCAGGATTCCGTCGCGATCTACCACTGCAATCACTTTCTGTCCGGCCTGTTCCGCAGCCACCAGGTGATGACCCGCAACCGGCTGACGGCAAAGCAGCACTCCAATGAGGACGCGGACCGGGTGCAATGTCTGAAGGTGCCGCAGGCGGCCAGCTTCAAACAACTGGCCCAGAAAGTGGTCAGTCATGCGGAGTGGCGGCCAGAACTACTGGAGCAGCCTGCGACGGAACTGGCGTTCTCCGCTTTTGATGCGCTTAACCCCTGCTGACCAACGGGGAACGTTATGCCGCCGTGTGACACACCCCGGCATCAGGATTCGCCTCAATCACCCGCGACGCTGGAATGTGGATTTCAATGCGGGTGCCTTTGCCCAACTTGCTGTGAATGGCCATGGTGCCGCCATGAGCATCGATCATTGCCTTGGCCAGCGGCAAACCAAGACCGGTGCCAGGTCTTGATCGACTCATGGCGTTTTCGACCTGCTCGAATGGTTGCAGAATCCTCTGAATGTAGTTCTCGGGGATACCTATCCCGGTATCCTCAATGCTCATCCCCACCCCGTCCGGCACCCGTTGTGAGCGCACAGTAATCTTGCCGCCATGGGGCGTGAACTTGATGGCATTGGACAGAAGGTTGAGCATCACCTGCAATGCCATCTGGCGATCTGCATAAAGATGAATGTCCTCAGCCGTCAGGTCCTGCTCCAGAGTGAGACCTGCATCGCTGATTGACTGCTTCAGCATCTGCAACGCTTCTTCGACAGGCAATGCTGCCGGGAACTCTTCCTCGGATAGCTCCATACGCCCTGCTTCGATCTTTGCCATGTCCAACAGCTCGTTGATCAGCCCCAGCAAGTGATTTGCACTGCGATTGACGTCCACAATGTATTCGCCGTACTTCGGAGGCTGCACCGGGCCGAAGGGTTCGCTGTTGATGAAATCCGTAAAACCGATGATGGCGTTGAGCGGTGTACGTAGCTCATGACTCATGCTGGCCAGAAACTCGGTCTTTGAGCGATTTGCATCCTCGACACGCTGGCGCTCGATTTCCAACGCTTCCGCGCGGCGCTCACTCACATCGAGCATCAGCCGTACAAGGCTCAATGCACTTGCGACACCAAAATAGCGGCCATCGCGGACCACAACAAAGCCGCGTAGAAGACCGCCGGCACGGGCTTTCACAATCAGGTCGCCAAGGGCATCAAAGGGCATGGACACATCCACGACTATGGGTGTCTTGTCGGTGAGATGAATGATGGGACGCTTGCCATACAAGTCCGGCCCTAACTGATAGGTGTAGCGAAGCAGGAAGTCCTGCCTGTCAACCAACCCAACGACCTGTTCGTTCTCCACGACCGGCACACACAGGGCATCCGGCTCGCGCCTGAATTGCTCATAGATCTCAATGCACGGTGTGGATGGCGACACCGGAGGGCGACGCTCGATCAGCTGTTCCATGTAGTCGGTCATGAGTGTCTACTTGATACGCCGTTACATACTATTGGCACTCGGCCGGTTCAGTTTTCAGCGCAACGCTAGAAACAAGCACTTGCCAACGCCTTAAGGATTTGGCGGCAATACCTATTGACACTCAAACTTCACATAAGCGTCATAGAGAAACTCAAATCACACATGGTTGCTGCCTGATTCCGCAGCCTTTCGCCTCAACGTCGTGAAGACCTGCCTCACGAAAGACCTATTTTGACTGATCAACCCGGTGAGAAGACACAGCACGAGGGCCACCGACCCCTCTTTGGCTGGTACCTGGGCGGGCTCGGCACCTGGTTCAGCAGCCTTGGGCTGCAGATGGTGCTGTTCTCGTGGCTTGTGGCGGGCGTGCTGGGAGAAACACCGTTCCGGGTGGGCATGGCACAGACCGCGCTGATGGCCCCGTCACTGGTATTCATGATTTTCGGCGGTGCCTTTGCAGACCGACGCGACACGCGGGCGCTGCTGATCAGGCTGCATTGCGTGGCCGCCCTGCCGCCCCTGGCGCTGGGCCTCATCGTCTTTGGCGGACACCTCAAATATGAGTGGATTATTGCCTATGCGCTGACCATGGGCACGCTGTCGGCGTTCGCCATTCCGGCAAGGGACTCGCTCCTGTCCAATGTAGCCGGAGCCGCTTTCGGCACTGACATTCAGCGGGCCGTCACGCTGGCAACGGGCGTGCAGTTCATTGGTCAGTTCGCCGGCATGATTGCAGCGGCGTTCGCGACCCTCGCGGCTGTTCCCGCACTGCTTGTTCTCCAATCCGTGGTGATGTTTTCAGGCGCCTTGATGGTGCGCAAACTGCCACCGGCCCCGCCCATGGACCGGCCGCCGTCTCATCCGGTTGCCGATATGCGCGACGGCATATCGGAAGTTGGCGCCTCTCCGATCCTGCTGCCGGTCATCCTGAGCATGTTCGCTGTCGGCGTCCTGTATGTGGGAAGCTTCATGGTGCTGCTTCCACTGCTCGTCACGAATTTCTATGGCGGTGCTGCCGGCGGCATCGCAATTGTGAATATCTGTTTCTGGGGCGGGACAATCATCGCCACCTTCGCGCTGCTGCGCTTCGGGCATATTCACCGGCGCGGGCTGATCATGACGTGCAGCCTGTCCAGCGGTGCCATCATCCTGTTTCTCATTGGTGTGCCTGCCCCCTTCTGGGTCATGTGCGTTTTGTGTTTTGCCTGGGGTCTGGGTGCAGGAACGTCGATGACCATGAGCCGGACGATCGTGCAGCTTGCCGCACCGCCGACCCACCGCGCGCGGGTGCTGGCGATCTTCCAGCTCGGGTTTGCCGGTGGGGGCCCCATCGGGTCCTTTGCGTCCGGGTTCATTGTCGAACTGACGAGCATTCACACGGCGGCCTGGATTTCAGCCGGGACCATGGTGCTGGTTCTCATCCTTCTGGCCACAACGACGCGGCTGGTTTCGATCACCTCTGATGATGTGGCCACCGACCCGGCTTAGGGAGAAATCCGTCTGAATTCGGGGATTTTTGTCGCTTTGGGTAACTGACTGGACTGTCAGTGCGGTTTCCCTGACAATGCGTCAGTAGATGTGCGGTCCAGTCAGGGCCCCAAACGATTCCCCCCGCAGACCGGACCATGCCGCGTGACCGACGCCACCCCTTCTTCTTCGTCTGATGAATCCCGCTGGTACATGGCAGGGCACGCCGCTTACTTCCTCGCGGCTGGCATTCAAAGTGTGCTGGTTTCGTGGCTTGTGGCGGATGTCTTAAAAGAAACGCCGCTGCGACTTGGATTTGCTCAGATGTTTTCCATGCTGCCCATGCTGGTGTTCATTATGGCCGGGGGGGCAACGGCTGACCGAGTTGAGCTACGTAGGCACTTGATACGCCTTCAGGTTTTTATTGCGCTCCCATCGCTGGCTCTGGCGATCACCATCTTTGCCAATCAACTAAGCTACTGGGCTATTCTTGCGTATCTGGGGGTAATGTCCTCTTCGGCTGCGTGGGTTGTACCGGCCCGAGACTCAATCCTTACACGGATCGCAATGCGTTCGATGGGAGGTGCCATTCCGCATGCAGTTGCAATGGCGACGGCAGCGCAGTTTGCAGCACAAGTTCTTGGCATGTTGGCAGCGGGTTCCGCCAGCGCGTTCGGAGCCGCACCCTATCTGGTCCTGCAATCTGTTCTGTTCCTGTTCACGGCGTTCACAACGAGCAAGCTGGACAGGTCGCCACCGGCCGAGCGTGAAGCCCAGCACCATTCCCGCTTCAAGGAAATGATGGAAGGCATGTCGATGACTCTTGCGGACCCGGATATCCGCGCAATCATGATTTTGATGGGGCTCGGCGGCGTGTTTTACATTGGGGTTTTCATGGTCATCTTCCCACTGCTGGCACTCAATGCCTATGAGGGTGGATCGTTTGAGATTTCGCTATTCACGTCGTTCTTCTTTGGCGGCATTGGCGCCTCAAGCTTTGTTCTGACCCGGCTGCCCGAGATCAAGCGCCAGGGCCGCGCCATCATGCTCGCCATGTGTGCGGGGTCCATCACCATGACCCTGGTTCATTTCCAACCGCCGTTCTGGGCCGTGCTGGTGCTGGTGCTGGTCTGGGGGCTGTCTGCGGGTGTCAGCATGTCCACGGCACGGGCCATTGTGCAGGCACGGGCACCGGACAGCCACAGGGGGCGGATGCTGGCCGCCTTCCAGATTGCGATGATGGGTGGCGGGCCTATCGGCTCACTGCTGGCCGGCTATGTGGCCAGCAAGCTTGGGCTGTTTGACGCCATTCTTGTGCCGCCTGCCTGCATGGTTGTGCTGTGGCTTGGCGTCTTCTTCTTCACAGATTTGTGGAAGGCCGACACGCGGACAGCGGTGCCGCAACCTGCCGACTAGGCAGATCGCGGCACGGCTGATTGTCGGGCTAGCTGTATTTGCGCTCTTCCCACCACGGGTAGAAGCTCGGCATGTCCTTTGACGGCTTGCACGGATAGTCCGGCTGGCGCTTTTCAAGGAATGACATGACGCCTTCCTTGGCGTCTTCCGTCTGGCCGCGGGAATAGATCGCGCGGCTGTCGATCTTGTGCGCTTCCATCGGATGATCCGCACCCAGCATGCGCCACATCATCTGGCGTGTGAGGGAGACCGAAACGGACGCCGTGTTGTCGGCGATCTCGCGGGCGATGCGGCGGGCTTCCGGCAGCAGGTCTTCGGGCTCATGGAGTGAGCGGACGAGACCACCGTCGAGGGCTTCCTGGGCATCAAAGACGCGGCCGGAATAGCACCACTCAAGCGCCTTGGAGATGCCCACGACGCGCGGCAGGAAGTAGCTGGAGCAGGCTTCCGGAATGATGCCGCGGCGGGCGAACACGAAGCCGAAGCGGGCCTTGGTGGAGGCGATGCGGATATCCATCGGCAGCTGCATGGTCACGCCGACGCCGACGGCCGCGCCATTGATGGCGCCGATGACCGGCTTGATGCTTTCAAAGATGCGCAGGGTGAGGCGGCCACCGCCGTCACGCACCTGCTCGTTGGACCAGTCGATCTCACCGTCCTTCATGGCGCTGCCCTGCTTGTCCGGGCGGTCGTCGCGAGCTTCATAGTCAAAGGTCTTGGCACCCTGGGACAGATCGGCACCGGCGCAGAACGCGCGGTCTGCACCGGTCACGATGATCGCGCGCACATCGTCGTCCGCGTCCGCGCGGTCAAACGCATCGATCATCTCCACCATCATCTCGCCGGTGAAGGCGTTCATCTTGTCGGGGCGATGCAGCGTCAGCGTGAGGACGCCGTCCTCCACATCATAGAGGATGGTGTTGTATGTCTTATCGGCCATGGGGCGCTCTCCTGAACTTGGGATTTTGGTTTGCTTTGGGTGATAGTCGGTTTGCGTTCGGCGGGAGTTTAGCGTGGTCTGCGGCATTGGCTAGTTGCCGTAGCGTCAACCGGGGCCTTGTGCGCGATGCACCGCAAACGCTTGTGGACCGGGCAGATCGCCTATAATTCATAGGGAAAGCTGCAAAAAAGCAGCGCGATCAGACAAAACTGCTCAATCAGGGAGAGCAAAGATGCATCCGGCAGATCATGCCCAGACTTCGCCTGACAAACCTGCCTACATCATGGCGTCCACCGGCGAGACGGTGACGTACAAGGAGCTCAACGACCGCTCCAACCAGGGCGCACAGCTGTTCCGCAAATATGGCCTGAAGCGCGGAGACGCCATCGCCATCTTCATGGAAAACAATGCACGGTACATGGAGCTGTGCTGGGCGGCGCAACGCTCGGGTCTCTACTTCACCTGTATCTCGTCGCGGCTGACGGCGGGCGAGGTTGAGTACATCGCCGGTGATTGCGGCGCGAAGCTGTTCATCACATCCGCTGCCATGGGTTCTGTGGTGGACGAGCTGGTGGATCTGATGCCGGGGGTTGAGCATCGCCTGATGGTTGGTGGCACGCGGCCGGGCTACGAGTCCTACGAAGATGCGCGCGATGCGATGCCCGCAGAGCCGATTGCAGATGAAAGCGCGGGTACGGACATGCTGTATTCGTCCGGCACGACCGGGCGGCCCAAGGGCATCAAGTCGCCGCTGCCGGAAGGTCCAATCAACGAAGTACCGACGCTTCTGGCGTTGATCATGGGGCTTTATGGGGCGACGGAAGAGTCGACCTATCTGTCACCTGCGCCGCTCTATCATGCGGCTCCCCTGCGCTACAACATGGCCATGCACCGCGTCGGCGCGAGCTGCGTGGTGATGGAGCATTTCGATGCGGAAGAAGCGCTGAAACTCATTGAGCAGCACAAGGTGACCATTGCCCAGTGGGTGCCGACGATGTTTGTGCGGATGCTGAAACTCGAGGAAGACGTGCGCAAGAAGTATGACGTCTCAAGCATCAGCTGCGCCATCCATGCGGCCGCCCCCTGCCCCGTTCCCATCAAGGAGCAGATGATCGAATGGTGGGGCCCGGTCATCAACGAGTATTATGCGGGCACGGAAGGCAATGGCTTCTGCGCGCTCAACTCCGAAGAATGGCTGGCGCACAAGGGCTCTGTCGGCAAGCCGCTGATGGGCGAGTTGCATATCTGCGACGAAGAGGGCAACGAGGTGCCTGCCGGTGAGGTTGGCACCATCTATTTCGGCGGCGGCAACGAGTTCGAGTATCACAACGATCCCAGCAAGACTGCCGAAGCCAAGCACCCCAAGGGATGGACCACGCTGGGTGATGTGGGCCGGGTTGATGAGGATGGATACCTTTATCTCACCGACCGGAAGTCCTACATGATCATTTCCGGGGGCGTGAACATTTATCCGCAGGAAGCGGAAAATCTGCTCGTCACCCATCCAAAAGTGGCGGATGTCGCAGTGATTGGTGTTCCGAACGAGGACTTTGGCGAAGAGGTGAAGGCGGTGGTGCAGCCCACGAACTGGGCAGATCACGGGCCTGAGCTGGAGGCGGAACTGATTGAGTTCTGCCAGTCGCAACTGGCCAAGATCAAATGCCCGCGGTCGATCGACTTCGACCAGGAACTGCCCCGCCACCCGACTGGAAAGCTGTACAAACGGCTTGTCCGTGACCGGTATTGGGGCAATCGTGACTCGAAAATCGTCTGACGACACCACCCGCATAGAAGAAACAGATCCGTCCTCGGAGACCATCCTGAAGATGTCTCCTGACGGGATGATCCTGCGGGAGAATTTCACGCCCGAGCGCATGCAGACCCTGCGCACCGAGCTTGAGAAGCGCGGCGAATCCTATCTGCTCAGCGATGAAGAGCGCGAGGCCAATCGCCGCCGCTTCATGCGCCGCTGGGATGGAAAGTCCGACATCTGGGTGTTCGGCTACGGGTCGCTCATGTGGAACCCGGCCATTCATGTGGCGGACACACAGCCTGCCAAGGTGCACGGGCTGCACCGCTCGTTCTGCCTTAAGTTGCCACTGGGCCGCGGCACGCCGGACCGCCCAGGCCTGATGCTGGCGCTTGACCATGGGGGCTCCTGCCAGGGCATGGCGCACCGGATTGCGGCGCATCAGGTGGAAAGCGAAACAGAAATCCTGTGGATGCGGGAGATGATCGGCGGGTCTTACAAGCCGACATGGATCAACCTGCAGATGGACGGCAAGCCGGTACGGCAGCAGGCCTTCACCTATGTGATCAACCGCACGCACAAACGCTATGCGGGCAAGCTGAAGGAAGACACGATCGTGAAGCGCATCGCGCGGGCCGAAGGGCAGCTGGGAACCAACCGGGAATATCTCTACCGGACGGTCGAGCGTCTGGACGCGCTGGGGATCAGCGCCGGACCGATGCACAAGCTGTGTGACCGGGTCCGCGCGGTTGCGGGAGACTGACAACAGGAATTGCCAACTCGCCAGTGCAATCTGACTGCGCTAACATGGTGGCGCGTGTTTGGTGCGGATCAATTGTTTCATCGGGGATATGGCTCATGAACCGCCTTCTTCTTTCAGCTGCCGGCGCGGTGGCTCTCCTGTCAGTCGCCTTTATGGCATCCAGTCCGGCTCAGGCCTGGGCAGACAAGTGCCGCAACAATGTCGATGCGCAGATTGACGACGAATACCGCATCTATTTCCACACATCCGGCAATGAGCTAAGCGAGGAAGCCATCCGTCGCATTGACCGGGCGCATTCCATCGCCTCTGCACGCGACGTGAAGCAGATTTGCATCGTCGGGCAGGCGAGCAAGGAGGGCAACGCCAAGCGGAATGCGAACCTGGCCTATGGGCGGGCTGAGGCAGTTGCCAACCAGTTTGTGGCCCGCGGCTGGAGACGCGACCAGATCGTCGTGCGGTCCAAGGGGGAAAGCTGGGGTTTCATGACCGATTGGCTGACCGACGACAGCGGTGCTGACCGCCGCGTGGATGTGACGTTTTCCTACTAGCATCAGCCCAAAAGCGCGCAACTTGAAGCTTGAAGACTGGCTATTGGCAGCAGTGTGCCCGCACGGCTAAAGTCCCGCCTGACTTTTTCACTCGTCCGGTGCGCGCGTGTTTCCGCGCGGCTACGGGCCTGCATAGCCAACAATGAGGGAGACCACCCGCGATGCGCATGTTTGAAAACATCGAAGAAATGACCAAGGAAGTCGGCAACGAGATCGGCGTCAGCGACTGGGTCGAGATTGACCAGGACCGCATCAACCTGTTTGCCGATGCCACTGGCGACCACCAGTGGATCCACCTTGATGGGGAGCGGACGCAGAAAGAACTCGGCATGCCGACGATTGCGCACGGCTACCTCACCCTGTCGCTCCTGCCGATGCTGTCCGGCCAGGTGTCCGGCATCAAGAGCGTGACCCGCGGCATCAACTACGGCAGCAACAAGGTCCGTTTCACAGGCATGGTTCCGGTGAACAGCAAAGTGCGCGCGCGCGTCAAGCTGCTCAACATGGAGCCGAAGGCCGGCGGCATGCAGATGACCAACGAAGTGACCATGGAAGTGGAAGGGTCTGACCGTCCCGCCATGGTGGCCGAGACCCTGTCTCTCGTCTTTGAATAGGCCTTACACTTCTTATTCGCGATAAGTTGACCGGCGGGTTCCCTTGAGGGGCCTGCCGGTCTTCCTATATCCGGCACAGACATCTTTCATCTTCCAATCCGGGAGCACTGCCATGAGCGATCCGACCCGCGCCCTGTGGACAACAACAAAGCGGCCCAACAAAGTCGAAAAAACCGACGCGGAATGGAAAGCACAGCTGACGCCCGAGCAGTTTCATGTGGCCCGCAAGGCCGGCACGGAGCGCGCCTTCACCGGGCCCAACTGGGACCAGAAGGCGGCTGGCACCTACAAGTGCGTGTGCTGCGGCCAGGCGCTGTTTGATGCCGACACCAAGTATGACAGCGGCACGGGCTGGCCGAGTTTCTATGCGCCTATTGCCGAAGATGCCGTCGAGTACCATGCAGACAAGTCGCTGTTCTCTACACGGACGGAAGTCGTGTGCTCGAACTGTGACGGGCACCTCGGTCACGTGTTCCCAGACGGGCCCGCGCCCACCGGCCTGCGCTACTGCATGAATGGTCTCGCCATGGAATTTGACCCAAAAGGATGACGATCTCAGCCACCCCCACCGCACCAGTAGCCGCCAAGAAACCAACGAGCGACACCCGCCACGGCCGCACACGTGCGGACGATTATGGGTGGCTGCGGGCTGACAACTGGCAGCAGGTGATGCGCGAACCGGACACACTGGACCCGGACATCCGTGCCTATCTGGAAGCCGAAAACGCCCATACCGAAGCACAGCTTGCCGACACAAAGGCATTGCAGGAGAAAATCTTCGGCGAGATCAAGGGCCGCATCAAGGAGGACGACAGTTCCGTCCCCTCCCCTGACGGGCCCTATACCTACTACTCGCGCTGGGACACCGGAGCGGAGTATCCGCTGTATTGCCGCCAGCCGCGTGATGGCGGCGATGAGACTGTCATTCTCGACGGACCGAAGCTCGCTGAGGGCGAGAGTTATCTGAAGATCGGTGACGCGTCGCATTCCCGCGATCACAGACTCCTGGCCTACAGTGTGGATGTGGCGGGGTCCGAGTATTTCACCGTCTCGGTGAAGAACCTTGAGACCGGCGAGAAGTTGACGGACGAAATTCCCGACACCTCCGGCGGCGTGGTGTGGGCGGATGACAACGTCACCCTGTTCTACACGGTGCTGGACAGCAACCACCGCCCGCACAAGGTGATGCGGCACGTGCTGGGTACGCCGGTCACCGCGGATGTGTGCGTTTACGAAGAAACCGATCCAGGATTCTTTGTGGGTGTCGGGCAGACGCAGAGCGGACGGCTGATCCTCATCGACAGCCATGACCACCAGACGTCGGAAATCAGGTTTGTTCCCGCTGATGCGCCCGACAGTGCGCCGGTGCTTATAGCAGAGCGGGATGAGGGCCATGAGTATGACGTAGAGGAATGGGAAGGCCGGCTGATCATTCGCACCAATGCGGCGAATGCGGAGGATTTCAAACTCGTCGAGGCACCGCTTGACGCGCCGGGGCGTGAGACCTGGACGGATCTGGTCCCGCATGTACCCGGCACGCTGGTGCAGGCGCATTTTGCCCTCAAGGGACATCTTGCCCGGCTGGAACGCCATGGCGGCTTGCCGCGCGCCATCATCCGCGACATGGCGACGGACGAAGAGCACGCCATTGCGTTTGACGAGGAAGCCTATTCGCTGGGCCTTGCGGCGGGATATGAGTACGACACGACACAGGTGCGCTTTACCTATTCATCCATGACCACGCCGGCCGAGCAGTATGACTACGACATGGCCTCGCGCGAGCGTGTGCTGCTGAAGCGCCAGGAGGTGCCCAGCGGCCACGACAGCGCCGACTATGTAACGCGGCGGCTGATGGCAACGGCAGACGACGGCGAACAGGTACCGGTCTCCATCGTGCACCACAAGGATACGCCGCTTGATGGGTCCGCCCCGTGCCTTCTCTACGGCTATGGCGCCTATGGCATCACGATCCCTGCGGGCTTCTCTGTTGCCCGGCTGTCTCTTGTTGACCGGGGCTTCGTCTATGCCATTGCGCATATTCGCGGCGGCAAGGACAAGGGCTACCAGTGGTATCGCGGCGGCAAGCTGAAACAGAAGACAAATACGTTCACGGACTTCATTGCCGCCGGTGAGCATCTGATTGCGCAGGGCTTTACGTCGAAGGGACGCATTGTTGCCCAGGGCGGGAGTGCGGGCGGCATGCTGATGGGGGCCGTTGCCAACATGCGGCCGGATCTGTTTGCGGGCATCGTGGCCGAAGTGCCGTTTGTGGATGTGCTGGCGACGATGCTGGACGATACCCTGCCTCTGACGCCGCCGGAATGGAACGAATGGGGCAACCCCATTGCCGACCCGCAAGCCTATGACTGGATTGCCGCCTACTCGCCCTATGACAATGTGGGCGCCAAGGACTACCCGGCGATCTTCGCGCTGGGTGGTCTGGCGGACCCGCGCGTTACTTACTGGGAGCCAGCCAAATGGGTGGCCAAGCTGCGGGCGCTCAAGACCGACGACAACCTGCTGATGCTGAAGACCAACATGGAAGCAGGCCACGGCGGCAAGTCAGGCCGCTTTGAAGGCCTGCATGAAGTGGCAGAAGTCTTTGCGTTCTGTCTGAAGGTGACCGGAAAGACCTAAGCACCCGACGACGGTTGCACCACGATTTCCAGGCGGCTTCCTTCCGTGCCGGAGATTGTCACGATCTGGCCATCATCGATGAACGATGTATTGCCGGATGTCACACTGATATCGCAGCCGGACCCATAGTGCAGGCGCGGGATGTATAGCTCCGTCTCTGCGGCATCGGAGTCCAGGTTGATTTCCGCCTTGAACTTCCGCGTCTGAAGGTCGAAGCCGTGGGATACCAGCTCTCCCTGGGCCCGGCGCACATAGGGGCGGCAGAAGCCCTTGAGACCACGGCCTCCTGAATCCTTGTCCAGCGGGTTGTCCTGCTGGTCGCGCGAGAAGATGGAGAGATCTTCCTGGTTCCATCCATCGCCAATTGCCTGATCGTTGCTGTTTGATGCGGTGTAGTTCCAGTGCGCCGTTGAGAGCAGCAACGTATCCATTGCATTATACATCAGGTCCAGTGATGTGACGTGGAGATGCCAGGGCGCTTCGCTACGATCCCCCGCAGCCCAGGCCTTGTAGGCGGCCGCCTGATCGAGATCGTAGGGAATGCCGAACTCGCCGATCAGTGTCGGTGCCCCGTTGCCGCCGTTGAGGGTGCGGGCCGCAGATTTGATCAGGCCAAGCTGCTCTTCGTATTGACCCTGAATGGCTTCCGGCCCTTCGATGACCCGTCCGTTGAACGGGTTGATGGCGGTTGGGTACATGTAGGTTTTGGTGACGAGTGTCACGATGTCATACCAGTGGCTGGCATTGACGGTGTTGTCTGGTGAGCCTTCCGGGAAGCCTTCCCCGCTCAGGCCACGGAACGGGTCCAGTTCGGCGAAGACCATCCACTCCTTCTTCACCTCGCGGACGCTGTCCGCGACACGGTTGAAGAAGGGGGCCATGTAATCCGCTTCCAGATCAACCGGATTGCCGTTGCGATGGGTGAAGTAGGTCTCATTGATGTCTTCCGCTTCGCCATTGGCATTGAGGCGGTAGGCCCCGGCCTGCTCAAACGGGCACTGCACCCCGTCGCGCCAGATGGGCACGCGGGTGTCATTGGCGCGTTCCTCTCCGGTTACCTTCATTTTCATTTCGGTGGCGTCGAAGCTCAGCACCGGCACGGAGCGCGGAATGCCCCGGGCGACCAGCAGACCGTCAAGCGGCGACCAGGCCGGGCCGGGCGATACGCGCTCGGGATGCTCTGGGGTTTTTTCCGTATGCTGATAGCTCATCTCATGAGCAATCCAGCCGGAGCCGGGTTCGTTCAGCGTGTCGAACCCCAGCACATGGGGCATGTCCTTGACCCGCGTCGCGATCTGCTTCATCGCGCCCATATAGTGGGTTTGCAGAAACTCCTGAGCGTTCACACCATCTACCATCAGATCCGGCGCGAAGTCGGCCCCGGCGAAGAACAGCGTCCACATGATGGCGTTTCCGGGCCGGCGGTAGTTCTGCGCCCAGGTCATGGTCGGGTAGTTGTCTTCCTGTCGTCCGCCCTTCTCAAAGTCATAGCAAAGCTGCATGACCTTGGCGGAGCCGCTCTCATGAAACCTGGTGAAGTCGAGGCCGCATTTCTCAAACGTCCAGCCCGGTGCGCCGTCGCCGCCGGACATGCGCGACCAGACATCCTGATGAAAATCGATGAACACATACAGACCGTGGTCGCCGGCGCGGCGGCAGACGTCGGCGATGTAATCCAGATAGGCGTTGTCGTACTGGCCGGGGCCCGCGTGCTCGCAGGCTTCCCATGTGGTCAGCAGACGCAGGCAGTTGAAGCCCCAGTGCTTGAGGCGACCAAGATGTTCATCGGCTTCCTCGATGGGGAACGGACGGCCGATGAAACTGACGTCCTTGTGGTCCGAGAAATCAGTCGGGATGTGGGTGCCGCCATCGGGATAGGGAAGCTTGCAGTCACCACCGAGATTGACGCCGCGCAAGATGACGTGACGCCCCTGCTCATCAACGAACCGGTCCCCATCCAGATGCAGTTTTGGCATTGCCATGTAGTTGAGCCTCCCCAGGCGCCGGGTCCCACCCGGCAGTGTTACGTGTTTTCCCGACTATGCCAGAAAGGACGCGCCCAAAGGGAGAGCAAATTTTCGTGCGTGCGCGGAAATCAACCTTGCGAAGCCCAGTGTCTGTGGCAAGGTGCGGGCCATGACAGATACACAGGACCTTCCCGCCCTTCCCTCACAGCCCACAGATGTTGACTGGCCCGAGCCCGACTGGCCGACCGGGACCGCCGCCACAACCGACCATGTGGCGCTGGGCGATCTGCTGGACCATGCCTTTTCAGACCCCAATGGGGACGGCAAGGGACCGGATGATCTGGGGCCGACGCATGCGTTTGTTGCCATTCAGGGCGGCAGGCTGGTGTCAGAAGCCTATGCGGACGGCTACGGACCCACACAAACCTACCCGTCCTGGTCCATGGCGAAGAGCATGTTGCAGGCGCTGATCGGCATTGCGGTGCGCGACGGAAGGATGTCGATCTTCGACAAGGTAGGGGCGCCGGAATGGCCGGCGGATGATCCGCGCGCCGAGTTGACCATCGACCAGCTGCTGCGGATGGCCAGTGGTCTTGAGTTCGATGAAGACTATGTCGACGGGGACATTTCGGACACGATCGCCATGCTGTTCGGCGACGGCAAGAAGGACGTGGCCCATTACGCTGCCGACAAGCCGCTGGTCCACCCGATTGACACGGTGTTCAACTATTCGAGCGGCACCTCCAACATTCTGGCGCGCGCCCTCTCAACGGTGCTGGGGGGTGGCGAGCCCCTGTCGGCAGGTGACTTTGAAGCGTTCATGCGGCGGGAACTGCTGGATCCGATCGGTGTGACCAAGGCGATCCCCAAATTTGACGGGACGGGAACGTGGATCGGCTCGTCCTACTGCTTCATGACCGCACGGGATTTTGCCAGGTTCGGGCTCTTGTATCTGCGCGGCGGCTGGTGGAACGGCACACAGATCCTGCCCAATGGCTGGGTCGATTATGCCCGGACCCAAAGCAAGGTACCGACCGGTGAAGACGAGTTCATGGGGTACGGCGCCCATTGGTGGCTGGAAATTGCCGGGCCCGGCACCTTTTCGTGCAACGGCTATGGCGGCCAGTACATCGTGCTGGTGCCGGAGAAAGACCTGATCCTGGTACGCCATGGGGACAGCCATGACGTGCAGGGCGACGGCGTGAAACGCTGGATCAAGAACGTGGCGGACTGCTTCGGTGTCGCCTGACCGACTTTAGCTCGGGTTTGACGGCTTCTTCTCAGGCTTTGGTAATCTTAAAGCAGGAATGGGCAGATGAATCTGGCCAACCTGGGCATCTGAGTCTTGCCCCTACGCCGCGTCTATCCAACAATGGCCTCCAGAAAACGAAGACAGCCGCGCTGACCCTTGAGAAACAAGGCCAGCCGCCGCGGCACAGGCCGGATACCGGCTTTGGGGGATTTGTGGGCGACGTTATACAGCTTCCGCTTGACCGGATAACCGAGCGCGACCGAACACGGCTGTTTCAGGCCGTGGCAGGGTCTCCGCTTGATATTGACATTGTGACGGATGATGACGGCAGCCGGTGTGTGCTGGTCTACCGATGCGGCTGGGCCAATCCCAGCTTCCGCATCGAGAAGGCCGCCGGGCTGTGGAAGGCGTTTGACCTGGAGCACGGCAATGACCAGCCGGCCTTCCAGTCGCGCATGCTCGCAGACCTCGTCACCGCGCTCAGCTATCCCGAAGAACAGCAAAACAGACCGACAGCATCATGAACGCGCCCCTTATCAGCGACCCCACGAGTGCCGCCGAGCAGGCGGGCATGTGCCCGGAGCGGCTGGCCCGCATCACCCCGTTCTTTCAGAGCTATGTGGACCGCAAGAAGCTGGCCGGGCTCTCAACGCTTGTCTGGCGCAAGGGAGAGCTGGCGCATTTCGATGTGCAGGGCCAGATGGATGTGGAGCGCGGCAAGACGCTGACCCACGACACGATCTTCCGCATCTACTCCATGTCGAAGCCGATCACGTCGGTTGCCGTCATGATGCTGTTCGAGGAAGGCCGCTTTCAGCTTGAGCACGAAATCGGCCGCTACATTCCTGAACTCGGCGACCTCAAGGTCTATGCGGGTGGTCCGGCGCGGGGCATGGCGGTCAAGTCAGCGAGCCGCCAGGTAACCATCCGCGACCTCCTCACGCATATGTCCGGCTTTACCTACGGGTTCATGGAAGTGCATCCGGTGGATGAGGCCTATCGCCATTTCAAGATCGGCGGCGTGGACCTCACGACCTCCAACCTTGAAGAGTTCTGCAAGCTGCTGGGGCGGATGCCGCTGTTGCACAATCCGGGCGAGGCCTGGAGCTATTCGGTGTCGACTGATGTGCTGGGCCGGCTGGTTGAAGTTGTCTCGGGCCTGTCGCTGTTTGATTTCTTCAACACACGCATCTTTCAGCCGCTGGGCATGACGGATACAGCTTTTCAGGTGAGCGCGGACCAGATGCCGCGCTTTGCGGCGAACTATCAGCGCAACCCGAAGACCAAGTCTTTTGATCTGGCCGACGATCCTGAAACCGGGCGCTATGCCAAGCCGCCGGTGTTTACATCGGGCGGCGGCGGGCTGGTCTCGACTCAGTCTGACTACCTCAAATTCTGCCAGATGCTGCTGCGCGGCGGCACGGCGCCGGACGGCACACGGCTGCTGTCACGCCCGACGATTTCGCTGATGACGAAGAACCATCTGCCGGGCGGCCAGGACCTGGAAGGTCTGGCCCAAGGCGCATTCTCCGAGACAACGAATGCGGGCATCGGCTTCGGGCTCGGCTTCGCGGTGACCGTGGATGAAGCCAAGTCGCAGATCACCGGGCCCGACGGTACCTACTACTGGGGCGGGGCCGCCAGCACGATCTTCTGGATTGATCCGACCGAGGATCTTATTGCCATTTTGATGACGCAGCTGATGCCGTCGGGCGCCTATCCGTTGCGGCGGCAGTTCCAGCAGCTGGTCTATGCGGCCATCGACGACTAGGCTGCCGCACAGTCATGCTGCATGGCTGGCATGAGTGGCCATCCGCTGCATCCGGGGCGTAGAACAGGGGCTCCCTTCCCTGTCCGGCCTCTTTCATGTCGCTCTGGATCGTCTTTACCCTGCTTGCCGCGTTCGCCCAGAACGTGCGGTCCGCCCTGCAGCGGAGCCTTGCGGCTGATTTGACGGCGACGGGCGCCTCCTATGTGCGCTTTCTCTACGGGCTGCCGTTTGCTGCGCTGTATCTGTTTGTGCTGCTGCAGGTTACCGGCGAGAGCTTTCCTCAACTCAACACGACGTTTCTGGTGTCGATCCTTGTCGGCGGCGCGGCGCAGGTCGTGGCGGCGGTCCTCCTTGTGCGGATGTTCGCGCTGCGGGTGTTCACGGTCGGCACGACCTATTCCAAGACGGAGACGGTGCAGACGGCCCTGATCGGCTTTCTCGTGCTGGGGGAAGTTGTTGGGCCTTATGCCTTTGCCGGGATCCTCATCAGCTTCGTCGGCGTGATCGCGCTGTCGGTGGCCCGCACGGCGGTGACGCCCCGGAGCATCCTGACATCGCTGGGGTCGCCGGTCGCTTTGATGGGGCTTGGTTGCGGTGCCGGGTTCGCCATCGCCTCGGTCTGCTACCGCTCGGCGTCGCTGGCACTTGAGAGCAACGGGTTTGCCGTGTCGGCGGCCACCACCCTGACCGGGGTGCTGATCTGGCAGTCGCTGATCATGACCGTATGGCTGGCGGCGCGGGACCGGTCGTCGCTGGTGCAGAGTTATGTGCGCTGGCGCCCGGCGCTGGCGGTCGGCGTGGCGAGTGTCATCGGATCCATCGGCTGGTTCACGGCGTTCGCGCTGGAAAATGCGGCCTATGTGAAAGCCCTGGGACAGATCGAACTGGTGTTTGCCCTGGCGACATCAACGCTGATCTTCAAGGAAAAGACCAACCGGGCGGAGCTGTTCGGTATCGGTCTTGTCGTGGCGGGTCTGGTGCTGATCGTGATCTAAGAAAAAGCCCCGGACGCATGTGCGTCCGGGGCTTCTGTTTACTCTCTAGCAGAGTGCTTATTCAGCAGCCTGTGCGGCATTGCCGGAGACAAAGCCGTTAAGGCGGCTCTGGATGATGCCTTCGGCTTCGGCGACGATTCGGCTCACCAGTTCATCCACAGTCGGGATGTCGTGGATCAGACCCTGGATCATGCCGGCGGACCAGATGCCGTGATCGGGATCGCCTTCGGAATAGACCAGCTTGCCGCGGGCACCGGCCACGAGATGCTGAATCTCTTCGAACTTGGCACCGGCACGTTCCTTCTCGATCACTTCCTGTGAAATCGCGTTCTTGGCCACGCGCGCCGTGTTGTGCAGGGTACGGAAGATCAGGTCCGTGCCGCGCTCATCGGTGTCGACCATCTTCTGTTTCACGTTGTCGTGGATGTCGGCTTCCTTGGTGGCGCAGAAGCGTGTGCCCATGTTGATGCCTTCAGCCCCCAGAGCCAGTGCGGCCACGAGACCACGGCCGTCACCGAAACCGCCAGAAGCGATCATCGGAATCTTGACCTTGTCGGCGGCTGCCGGGATCAGGATCAGGCCGGGAATGTCGTCTTCGCCCGGGTGACCGGCGCACTCAAAGCCGTCAATGGAAATGGCGTCAACGCCCATGCGCTCGGCTGACAGGGCGTGGCGAACGGCGGTGCATTTGTGGATGACCTTGATGCCGTGTTCCTTGAAGTGGTCCACATGCTCCTGCGGCTTGTAGCCAGCGGTTTCCACGATCTTCACGCCGCTGTCGATGATCGCCTGGCGGTACTCGGCATAGGGCGGAGGCTTGATCGCCGGCAGGATGGTGAGGTTCACGCCGAACGGCTTGTCAGTCATCGACTTGCAGCGCTCGATTTCCTTGGCCAGATCATCCGGCGTCGGCTGGGTCAGCGCAGTGATGAAGCCGAGGCCGCCCGCATTGGCGACAGCAGCCACGAGCGGCGCCTTGCCGACCCACTGCATGCCGCCCTGAACGATGGGATGTTCAACGCCGAACATCTCCGTGAAACGCGTCTTGATCATGGGTTACTCCCCTGCTGTCGTTTCGTTGTTGGTGGATGCCGCGGCCTTGTGAGCGCTCGGGCACCGTGTCTTCGGATAGCTTGATGGGCCCTGTTCTAGCAGGTTTGCAATGTACCTTGCACCCCGGCCGCTGTTCAGATTTGTTCAGTGGCCTGTTAGCCTGACGTCAATACGACACAGACGCTGCGGAATCCGGGTGAGACAAAAAGATGAGCAAAAACAGATGAGTCAGGCGAACTGGGACCTCTACCGGGTGTTTCTCGCCGTGGCCGAGGCACGCAGCTACTCCGGAGCCGGGCGGCAGCTGAAGCTCAGCCACGCGACCGTCGGACGGAAGATCGTCGAGCTTGAGACTGCCCTGGGCACGAAGCTCTTTGTGCAGACCAATGACGGCTTCGGTCTGTCGCCGGGCGGCGAGAAGCTCAAGGCGGAGGCCGATGAGATTGCCACCGCCGTCATGCGCGCGGGGCACGCGCTCTCTGATGCCAGCGGCACACCGCAGGGCATTGTGCGGGTTTCGACGGCGGCGACACTCGCGGGCTACTGGCTGATGCCACATATGGGTGCGTTCACGGAGCAGTTTCCACAGATCGAGATCGAATTCGTGACCGATGCGTGGCCTGCGAGCGTCACGCGGCGGGAGGCGGAGATCGTCATCCGCCTCTACGGGCCGGGCGAGGAAAACCTGGTAGGTCGCAAGATTGGGCGCTGCGGCGTCGCATTTTATGCCTCGCGGGAATATGCGCAGACGAAAGGCCTGCCGCAGCAACGGGGCGAGTGGGCGGAGCACCGGCTCATCGGATTTGCCGGGGAAGCGAATGATGCCGAACTGGCGCGATGGGCAAGCCATGTGACGCGCGGCGCACCGACCTATCTGCGTTGCTCCTCCATGGCGGATATGGTGAGTGCGGTACGCAGCCATGGGGGAATTGCCCCGCTCACCTGCCTGCAGGGCGATGCCCATGAGGACCTTGTGCGCGTTGCACCGGAGAAGCTGTTCAGCGCCACGGATGTGTGGCTGCTGGCGCATCCGGACCTGACAAACACACCGGCGGTGCGCGCCGTGCTCGACTTTATCGCCGAAGCGGCCAAGACTGACCGGGACATGCTTCTGGGGAGGGTCTTATTGCGATGAGATACAATCTAATACACTCTTAGAGTTGTAGAAAATCATTGTGGCTTAAAGCGGAGGGGCACTCATATGACTAGTGGCAAAGCACACCGCAAGTTGGGGCGGAACGACTGCGGAGGATCTGGGAAACCAAAATGCCCCAAAAGCCTAAGAGCTGCGGTTAGAGAGTATGAGCAGCAGCATCAAGGAGTGATCGATAGCGACCTAAACGAGGTGGCAAGTCAGAATGGACTCGCTAGCCAAATCAAATATGCGTGCCGGAGCGTTTTCAGGCGGCGTTGCAATGGAAACGGTGGAATGCACGAGCATCAAGTCAGCATCGGGTACAAACGCCTGAACCGGCTGGCAAATGCTTGTGCGAATAGGCATGCAGACTTCGCCAGCGTTAGGTCTTTCGAAGAAATATCAAGCCTAATCCTCAAGATCGCTAAGCGGCACAACATTGATCGTATTGGTGCTCTTACTCAGTACGACATAGCTCTCCGAATTGGTTACGTCATCGGGAAGCTACCTGACTCTGTTAAGCTGCATGCTGGCGCTTTGGACGGCGCCAAGGCATTGTTCAGAAAGGTTGGCAAACCGCTGCCCAGCCAGAGTGCACTAAACCTGACTACACTTCCTTACCCGTTGAGAAACATGCAATCGCACCACGTTGAGAACTTCTTGTGCATCTACAAATGTTGTTTCAAGCAGATGGTGCTCCGTTGATTGGTGCTGTGCGTCCGGCAATAACACCCCTGTCTGAGTTGTCTGATAGGTGCGAACTCAGGCACAGGGCACAATCGCTTTGAAGGAGACTAGCTTGTGAGTCTTCGACACATTTTAGTTGCACTCGCCATCATGTTTGTCATGGTATCCGGGACAGCAGGTGCACAAGATGCCCACGACTTCTCTTTCATTGAAGCCAACGGCATTGAACTAGCCTATCTGGAAGAAGGCACGGGGCCGCTGGTCGTGCTGCTGCATGGCTATCCCGAGACGGCGCGTGGCTGGAAGCAGGTGCAGGGCACGCTGGCGGCAACGGGCTATCGTGTGGTGGCGCCGAACATGCGCGGCTATGCCCCCAGCGGATTTGCGCCGGATGCGGACTATACAGTGGGCACCCTTGGGGCTGATGCGCTGGCGCTGATTGAAGCGCTTGGAGAAGACAAAGCCGTTGTGGTTGGCCATGACTGGGGCGCGACGGCGGCGATGTCGGCTGCTGTGACGGACCCGGACACGGTCGTTGGCCTTGTGTCCCTGACCATCCCCCACCCGATGGCCACGCAACCGAACCTGAGCCTGTTTCTCAATGCGCCGCACTTCATCTACTACCAGTTTCCCTGGGCCAGCTGGATGGTGGCACGCAACGACTTTGCGCATATCGACGGGATCATCGACGCATGGGCACCAACCTTTGACGTGGACCGGCGCGACACAACTGCGATCAAGGAGAGCCTTGCCGTCGACGGCGGTGTCGGGGGCGTGCTGGGCTATTACTGGTCCATCGGCGCGGATCCGACACCAGGCACCATGACCGCAAATCCTGAGACACGCTTCGCCATGCCGACGCTGATGATCGCCGGAGCAGATGACGGGGCGCTGGATATCGGCCTGTTCAAGGAAGGTGAGGCCGGGTTCACCGGGCCCTATACCTATGTGGAACTTGAGGGTGTGGGCCATTTTCCGCAGGTTGAAGCGCCCGACGAGGTGGCAGCGGCACTGTTGATGTTCCTTGGAACAATTGAGCCATGGGAAAATGGGGCACCCGCAACTGTTCAATAATGACTGGACAACTGTTCATTTCTGAACTGGACTTTTGAGCCTCACGAACCAAATATCCCCTCAAGAATTATCCCTATTTCCTCTGGAGACTTCGCATGGCCATTCCTGCTCACATCCGCGACAATCTGCGGATGCCGGTTATCGGTTCGCCGCTGTTCATCGTGTCCGGCCCCGAACTTGTCATCGCCCAGTGTAAAGCGGGCATCATCGGTTCCTTCCCGGCCCTCAATGCGCGGCCCGAACATGTGCTGGAAGAGTGGATCATCCGCATCAAGACGGAACTGGCCGAGTACCAGGCAGCCAACCCGGACAAGAAGGTTGCGCCCTTCGCGGTCAACCAGATCTGCCATTCCTCCAATGACCGCCTGCAGCACGACATGGATGTGTGTGTGAAGCACGAAGTGCCGATCATCATCACGTCGCTGCGTCCGCCGGCATTCGTGGTGGAAGCGGCTCACTCCTATGGCGGCGTGGTCTATCACGACGTCATCAATGTGAAGCATGCCAAGAAGGCTGCGGAAGAAGGCGTGGATGGACTGATCCTCGTCTGCGCCGGTGCCGGTGGCCATGCGGGCTCGCTGTCGCCCTTCGCACTTGTGCGTGAAGTCAAGGAATGGTTCGACGGCACGGTGATCCTGTCAGGCGCCATTTCCGACGGATCCTCCATCGCGAGCTCCCTGGCACTGGGCGCGGACTTTGCCTATATCGGCACCCGCTTTATCGCCACGGAAGAAGCCAATGCGGATCAGGGCTACAAGGAATCGCTGATCAAGCATGCGGCCAACGACATCGTCTACTCCAACCTGTTCACCGGGGTGCACGGCAACTATCTGGCACCGTCCATTGAAGACGCGGGTCTTGATCCGCACAATCTTCCTGAAGCGGACAAATCGAAGATGAACTTCGGCTCCGGTGGCAACATGAAGCAGAAGGCCTGGAAGGACATCTGGGGTTCAGGTCAGGGCATCGGCAGCATCGCGGATGCACCGCCCGTCGCGGAACTCGTGGACCGTCTGGAAGAGCAGTATCGCGCGGCACTGGATGATCTCAGCGGGCGAACACTCCTGTCCGCACCCGCCGCCAAAGCATCCGCCGCCGAATAAAGCAACTCAGCGCGGCAAGAACCCGACCGGTCATGTGGCTACCGCCGCGTGGCCGGTTTTGTTTTGCGGGGGCTTACCTTGCGAAGACGGCGCAATACAGCCATGGCCAGCCAGGGTGACACGCAGGGCATCTTCCAGTGGTGTGTGTGGTTCTTCGCCGATGGTTGCGATGAGCCTGGCGTTGTCGAGCCGGTGCGGCGTGTCCCACAGGTAGCGCATCTTGACGAGCTCACGGAATGTCTCGTTGAACAGGCCAAACATGCGGATTGCGGCCCATGGTAGTTTCCGGATGGGAGCGTCCGGCACGCCTGCGGCATGACGCAAGGCGTCAGGGAAACTGACGCCGGTTTCGCCGCCTGTGGTATGACCCGCGAAGTGGAAAATCTCGAAATCAGCGTCCGCGATGTCCGGTTTGTTCAGTAGGCGGATAAAAGTCTCCGCCAGGTCCGGAAGATAGGCGAAGGCATGGAGCGTTTTCGGGTCGCCGGGGAACGTGACTGACGAAACCGGCTTGCCCGGCTTGATCATGCCGCCGTCGACCCAGGAGCCGGGCGCGTTGGGGCCGAAAAAATCTCCGGCGCGCACCACGAGCGCGGGCTGGGGCGTGCGGCGCAACATATATTCCATTTCAACGCGTATATTTCCCTTTTCAGTCGGCGGATGCTGCGGTGCATCTTCGCTCAGGACGGGAAAGGCATCGTCTCCATACACGTAGACATTGCCGGGGAACGCGATGCGGGCATTGACCGCCTCTGCCGCCGCAATCGTGTTGCGCAGCATCGGGATCGCCAGCTGTTTCCACTTCTTGTAGCCGGGCGGGTTGGCGCCGTGAAAAATGACGTCGCAGTCTCTGGCCGCTTTGGCCACATCCTTGGCCCGCATGGCGTCGCCCTTGACCCACTCCACGTCCAGATCGGCCATGGACTTGGCGGCTTTTTTGGGATGGCGGTGCATGGCCCGGACGGTCCAGCCGGCGGCACGGGCCGCCTTGGCGACTTCGGAGCCGATCCCGCCGGTGGCGCCGATAACAAGGAGACGGGTCTGTGAGGTCATGGTCTTGCTCCTGAAATTCCAAGGAAATACTTGGTTTGCTGCGGTCAGGAGAAATATGGCGTGCATCTACCAATACATAAATTGACGAAATATGTGCATTTGATAAACATATTTGTATGTCACGCGATCCATTGAGCTGGGACCACTGGCGGTCCTTTCTGGCGGTTCTGGAGAGCGGCTCTCTGTCCGCCGCAGCAGAGCAGCTTGGCCTGACACAGCCGACCCTTGGCCGTCACATCGAAGCGCTGGAAACGGGTCTCAAGACCAACCTCTTTGTGCGCTCGGTCCGTGGGCTGACACCGACCGATACCGCACTGGCCCTGAAACCGCAGGCCGAGGCGATGCAGTCTGCGGCCGCCGCGCTCGTGCGGTCGGCGAGCGCCCCGGCCGAAGCTTTGAGCGGTACAATCAGGCTGACAGTCAGCGAATTCATGGGCGTGCATGTCATCCCCGGCATTCTGGCGCCCTTTCTTGACAAACATCCGGAGATCGCCATCGAGCTGGTGCTCTCGGACCGCACAGATGACCTGTCGTCGCGCGAAGCGGACATTGCCGTGCGGATGGTCGCACCCAGGCAGGACGCGCTGGTGGGGCTGCGGATCGGCTCCGTGCGGATCGGGCTCTATGCGCACAAGTCCTACGTGGAGACGCACGGATTGCCGGGCTCTCTTGTGGAGGCGGCGACCGAACACCGGCTCATCGGCTTTGATACGCAGATGTGGGTGATGGAGCCCCTCAAGGAGGCGGGCCTGCCGCTGCAGCGGGACATGTTTTCATTGCGGACCGACCAGGATGCGGCGCAGATGGCGCTGCTCAAGGCCGGTGCCGGCATCAGCGGGTGCCACATCCCGGTAGCAAACCAGATGCCCGATCTTGTCCCGGTACTGCATGACCAGTTCGGCTTTGACCTCGAAATGTGGCTGGTGATGCATGAGGATCTGCGCCGCATCACCCGCATGCGGGCGCTGTTTGACCATCTGGATCAAGGACTTAGGTCCTATCTCAGAATGTAAGCACTTGCGCCTTGTGGATGGCTTGTTGACGTAGGGGCAAGCGGCTAGTGTCCGCCCTACCTGCCATTCAATACGAGCACCTCACCATGTCTGAAGCCGCCAAGCTGTCATCCGCCGACGCCCCGTTCGACCCATCTCCGGAGGCATCGGCGCCGTTTTCCTGGGAAGACCCGTTCTTTCTGGATGACCAGCTGAGCGAAGACGAGCGCATGGTGCGCGATTCAGCCAAGGCCTATTGCCAGGACAAGCTGATGAGCCGGGTGCGTGAGGCCAATCGGCATGAAGTGTTCCACCGCGAAATCATGACGGAAATGGGCGAGCTGGGCCTTCTGGGCTGCACCATCCCGGAAGCCTATGGCTGCGCCGGGCTCAACTATGTGTCCTACGGCCTGGTGGCTCGCGAAGTGGAGAATGTGGACTCCGGCTACCGCTCGGCCATGAGTGTCCAGTCCTCGCTCGTCATGCACCCGATCTATGCCTATGGCACCGAAGAGCAGCGCATGAAGTATCTGCCGAAGCTTGCCACCGGCGAGTGGGTGGGCTGCTTTGGCCTCACCGAGCCGGATCATGGCTCTGACCCTGCGGGCATGGTGACCCGCGCCAAGCCGGTTGATGGCGGCTACATCCTCAACGGCGCGAAGATGTGGATTACCAATTCACCGATTGCTGATCTCGCCGTGGTCTGGGCCAAACTCAAGGACGACGATGGTCAAGACAAGATCCGCGGCTTTGTGGTTGAACGTGATTTCGCGGGTTTCGAAACACCGAAGATTGAAGGCAAGTTCTCACTGCGGGCTTCCATCACCGGTGAGATTGTTCTCAACGACGTGTTCGTTCCGACCGAAAACCTGCTGCCGAATGTGGAAGGCCTCAAGGGTCCCTTCGGCTGCCTGAACCGCGCGCGCTACGGCATTGCCTGGGGCGCCATGGGCGCGGCAGAGTTCTGCTGGCACCAGGCGCGCCAATACACACTGGACCGCAAGCAGTTCGGCAAGCCGCTGGCGCAGACACAGCTTATTCAAAAGAAGCTTGCGGACATGCAGACCGAGATTTCACTGGGGCTGCAGGCCGCCCTGCGCGTGGGCCGTCTGTTTGACGACAAGCGGGCTGCTCCGCCAATGATCTCACTCATCAAGCGCAACAATTGCGGCAAGGCGCTCGATATCGCCCGCCAGGCCCGCGACATGCATGGTGGCAATGGTGTGTCAGATGAGTATCACGTCATCCGCCACGTCATGAATCTGGAAGCCGTCAATACCTATGAGGGCACACACGACGTGCATGCCCTTATTCTGGGCCGGGCACAGACAGGTCTTCAGGCGTTTTTCTAGGCGCTCTGGCCCCTGGCCGACTGCTGGGCTTCATCGTCCCGACCGGCACCCAGCCGGTATGCCGCGATAAAACTGATCACCCATGTGGCCGGCATGAGAAGCCAGCCGCTGGACGGCACCTGCGCCACATAGACTGCCAATGGCACATAGATCAGCAGGGATAGGGCCCAGAAACGTTGAACAACGGGCTGATGCCCGCCAAGGCGTCGCGACAGGCGCTGGTAGACGTGGGCACGGTGGGCGCCGAAGAGATCACCATACAGTCTGTACCGCATGGCGCGGGTCACCGTGGCGTCCGCCATGAACGGCGTGATCAGGATGCCCCAGGCCCAAAGAGATACGTGTTCTGCTGTCGCGATGGCGACGGTGCCAATGACAAGGCCCAGAAACCCCGATGACACATCCCCCATGAAGATGGTCGCCGGAGGCCAGTTGAATACCAGGAACCCGGCCGAAGCAGCGGCAAGAAGCAGCATATAGGATGCGGCACCATGCGCGTCGGCGCTCCACAAGAGTGCTGCTGCGGCAAGGCTGACAAGGACTGCATGGCTGGCGGCAAGGCCGTCGATCCCATCCATGAAATTTGTGAGGTTGATCATCCACACAAGGCCGATGACGGCAACAACACCGCCGATGATGCCCGGTTGCCAGTCATACGACCCAAGCGGCAACACACTTACACCGCCGACGAGCCAAACCGCGAGGCTAGCGGCAAACACCTGCACTACCAGCCGGAATACCGCGGACAGACCGCGCCTGTCATCAAGGTGACCAAGCATGGCGACCGCCCCCCCACCAAGGCTGAGAGACAGGGCCAGGGCGGGTGTCAAATGCCCCCCCCCATACAGAACTGCGGTGGCCAGCAGCATGGTGAGGACAATGGCAATGCCGCCGCCCTTTGGGGTTGGCGTGGTATGGGAACTGCGGTCGTTGGGAATATCAAGCTGATGCGTCTTTGCCCACATGCAAACAAAGGCCACAACATTAAGTGAGACCGTGAACGCCACAAGGATGGAGAGATAGAAGTGATGCATCACTCCTCCCCCTGATCCGCGAATATCAGCGCAATCATGGCGACAACCAAACCAAGCGACGCGATCCACCAATACTGCCAGATGCCATAGCTCAGATGCGCAACCATCAGGCCTGATGCCCAGCCCCCAAGCAGCGCCGCGCGGCTCACGCTGTGGGCCGCATAGGCATGGATTGTTTTTGTCATGGAAGCCAGAAACAAAGCGAAGATCAACGCACCGATGCCGCCCAGTTCAAGCCATATCTGCAAGGAAGCGTTGTGGGGGTGCAGCGGCAGTGCTTGAAATGCCAGCGGGTGACCGGGGACCAGTTGGCCGAGGTCAGCCCCTTCCCGCCCCAGCACCCGCGCGGCTTCGATGCCGCTTCCAATGACGGGCCGCTCTGAAATTAGGCCCGCGACATGATCCCAGATCGCCAGACGGTGTATTATGCTTGGATCTAGAGCAGTTACCCGAGGCTGCAATCCATCGAAAGAGATCTGCGCAAACCATGGGAGCGCGATTGCTGTACCGGCAATGAGAATGGCCAAACCTGTCGCCAGGCGGGAACTCCGGGAGGGTCGTGGAACGAGCATGACCGAAGCCACTACTAAACCTGCCATCACAGCGATGAGAGGAGTTTGGGCAGGAGACAAAAACAGAGCCAACAGTCCGGCCACCAGCATAGCCGCCGCCGGCAGAATGGCGCGGCGTTGCAATAGATAGCCGGTGGTGGGGACCAATATGATCGCAACGACTGAGGCAAGGTGGGTCAATCGATTGGCGAGGTAGCCATTTGGATGATAGGCGACACCGTCCAGGCGTTCCGCGACCGGCGGAGGCGTGTCAGTAAAAATCTCGCTGTTGAACAAATAGCGAGCTGCCCGCAGCAGCGGCATGTCAAACAGTGTTTCAAGCAGCAGCAACACCACTGCGAGACAACATGCAATCAATGCCCAACGCCCGCCTTTTGCGACGACGTCCCGGCTTTGAGCAAGACACAAGACCGGCACTATGGCGGCAACGGCTATCATGGTGGAAATCCGCACGCCATTGCTGAGGGCTTCTGCTCCGGCGATCGCCCACAGAGAGGACATCAAAAGCCAGGCAATAAAGGCAGCAACCAGCCAGATGATCGGGCTGCCCCGCAGCACGAGGTTCACACGCGCCCAATCAACACCGACCGCAGCTACCAGAAAGAGAAGTATGGCAACAATCGGCGGTGCGCGTTCAATCAGCAGCAGGGAAACCGCCAGCAAAACAAAAAGCGACGCGAGCCCTGTGCCGGCTATCCTGTCTCTCACCTGGTGTTGCTCCACATAGCTCCCCCGCTGCCACACATGGTCAGCACCGCTTGTGATTACTGGAGCCAGCGCGGCTCTGCAACTGCCACGCTTTAATCAGTCAGGAGCGGTCAGGATGGATCGCGGATGACTAGAAGGCGGGTTTCCGTCATATCCTCAATGGCCCATCGGATGCCTTCGCGTCCAACCCCGGAGTCCTTAACCCCTCCATAGGGCATGTGGTCGACGCGCCAGGACGGTACATCGCCGACCACGACACCACCAACATCCAGAATGTCCCAGGCCCGCATGGCCTTGAAGAGGTCCCTGGTAAACAGACCTGCCTGCAACCCGTAGCGGCTTTCATTGACACTGCGCAGGGCCGCGTCGAAATCGCTGAAGGGCGTCAGAACGGCGACCGGCCCAAATGCTTCTTCCTGAACCACATCACACTCGGCCGGCACGTTTTCGAGGATGGTTGCATCGAGCATCTTGCCGCTCAACTGTCCACCGGTCAGCACAGTGGCACCCTGCGCCTGCGCGTCCTGCACCCAACCGTGCAGCCTTTGTGCTTCCTTCTCGGAGATCATGGGACCGATGAAGGTATCCTCATCGTGAGGATTGCCGGCCTTGAGTCTGGATGTGGCTGAAACAAATTGCGTCTTGAAGGCATCGTAGATGTCTTCATGAACCAGGATGCGCTGTACGCCGATGCAGCTTTGCCCGGACTGGTAGAATGCACCGAAAATGATGCGCTCCACGGCATCATCCAGATCCGCATCCGCATCAACGATGCATGCGGCATTGCCGCCAAGCTCCAGCACCACCGGCTTGCGCCCGGCCTTTGCTTTCAGGTCCCAACCCACTTCTGCAGAGCCTGTGAAGCTGAGCAGCTTCAGGCGGTCATCTTCAGTAAACAGGCGCGCGCCATCCCGCCGGCACGGCAGAATGGAAAACGCGCCTTTGGGCAGATCCGTTTCGGCCAGTGTTTCGCCGATGATGAGAGCCCCGATGGGCGTCAGGCTGGCGGGCTTCAGGACAAAGGGACACCCCACAGCGAGGGCCGGCGCCACCTTGTGAGCAGCAAGGTTCAGAGGAAAATTGAAGGGTGAAATGAACGAGCAAGGTCCAATGGGTACCCGCTGCCACATGCCGCGATAGCCGGACGCCCGTTCAGCGTTATCTAGCGGCATGACCTCACCATAAATACGCTCCGCCTCACCGGCAGCAATACGAAATGTCTCGATCAGACGGGTGACTTCGCCGCGTGCATCCTTGATGGGCTTGCCTGCCTCAATACAGAGCGCGCGGGAGAGTTCCTCATGACGTTCTGTGAAACGGCGTACACAATGGTCGAGCACCTGGCGGCGCTGATAGGACTTCATGGCGGCCATGGGCTCGGCTGCAGCAACGGATGCGGCTATGGCTGCATCAATCGTGGCTTCATCCGCCATCGCCACGCGTGTGGCCACTTTGCCCGTGTACTTGTCCTCAACCGCCAGATCCGTATTTGGCTGATGCGGCTCGTTGGCCAGATAGTAGGGATACTCACTCTTCAGTTCATGTGCCGTGGCCATGTCTTGAAATTCCTTTGGTCGAATATGCCTTCAACGACTAGATGGTGACGTCAATCTGCCCCAGACGCTCTGTCAGCAACGCGTTCTCGCGGTAGTCGATGGGGATGACAATCAACGACGGGCCGTCATGTGCCAGCGCCTCGTCGATGGCCGGACGCAGGTCCTTGGCATTGTGGATATGTTGACCATGCCAGCCGAAACTATCTGCCAGCTTCATCCAGTCCGGATTTGTGAAACTCAGATTGGTATGCCTGTTGAACTCATTGTCCTGCTTCCAGGAGATGAGACCATAGCCACCATCTTCCCACACCATAACGGTGATGTTCGACTTCATCCGGAATGCGGTTTCCATTTCCTGCACATTCATCATGAAGTCCCCGTCACCCGCGATGGCAAACGTCTTTCTATCCGGGAGCACCATGTTGGCGGCAATCGCACCAGGCAGAGGCAGCCCCATCGAACAGAATCCATTCGGGATCAGGCAGGTATTGGGTTCATGGCACTGGTAATGGCGCGCAATCCACATCTTGTGCGCGCCGACGCCTGAGAGCAGAACGTCTTCCTTCCCAAGTGCCTGACGCACGTCCCACAGCGCCTTTTGCGGGCGGATGGAGCCCTCCGTATCGTCGTCCTTGTACTCTTCGAGTTCACTCTTCATCCGCTCCCGGATTTTCCGCTGCGGCTCGAGATCAAAAGAGAGTTCATCACGGTGGCGCCAGATGCGTTCGTTGAGCATCCATAGGGAATGGGCAACGTCGCCGATTAACTCGCATTTGGGATGATAGTTCCGGTCGATTTCCGCCGGCAGGAAATCAATGTGAATGATGTCCTTCTTGCCACCCGGGTTCCACAAATTCGGGTGGTACTCGACCATGTCATAGCCAAGGGTGATGATGAGGTCGGCATCATCTATGGCCAGGGACACAATGTCTCTTTGGCCAAGTCCGATGGTGTACAGGCAGTAGTCCGCATCCATGTCCACGGCGCCCTTGCCCATGAAGGTGGACATGACTCCGATGCCGGTTGTTTCGCATAGTGTGCGCAACTGCGACGACGCCCTTTTTCTGATCGCGCCGTTACCGGCCAGAATGAGCGGGCGCTTGGCATTGCGGATCATGTCGAACGCGCGGTCGGCAATCTTGTCATCAGGGCCGGGCCGACGGAAGCGGCGTGGCACCATGGGCTCGCGGTCCGTCTCGTGCTTGGCAACATCCTCAGGCAGTTCAACGAGAACGGCTCCGGGCTTTTCTGTGCGGGCGAGGCGGACGGCCTTGCGGATGATTTCAGGAATGGCGTCTGCGTGGTGCACGGAATAGGCCCATTTGGTGACCGGCTCATACATGCCGACCACATCCATGATCTGGTGGCTTTCCTTGTGCTGACGGGCAGTAGCCCCCTGCCCGGTCAGGACCAGCATCGGGGCTCTGTCCATATTTGCGTCCGCTACGCCGGTGATGAGGTTGGTTGCACCGGGGCCCAACGTTCCCAAGCATCCGGCGGGGTTTCCCGTCAGGCGGCCATAGACTTCAGCCATGAAGGCTGCACCCTGCTCATGCCGGGTCAGGATAAACTGGATGGACGATCCTTCGAGCGACATCATGAAGTCAGCGTTTTCCTCTCCAGGCACGCCGAAAATGTGAGTGATGCCTTCTTCTTCAAGGCAGCGGACGAAGAGATCTGACGCTTTCATGGCCACTTGTCTTTCCTGATGCGGTCGTCTGATTGCTGGCGGCTTTAAAGCCGCGACACCAATATGGGTGCGGGATCAGCAGATGGCAAAAGCCATCCGCATGCCCGGCCGCAAATTCACACAAGTGTGTTGTGGCGGCGGTTGATCTTCTCAGGGCAGTGAGGCCTGCGTGAAAAGAGGTGGACTAGAACTTGTGGAAGCTGCGCTGCGACAGCCGTTGAGCAGCCGCGACCGTTCCACCAAGATCATCAATATCGACATCCGGCGTCGTAGGTTCCCAGATTGACCCCAAAACCCGGTTTATCACCCCGGTGTCCGACGCCAGCGGGACCCATACATTTTCCGTGGAAAAGACATGACCGCTGGGTGTGCTCCATTCGCTGTAGGCAACAGCAATCGCATTGTGCTCCACAACACAGGCGATCATCTCCACAATATCCTTGGCCCGCTGGCCCTGATAGAGCGAGAACAAGTCGGCGCCGGTCAGATCAAGCCCCAGTCGGCGGGTCAGCTCGGTCCCAAATATCCGAATTTGAGCCTTTGCCGGAATGTCCGGCTCAAGCACGATCAGGTTCGGAAGATGGCGCGGCAGATTCATCGGGTTGAACTGCGACCGCTGAGGCACAGGCGCGTCGCCACGCAGCTCCTCCCAGTGAGCGAGCAGTTCTCTGTTCTCGGGACACTCGAGATCAGGCCGTTTTTTGAGGATGTTTTGCAAAGGTTGAGTTGTCGGTTCGCGGAACTATGTGTCGATGGCGCGGCTATATCCGCAGGCAGATGAATTGTGACATAGCCAGGTTAACTGAGTCTGCTCTACCCACTTGGAAAGTCATGGTTTACCAAGCGAAAATCAGCAGGCTGACTTGACGGCAGGGTTGGTCGCCTCGACCGTACCCAAAAACCATATCTATCATATGGAATTGGTGAATTGGAGTAGGATTTGGGCCTTTTTTCTCCTCGAAACCACGCAAAACGCCCCAAACTGAGGCGTCGCGGCGCATCGGCAGATTTGCTGGATGCCTATAGCCACGCGGTCGCCGGCGCCGTCGACGCGGTATCTGCGTCCGTCGTACATCTGCAGGTCAAGTCACGGGTGACAGCAGCCGGACAGACATCCGGATCGGGGTCGGGCTTCATTTTCACGCCCGACGGGTATGCGCTTACCAATAGCCATGTGGTCAACGGCGCACGGTCACTTGCAGCGGTCTATCCAGATGGGCGCGAAGTAGAGGCCGAAGTTGTGGGTGCCGACCCGGATACGGACATCGCGATTGTGCGCCTGCCGGGCAAGCACCGCGAATGGGCGGAGCTGGGCGACAGCGCGCTTTTGCGGCAGGGCCAGCTGGTGGTTGCCATCGGCAACCCTCTGGGCTTTGACTGCACCGTCACCACCGGCGTGATCTCCGCTCTGGGCCGGTCTTTGCGTAGCCAGTCGGGTCGGCTGATTGATGATGTCCTGCAGACAGACGCGCCCCTCAACCCGGGCAACTCCGGCGGTCCTCTGGTCACACCGGATGGCAGGGTGATTGGGATAAATACGGCGGTGATCGCCGGCGCGCAGGGGCTGTGCTTTGCGATTGCGTCCAATACGGCGGAATATGTTCTTGGCGAGATACTGAAATATGGGAAGGTCCGCCGCAGCTATCTGGGGCTCGGTGCCCAGACGATCGAGTTACCAAAGCGATTGCTGCGAGACCTCAACCGCAAAAAGGCTGGCGCGGTTCGCGTGGCCCAATTTGAGAGTGGCACCCCGGCCGCTCAAGCGGGCCTTGCGCCGGGCGATATCATTTTGAGATTTGACGGCGTTGAAGTCGAGGGTGTCGACGACCTGCACAGGCTTCTCACGGCCGAACGGCTTGGTAAGAAGATCAAGCTTGATGTCTACCGTGATGGTAGTGTTGTCGACCTTACGGCCGTTCCGGGCGGCCGCGACTAGCAACACTCACAAGGCATCAGGATCGGACTCGCAGGACAGTGAGCAGGCACATCAACATAGCGCTATTGGATGACCACCAGATGTTTCTGGATGGTCTGAGCGAAATCATTCGCGTGCTCGATCCTAGCTTTAGCTGCATGACCTTTGGGCAACCTGCCGACGCCATAAGGGCGATTGATGATGGTCAAGGTTTCGACCTGTTCATTACTGATCTGGTGATGGCGGAAATGAACGGGATTGCGTTTGTCATGGCGGTTAAGGCCCGCAGCCCCTCAACACCGGTGCTTGTTGTGTCCGGCATCGACACAGCACCGCCAATCGACAAAATCCTGCGAGCAGGTGCGAACGGCTTTGTTCCAAAGTCGGCATCATCCGCGGTGCTAAAGGATGCCATTGAGACCGCTATTCGCGGCGATACATTCATGCCTGATGAAGCATGGAAGAGTGCGTCAGACAACAACACGCCGACATCCGGAAATCCGGACAATACGTCGATAAACCCATCCGAATTGCTGGGATCACGTCAGATCGAAGTCATCACGTTGATGGCAGAAGGCTGCTCGAACAAAGAGATCGGGCGCATCCTCAATATCAGCGAGAACACGGTCAAAACACACGTTCGCGCCATATTTCACCAGCTGGGCGTCACGCGCAGGACCGCGTGTATCAGCAAAGCACGGTCATACGGACTCGTCAGCTGACTCCGTTTGTTCTTGCATTCGATATGACAGACTCTTCAGCAACAACGCCCGCAGGGAAGAAGGATCGATAGGCTTGAACAGGATCTTCGTCTGTTCATGCTCTTCCGGCAACAACGGCATTCCGGGATCCCCTGTCATGAGGATCGCAAAGACAGTTTCGTTCAACTCCTGCCTGACGGTCTCAATGAGTTGGAGGCCGTCAGTGTTGTTTCCAAGACGATGATCGGCGATCACGACATCCGGTGTTGCATCCATGCGATCGAGAAAATCCACAATGCTGCCCTGGCCGCCCGTGCAGTAGACCTCACACCCCCAACTGGTCAGAACTTCCGACATGGAAAGGCGAATAGCCTCTTCATCATCCACAATCAGGACACGCAAGCTGCTGATGTGCTGCCTGTCATCCAAGTGGGGGTCCGGCGCCAGATCTGTGGCTCCGGCGCCTGCCCCTGACAGCGGAATGTCCAGTGTGACCGTCGTTCCTTTGCCGGGATCAGACTTCAGCTTTATGTCTAGGGACAGGAGCTGCGCTAGTCGCCTGACGATTGAAAGCCCCAGCCCCAACCCCTTGTTCCGATTGCGCTCGGGATTGCCCAGTTGAACATATTCACCAAACACAGACTCGATGGATTGGGCCGGGATGCCTATGCCGGTGTCGGCCACACAGAGGCGCGCGGACTCAGCATCCTGTGCAATTGTGACTGTGACAGTTCCTCCCGCTGGCGTGTACTTGATCGCATTGGACACAATGTTGCCGAGGATACGCGACAGCAAGGCGGCATCTGACTGGACGACGCATTCCTCACCTTCAAGAGAAAGCCGGAGTCCCAGTTCTTCAGCCTGGCCTTCGAAGTCCTGCATGACACGTTGCGCATGGTGCTTGAGCTCCACCGGCCCCAATGACGGCAGGACGGCACCTGCATCCAGTCTGTTGATTTCAACCAGACCATCAAGCAGCTGGCCAAGGCTGCGCCAGCTTAATGCGACCTTGTCAACGAGAGCGCGTGCCTCAGGGTCTTTTGTTTTTTCCCGAAGCGCAGAGATGTAGAAGCCCTGCGCATGGAGCGGTTGTGCCAGATCGTGACTGGTGGCTGCCAGAAAGCGGGTCTTTTCTTCATTCGCCTTTTGAACGGCATCGCGCTGACGTCGGAGTTCTTCTGTCAGTTCGACGTTGCGTTTTGCGGCAATGAGATCACGTGTGCCAATTTCGACGCGTGCGCTGACCGCCATGAAGAATGCGTAAGCAACCACAACACCAATGCCGTTGGCGTTCATGGGCCATGGCGTCGAGAACAGCACCCAGATCGCAAAAGGCAACATCGTCATGGTGGCAAGCGCCACATATGACCGCCGGAATGCCGATTGTGGCGAGATACCGCCCAGGGTGATGGTCACGACCATTACAACACCGGTGTACACGCTCATGGGAATGCCGGGGTCCGCCATCCAGGCGGCGCCGATGCCCCATACCGCTCCTGTTACGCCGGATATGAGTGTGTGCACCGCCAGATAAGTCGCCGCATTGTCTGGAACAACACCAGGCGGGGTAAACAAACGCGGCTGTAACAGGGTGACACCGATCATGCCAACGGCCACAACAAACCAGGTGACGGCTTCATAGGCACCGGCGACAAACGCCATGATTGCGGAAAACATGGCAACAAGTGTCAGCACGCTGACCGCAGAAGATTGGGCACGCTCATAGAGGAGCCGCGCCTGCTCCAGCTCCAGGGCACGCCGGTCAAGCGACAGGCGGTCTTCAGCCTCGGTAGCTGTATTGGTGGTCTGCGTCATGTCTCACCCTGGATCGACAGCGGTTGTGTGAGTTCTACCGCACCCCTTTTGTATCAGGGATGGGCGCTCCCGTGTCTGTCGAATGTTTCAAGGGAGAGAGGCTGTCAGCCGCCGGTCACAGACATGTGCCGCGGGACGGCAGGGGCACTGCCCGGTCGGTCAATCACAAAGTCATGTCCCTTGGGCTTGCGGGAAATGGCCTCGTCGATCGCCTCGGACAAGGCACTTTCCGGATGCGAACTGTTACGCATGACGGCCCGCAGGTCGGCATTGTCTTCCTGGCCAAGGCACATATAGAGCTGGCCGGTGCAAGTGAGACGCACGCGGTTGCAGCCTTCACAGAAATTGTGCGTGAGCGGCGTGATGAAACCCAGCTGGCCGCCTGTCTCCTCCACCCGGACATAGCGGGCCGGCCCGCCGGTGCGGTGCGCAAGTGGGGTCAGCTGCCACTTGGCCTCCAGGTTCTCCCGAACGATGCTGAGGGGAAGGTACTGGTCGAACCGGTCCTCACCGATTTCCCCCATGGGCATTGCCTCGATAATGGTGAAGTCATGACCTTCACCATGGGCCCACTCAATCATGTCTGATAGTTCGTGCGCATTGTCCTGCTTCAGGGCCACTGCGTTGATCTTGATCTGCATCCCCTCGTCATTTGCAGCCTTGATGCCGTCCAGAACGCCGGCAAGATCCCCGCCGCGGGTGACACGTGCGTATTTTTCAGGGATCAAACTGTCAATTGAGACATTGAGGCGGCGAACGCCTGCCTTGGCCAGTCGGGCGGCATGCTTTTTCAGCTGCGTCCCGTTGGTGGTAAGCGTCAGCTCATCAAGCGCACCGGACTTGAGATGCCTGGAAAGACTGTCGATGAGATTGAGAACATCGCGGCGAACCAGTGGTTCACCGCCCGTGATCCGCAGCTTTCTTATGCCCTTGGCGATGAACGTGCTTGAAAGAAGATCAAGCTCCTCAAGGGTGAGCAAGTCCTGCTTTGGCAGGAATGTCATCTTCTCCGCCATGCAATAGGTGCAGCGGAGGTCACATCTGTCCGTTACAGATAGGCGCAGATAGGTAACGCTGCGGCCAAAAGGATCAATCACTTTTCTTGGACCTCATGCAATCGGTTGCGGAACTCGTGCAACACCTGAGCTTACCCGGCATGACGTGCTTTGCACATTCCACCATGGCTTCAGGCACAGGGTCACACAACGTAGCCGTCTGGCCCTTGCGGACCAAAACACAAACCAGTGTGGGAACATGCCCCTAACGCGTCTGTTGTACCATTGTCCGTTCTATTTTAAAACCGACTGATCATAAGGTCTTGTACCTCGTCCAAAGGTCAACTCGTGAGCATCCAACATTGAAAGACCTGGCAGGGATCATTTTGGCTGGTGGCGGCAGCCAGCGCTTTGGCACCGATAAGGCCGCGGCCCTTCTTGATGGGTGCCCCATGATTGCACACGTGGCGAGCCGGCTCAGCTCACAGGTCCAAGACATTGCCCTCGCAGGCGCACAGCACTCATATGGATTGCCGTTTGAGCTTCTCGACGATGGGGTCCACGCAAACAAAGGCCCGTTGGCCGGCGTGGCGTCCGGACTTGGCTGGGCGGCCGGCAAGGGGTACTCACGCGTCGTCACAGTACCCTGCGACGTTCCAAGATTGCCCGGAAACCTGGTTTCACTTCTTCAGACAAACGACCCGTCACGGCCCGTCGCCCTGAAGACCGAACGCGGTGTTGAAGCTGCGTGCGCGATGTGGCCGGTGCGGCTCCTGCCACAAGTCATGCAGAAGCTTTCGACAGCAGGGTCGAACTCAATCATGGCAATGCTGGAGGCCGGGAACGCACAAACCATTCATGTATCGGATGAGGTGCTTGAAGGGTCCTTTGCCAACATCAACACGCCGGGAGACCTGGCCAAGCTCTAACCGAACGAACCTGCCAAGCGCCCATGAGCGCTTCCACCCCACCTGACCCATTGCCCATGCCTGAGCACCCGAATTGCCCGCTTCCGTATTGGGGTAGACGGGCCCTACGGGTGCATTCTTGCATTTGACACGCTTGTCTTTCTGTCATCTGCGTGACTCTAAAGATGCTTTTTGGGTTCACGCTGACGGTTCAGAATACGGAATATGCGTGTATTCTAGGTATTGGCACTCAGAAGTTGTTCCTGCCAGACCTCAAACAGCTTTCTGAAACTCGGGTCCACAGGGTCGTCAAGCTCGATGAGTTCAAGAAGGCTCAGATAGTCGGCTATTCGAACACGACGCCCCTCACGCTGGATCAGGCCGTCATGTTCCATCTGCTTCATCATCACGTTTATCTTTTGCCGTGAGCAGCCCAGGATTGCGGCTATTTCTTCTTGCGTGATGTCCAGCGGCCTGGTCGCAAAGCCACCAGATTCATTGTCTGTAAGATGCATGGTTGGCTGCATGTGATAGACCATGATCAAAGCAAGCTGACACTCCAGCGATGCCATCGTACGCACTTGCAGGCTGATGATATCCTGCTGGTACTGCTTGCCTATGAAGGCTGTAACCTGCTGCAGCAGTTGCAGGTCGTTGTCCACCACTTCCCGAAACGTCTTGCTTGGCACAAGAACGACCGAGCAGTCAGAACGTGCCGTGAGACCAAAGGGCACTCCCTGGCCACTCCATATTGAAGCAATCTTGAGCGGCCAACCCGGTCGTAGAACTGCCGTCATCATGTGCCGGCCGTTTACATAGGTCCGCTCGTTCAGGAGCGTCCCCTCAGCCAGGATCAAGAGCGCCCGAGTGGGCTCGCCAGCCGGAAGGACTGTCTCTCCTTTGGAAAACCGCCACATCTCCGCGGCGGCACACAACTCAGCCTGGACATGCTCTGGCCATTTGCCAAGCAACTCGGCCCGACGGATCGTTGCCGGGATAACTCCGTCTTTGTCCGCGACCCTTTTTCCCATGCGATAGACTCTTGCCTGACGGGCCGTAAGAAGTGAACTCCGCATTGCTTCCGGCATTTCGGAATCCAGCCGCTGACGTAGCCCAGACGAAACAAGGCGACCGGGGTGCCTTTCCGCAGCGGAAGCAACCATCCTCAACTAACAAGGGATTCCCACTTCTGCAACAGGGGTTTAAGCCAGCTCCAGTCCCTCGAGCTTTCCGGTCGCCCGCCACGCATCGAGGATTTCGAAGTACTTCACCGACCCCGCCCCATAGGCATTGTTCTGCTCACTGCGATCTGCCGGCTTGCCCTCGTTATTGTAGTAGCCTGGCGTGCATTCCTCGAGGAACTTGCGACGAAGTGCTGCGTTGTCGATGATTTCCTGCACCCAGGCGCTCTCGGCCTCTTCCGTAGGCTGAACAGTGCGGACCTGACGCTTGTTTGCTTCGTCAACCACATAGGCGATATGCGCAGCCTGCTCAATCAGCAGGTGCGGGTAGTTGGCAGTGAAGCCGGCCTGTGCGGGGCCCATGATAAAGACGTTCGGGAAATCACGGACGTTCATGCCGTAGAGGGTGCGCATTCCGTCTTCCCACTTCTTGGAAAGCGTCATGCCGTTGCGGCCCTTCAGGTCATAGCCCGCACGGCGGGTGTACTCCGTTCCCACCTCGAAACCCGTTGCATAGATCAGACAATCGATCTCATATTCTTTGCCATTGGCCCACACGGCATTTTCGGTGATGCGGTCAACACCTTTGCCGGCGGTGTCCACGAGTTCGACATTCGGGCGGTTGAACGCCTGCAGATACTCGTCATGGAAGCACGGACGCTTGCAGAACTGGCGGTACCAGGGCTTGAGGGATTCCGCCGTATCCGGATCCGCGATGATTTCATCAACCCGGGCGCGGACCTGTTCCATCTTCTTGAAGTCAGCCAGTTCCGCGAGGTCTGCAAGGTCCTTGGGCGACAGGTTCTTGTTGTCACCCTGGCTGGCAATGAAGAGCAGATTGCGGATGATGTCTGTCCAGCCGTCATTCACAAGGTCTTCTGCTGCAAATCCGCCGGAAACGAGAACATTGAAATTCTCCATCCTGTGCTTGTGCCAGCCCGGCTCCAGTGACTTCGCCCAGTCCTGATCGGTCGGGCGGTTGTTGCGTACATCAATGGACGACGGCGTGCGCTGGAAGACATAGAGCTGCTTGGCTCCCGCCGCGAGATGCGGCACGCACTGCACAGCGGTCGCGCCGGTGCCGATGATGCCGATGCGCTTGTCGCCGATCCTATCGAGGCCGCCTTCCGGCGCGCCGCCGGTATAGGCATAGTCCCAGCGGCTTGTATGGAACGAATGTCCCTTGAACGTCTCGACGCCGGGAATACCCGGCAGCTTTGGCCGATGCAGAGGACCATTTGACATGATCACGAACTGGGCGCGCATCTTGTCACCACGATTGGTTTCAATCACCCAGCGTGACGCATCTTCGTCCCACCACATGTCGGTGACTTCGGTCTGCAGGCAGGCATTGTCGTAGAGATCAAAGTGCCGCGCGATGCGCTGGCTGTGTTCAAGAATTTCTGACGCGCGGGAGTATTTTTCGGCAGGGATGAAGCCGGTTTCTTCCAGCAGCGGCAGATAGACATAGCTCTCGATGTCACAGGCGGCACCCGGGTAGCGGTTCCAGTACCAGGTGCCGCCAAAGTCTCCGCCCTTCTCAATCATGCGAAGGTCCTTGATGCCCGCCTTGCGCAACTCGGCGCCGGCGAGAAGGCCGCCGAAGCCACCGCCGATCACCGCCACCTGAACCTCGTCGGTCAGGGGCTCGCGGGTGAAGCCGGGTTCGACGTAAGGGTCTTCGAGATATTGCTCCAGTTCGCCGGTGACTTCGCGATACTGCTCATTGCCATCCGAGCGCAGGCGTTTGTCGCGCTCGATGCGGTATTTTTCGCGCAGGGCGTCGGAATCAAAATCCACCAGTTCTTTGGCTTCGGTCATGGCGCTGTCCTTGGTTTCCTCGAATGACTTTTTGTCACCCAATATAGCAAGGTTGCCTTACTTGACCAGTAAGTGTCTGGCTCTACGCCGTTTTTGCTTCGAAAAACGGCGGAACCCCTGCCGGAAAATCAATCCCGGCAGGGGTTCATTCGTCTGAAAGCGGCAAAAGAAGGCGGCTTACGATGCCTTCTTCTTGACGCGATAGGCATGCAGCAGCGGTTCCGTGTAGCCGCTGGGCTGCTCCGCGCCCTGATACACCAGCGCCTTGGCCGCTTCGAAAGCCAGACCATCGAACTTTGGTGCCATAGGCTCATAGGCAGCGTCGCCTGCATTCTGCTCGTCCACCTTGACGGCCATGCGTTCAAACGCGGCGTCGACCTGGGCCGGTGTGCAGATGCCATGCATCAGCCAGTTGGCCATGTGCTGGGAAGAGATGCGCAGTGTTGCACGGTCTTCCATCAGGCCGATGTCATTGATGTCCGGCACCTTGGAACAGCCGACGCCCTGGTCGATCCAGCGAACCACGTAGCCCAGAATACCCTGAGCATTGTTCTCGAGTTCACGTTCCACAACATCGGTCGGCCAGTTGGTGTCTCTGGCAAGCGGAACGGAAAGCAGCGGCTCAAGGGACGGAGTGCCGCGCTTGGCGATCTCGTCGCGCAGGCCGAACACTTCCACCTGATGATAGTGGATGGCGTGCAGGGTTGCCGCAGTTGGGCTTGGCACCCAGGCGGTGTTGGCGCCGGTCTTGGGGTGGCCAATCTTCTGCTCGAGCATGTCGCCCATGCGATCAGGCGCGGCCCACATGCCTTTGCCGATCTGCGCCTTGCCGGAGAGGCCGCATGCGAGGCCGATGGCGACATTGCGTTCTTCATAGGCCTGGATCCAGTCACTGGATTTCATGTCCGCCTTCAGGATCATCGGACCGGCTTTCATGCTGGTGTGCATTTCATCGCCGGTGCGGTCGAGGAAGCCCGTGTTGATGAACACGATACGCCCGGAGACTGACTTGATGCAGGCAGCCAGGTTGACGGAGGTCCGGCGTTCTTCGTCCATGACACCAACCTTGATGGTGCCACGGGCGAGGCCGATCAGATCTTCGACTGCAGCAAACAGGCGGTCCGTGAAAGCGACTTCATCGGGCCCGTGCATTTTTGGCTTCACGACATAGATGGAGCCGGCCGGGCTGTTGACGCGGCGACCATTGGGGCCCACGTCCTGCAGCGAGATGAGATTTGTGATGAGGGCGTCCATCACACCTTCAGGCGCCTGACTGCCATCTTCCAGAAGCACTGCTTCGGTTTTCATGAGATGGCCAACATTGCGGACCAGCAAGGTGCTGCGGCCCTGCAGGGTCTTGGCTTTGCCGTCAGGCGTGGTGATGTCTCTGTCAGCCGCAAGTTTGCGGGTCAGCGTCTTGCCGCCCTTGTCAAAGCTCTCAACCAGATCACCCTTCATCAGGCCGAGCCAGTTGGTGTAGGCGTCGATCTTGTCGGTGCAGTCGACAGCAGCAACCGAGTCTTCCAGGTCAACGATGGTCGTCAGGGCGGCTTCCATCAGGATGTCCGTGACGCCCGCCGGATCGGTGGACCCCACGTTTGTGGAACGGTCGATCAGAATTTCGACATGCAGGCCATTGTGCTTGAGAAGCACCGAGTCCGGATTGTCCGGCAGACCTGTGAAGCCTACGAACAGGGACGGGTCCTTGAGGGCCGGCGACAGGGCGCCACCTTCGACTTTGTAACCGGTCACATCCTTGTGGCTGCCGGACGCAAGTGGAGCAAACTCGTCCAGCAGGCTCTTGGCCTTGTCCACAACCTGGGCACCGCGCTCTTCGTCGTATCCAGGTCCCTTTGCTTCACCGGGAAGCGCATCCGTACCATAGAACGCATCATAGAGGCTGCCCCAGCGCGCGTTGGCGGCATTCAGCACAAAGCGGGCATTGAGGGACGGCACAACGAGCTGCGGACCGGCCATGGTGGCGATTTCGGGGTCCACGTTTTCTGTGGTGATGCTGAAGGGGGCCGGTTCTTCGACAAGGTAGCCGATGTCGCGCAGAAACGCTTCGTAGGCGGCATGGTCATTGATTGGTCCGGGATTGGCTTCATGCCAGGCATCAATCTTGGTCTGGAGTTCTTCCCGGACGGCCAGCAGCTTGTCATTTTCAGGGGAGAACGTCTTGAAGATTTCCGCCGCACCCTTCCAGAAGGCATTAGCGGCCACGCCGGACCCCGGAATGCACTTGCTTTCAACGAATTCGACCAGCGGAGCCGCGAAGCGAATGCCGTCCTTGTCGAGATATTCCATGTGTAACCCTCAAGCTTGCGTATGTGACAAAGCGGCAGTGATGTCCGCAGAGGAGCGGTACCGGTGAGTATTCTGCGGTTTCCGGATGGTTGCCCTGAGTTTCAAGGCTAGGCCCCTGACGAAAGAACACGCCATTAGGTGCGGGAATTACCCCATTGTGGGAGGTCGGGGCAAGGCCTGCGTCTAGATGGGCAACCGCTGGATCAGCCAGACACTGGCCACCGCGCCGATGCCATAGGTGACTGGCAGCTCGACGAGGCGCCGCGAGGCCAGCCGGGCCATCACGGCAAGCACCACGGAAGCCACAAGGACAAATAGAAGCTGGCCGGCCTCGACACCCAGATTGAACGCAAAAAGAGCGAGTAAAACCGCCCCATCCGGCAACCCGATTTCCTGCAGGGCGCCCGCAAATCCAAAGCCGTGCAACAGCCCAAAAGCAAACGCCACAAGCCAGGGTTTCCGCTCGGACAGACGGGGCACATGCCCCTCGCCGGCCATCGTTTTCAACACGCCTTCCCGGGCCAGAAAAACAATCGACAAGGCAATGACAGCCTCAACAGGCGCTCCGGGCAGACTTACCCACCCTGTGGCGGTCAGACCAAGGGTGAGCGAGTGGGCCACCGTGAAAGCGGTAATGGTCTCAACCAGACGCCGAACACCGGTGATGAGAAAAAGAAGTGCCAGAACGAAGAGTAGATGGTCGTACCCCAGCAGGATGTGCTCAAGGCCGAGCCAGAAATAGGTCCAACCTGCTCCACTGGCCTCGGGCCTGGCTTGCAACACAACTGTCGGCTCACCCGGCGTCGCTCGTGCTGCCTGGGTCTCGGCATTGAGAGTGGCGCGCACCAGTACATCCGTCAGCGTCCCATCGAGCCCTCCGAACTGGATGGGCCGGCCCGCCAGAGACGTCTCACATGACAGTGAGAAGCCGACAATGAGAGCTGCATTCTCAAGACGGCGTTCAGCGGCCCCTTCAATAGCGCAGCCGGGTGGGAACTGGGGTTCAACCGCCAAAGGCCTCCCCTGCCGCACGGGGACCTTCCACACCATGTCATAGGCTGACGTGGCGGTTTCCGCGATCTCAAGATATGCAGGCCGAAGCTCATGCGCTGATGCAGTTGAAGCAGACGCCAACAAGATGACGATCAGCGTTCCGACGTGGCGCAGAATGCGCCCGACTGCGGCACTCACTCTTCCATGCCTTCAATCCGGATGTCGTATTGTGCGCGCATGAAGGCAAAAGCATCCTCTTCCGCCGCAACACGCCCATTCGCCATCCAATCCCGCAAGACCTGGGGACGGGCCTCATCAAACGTCAATGGACGCTCCGGCGTCACTGCAGTGAGACGAACCAGATGCGTGCCGAGACCTGACTTGATGGGCCCGCTCCACTCACCTCTTGGACTGGCGGACAGGCCTTCAACAAAAACATCACCAAAGGTGCGCGACACCGCAGCTGTCGCCGACGACGTCATGGATGCGGGAAGACTGATCCTGTCACCAACATTCTCAGGATTTGCCCCTGCGCCAAGCTGCGCCAGCACCTCAGCGATACGCTCGTCGTCCTGGGCGGCTAAATAAACTTGCTCGAAGGTGAATGCGGCCGGCACCACATAGGTCTGTGGATGCTGCTCATACCAGGTCTCAAGCACCTCGCGCGAGGGTTGCTGATTGGAGGCATCCTCAACGACAAAAAACTCGAGCTTTTGTCTGAGCCGCCGGCGAATGACCTGATCATTGACGTCAAGGCCAAGCTTCAACGCTTCGCGATAGTAGACCTCATCCTTGATGTAATCCCGAACGCTGCCTTGCAATTCCTGATCCGTAGGCGGACGACCCCATGTACGTTCCCAAAGCAGTGCCAGTTGTTCCACCTTTTCAACTGACACAACGATGTGGTTGCTTTCACCGTCACTGCCGGACCACAGAGCATCAAGCGCAAAGATGAGTGCGCCTGCCGCAAGGAAATGCACCAGCGGTTCGCGCCACAGGTCTTTGATACTGAATGTCATCACACTCGCCTTGGAGTACTAAGCCGGAGGAGTATTAGGCCGGATCGTACCAGATCGGTGATGAGTAAGCGCGTTCCTGATTGATGAGTTCCGCGCCCTCCGGCAGGTCTGTGCCATACCGGACGGCGTCATACGCCGTCCAGCGTGGGGTCGGGATCTCAATCGTTCGCACATAATAGAATGCGCGCTGCGCGGAATCGAAATCCGGGTCCGTCCAGACGGTCCGCAGTTCCGGCGCACCGATGGTGTTTGTCCAGGTCGGGACAGACAGATCAACCGTGTTGCCCACTGCGCGAACTTTGCCGTCAGCATCGACCGCACGGTCACCTGACCACGCGACGTCATAGACCTGCTCCTGAGTGGCACCATCTGCATCCACCCAGCCTTTGATGATCTGCACCCGGTCAAGATTTGCCCCGTTCGGGTCCATCTGCGCATGAACCAGGAAGGACGGCGCCGCACCTTCGTCACATGATGCTACATCGCTGCCCATGGGAACGCCTTTGGCGTAGCCACGTGCTGCGAAGTCATCTGCGGTTGCGTCGGCAGCATCAAATTCGCAGCCGGCAAAGAACCGGAGTTTGATACGCGGGCCTGTCGTTGCGTACACCTCTTTGCGCATCATTGCGTCAAACAGAGCCTCGCGGGTGTTGTCAGTTGCCCAGACAGCTGCATATCCGGAAGCCAGATACTGCCAGCCCAAGCGGCGGATGCCGTCATTGCCGTCGCTCCCACGATCGGCGCGGGCTTTGCCAGGTTCCACGCCTGTATGCTTGCCGAAGAAATTGTCCGAGTCACCGGTGGCGAGGGACGTATGCGAGTCTGTGGACCCGATCATGCCAAACTTGAACGGGTTGACGCCTGTCTCCTGCTCAATCGCCAAACCGCGCTTAAGGGCTTCACGCACATAATCGCCTGAGAACATGTCAGGCGTCTTGTTGCCCATGACATTGAGATTGCCTTCATCCCAGCCTGCGTCGCCGTAAGAAGCAAATTCGTCGTTCGGTGAGAGGAAGGGGTGCGACTCGGAATCACCCTTGATCTGGGTGGCCTCGACGATCGGTTCCCAGCGTGCCCGTTTGGTTGCGTACTCCGCATCAATGGCTGCGCCCTCAAAATCCACCAGCGCGAACATGCGACCGTTGGACAGGTTCGAGTTATGGGGAATTGCCAAGACCTGGCCACCGGTGTTGGCTTCGTACTGCTCGAGCACCGCCCAAAGATCTTCGGGATCTTCGCTCATCGTCGATGAAAACGGGAAAACACTGTTGGTGATTTCAGGTCCGTCCCGGTACACCACCACACGGTGCAAATTGTCGCCCTTGGGCACCGACGTGTATTCGTACCCGACGAATGCCGTGAACTTCCCGGGCTCATTATATTGCTCGATGACGTCACCTCGGCTCTGCCAGAGGTTCTTGAGGATTGGCCCCATCACTTTGGGGTCACCCAGAAGCTCAGGGTTTGTCCCCCTTGTGTGACCATCGATGATCTCAATCGTTGCCTTGACGGATTCCTGCCCGCCCGCTTGCATCATCTTGCTCCAACGCGCGAGCGTGGGATCAACCATCAAGGCGGGATTGCCGTTGAAGATTTCACGGGTAACGCCAAGACCTTCTGCATGATCAGCAATAACCAGAAAGTCGAGTGGGCGGGACAGTTGCGCTTCAATGCCGGTCGTCGACGTTACCTTGTCGCCACGTGCAAACTTCAAAGCAGCTTCCGGTCCCAGACGTGCGCCGAACGCAAAGGCGTCAGCTGAGTCAGCGGTATGAAGGTGTGTGTCTCCCCAGTAGACCTCAGTGGGAAACGCCGTATCAGCTTGATCAGACTCAGTTGCCGCAACCGGGGTTGACGCCGGTGCCACATCAGATGGTGGTGTTTCAACAGCCGCCGCCGGCGGCGCTGAAGCATTTTCCACCGCCGCATCGCCCGTGTCCGTGTCCGTGTCACCGCAGGCTGCCAGTGCAAGCGCCGAACCTGCCACGACCATCAGCCGAAAATTCCAAGATGCCATTGTCGCCTCCCAGTCTGGTCTCTAACGGACCAATTTTTAATGACTCACACTAGACCCTCGCCGCCAACAATGAAAAGCCCCTGTTCGCCGTGTGGTTGCTGCGTTGACCTGATAACGGGGCGGACACTAGGTTGCGGCAATAAAAAACCAGCGACATGAGGGACCAAAGCCAATGGACGATCTGTTTGACCTGACCGACAAAATCGCCGTCATCACCGGCGGCTCCCGCGGTCTTGGGCGTCAGATGGCGCACGCATTTGCCAAGCGTGGAACTGACATCGTCATTGCCAGCCGAAAGCTGGAGGCATGTGAGGAGGTCGCTGAGGAGATCCGTGCATTGGGTCGCCGCGCCCTGCCTGTGGCGCTGGACGCATCCAAATGGGACGATGTGGATGCCTTCGCGGACAAGGTCTACGACGAATGGGGACGCATCGACATTCTTGTGAACAATGCAGGCAAGTCACCGGCGGTACCGTCACACGAGGTCACCGAGAAGCTTTTCGACATGGTGGTCAATCTCAACTTCAAGGGCCCGTTTCGCCTCGCCTCCAAAGTCGCACACCGTATGGCGGAGACGGGCGGGGGCGTGATCATCAATGTGTCGTCAAGCGGTGCGCTGGTGCCCCTGCCCTGGGCGGTTCCCTATTCCGGCGCCAAGGCGGCTCTCAACGCCATGACGGTTTCTCTGGCGCGGGAATACGGCCCGAGTGTCCGGGTCAACACGATTTCAGCAGGGCCCTTCCTGACCGATATCTCCAAGGCTTGGTCAGAAGAAGCGCGAGAGAAATCAGACAACTCACTGCAGCGCCCCGGCAAACCGGAAGAGATCGTGACAACGGCACTTTATCTGGCAAGCCCGGCATCGAGCTTTACGACCGGCGCGATTGTCCGTTGCGATGGCGGCATGGGCTAGTGCGGGGGTGTCACGCAGTCTTTGCTGCGGTAAGCCCAAGCTTCTCGACCATGGCTTCGCGAATTTCCACTTTGCGGATCTTGCCGGTCACTGTCATCGGCAGCTCGTCCACAAACTCGATGTATCGGGGAACCTTGTAGCGCGCGATCCTGCCATCGCAGAATTCCCCCACGTCGTCGGCTGACAGGCCTGCACCGGCCTTGAGCCGAATCCAGGCACAGACTTCTTCGCCATACCTGGCATCCGGCACACCAAGCACAGCGACGTCCTCGATGTCCGGATGGGTGAATAGAAACTCTTCGATTTCGCGCGGGTAGATGTTTTCACCGCCACGGATGATCATGTCCTTGATACGGCCCACAATATTGCCGTAACCCGCTTCATCGATGGTGGCGAGGTCGCCGGTGTGCATCCAGCCATCCTTGTCGAGGACGTCTGCCGTCTTCTCTTGATCACCCCAGTAGCCGATCATCACCGAATAGCCTTTGGTGCACAGTTCGCCCGGCACGCCCGGCTGTACCGTGTTGTCCTGCTCATCGACAATCTTGCATTCGATGTGGGGCAACACGCGGCCAATGGTTGAAACGCGGCGGTCTATCGGGTCGTCCCCTGTACTTTGAAAACTCACCGGCGACGTCTCTGTCATGCCATAGGCAATGGTGACGTCTTTCATATGCATGTCACCCACGACCTGCTTCATCACTTCAACGGGACAGGGCGACCCCGCCATACAGCCCGTGCGTAGGGAGGAAAGGTCGAAGGATGAGAAATCCGGCAGGCCCAGCTCGGCAATGAACATTGTCGGCACGCCATAGAGTCCGGTGCATTTTTCAGTTTCGATGGCCTTGAGTGTTTTTTCCGGATCGAACGTCGGCGCCGGATAGACCATGGCTGCGCCGTGGGTGAGGCACCCGAGATTGCCCATCACCATGCCGAAGCAATGATAAAGCGGCACCGGGATACACAGCCGGTCTCCCTCGCGCAGTCCTATGTTCCTGCCGACCGCATTGCCGTTGTTGAGAATGTTGCGGTGAGACAGGGTGGCGCCTTTCGGCAGTCCTGTTGTGCCGCTTGTGAACTGGATATTGATGGGGTCATCGGCTGCCAGCCCGGATGCGATGTCGCGAACGTTTTCAAGGTCAGTCGCATCGGGTGTCTGGCAGAGATCATCAAATGCGATCCAGCCAGACCGCGGCTCATCATCAATCAGCACAACATGCTTCAGATATGGCAGCGCGGCGGCGTCAAGGTCGGCTCCATTGGTCAGGCTGCGGATTTCAGGCGCAAGGTCCTCAACCATCGCGGCGTATTCGCACGTCTTGTAGGTCCGAGGACACACAAGCGTCTTGAGCCCGACTTTGTTGAGCGCGAACTCAAGCTCGAAAACTCTGTAGGCCGGATTGACGTTTACGAGGATGGCGCCGATCTGAGCCGTTGCAAACTGTGTCAGCGTCCACTCCGCCATGTTGGGAGCCCAAATGCCGACACGGTCGCCCTTGCGCACACCCAGCTTGTGGAACCCGGCTGCCAGCGCCTCGGACTTTTCCTTCAACTCGGAATATGTCCATCGGATGCCCTGATGAACGGAAACCACCGCATCCTGGTCAGGCCATTTGGTGGCGGCCTCCGTGAGAGCCTCAGGAATGGTGATCTCCAGAAGCGGTCGCGCCGTTGTTCCTGTGACATGTGCCTGGGACAGTGTGCTCATTCTTTTCAGCCTTCTTTGTTCTTATGCAGGCGGCATTCAATTTCCTGTGCCTGGTGCATGGCCTGTTGCACCTGCGTGTCAGCATAGTCCGCCGCGTGGGGATGCAAGGGGAGTTCAAGCTCGACCACGTCACCGTGCTGAACCTCCAGACGGCGGCTCTGAAACCGCTTGAGCAGTGACAGCATCTTACGGTTTTCACGCTGCACGGTCGCTGCGAATGTCCGAATGCCTTCGCGCTGCGCAAGCACCACAAGGATCGAAATCAGAAGCATTCCGAGCCCGCGGCGCTGATACTCATCTGCCACCGTGATGGCTATCTCGGCCTTGTCCGGATCATCTTCATCTCGGATGTATCGAGCCACCGCGGCCGGCACATCGTGGTCACCGCTGGTATCAAGCACCCCGATTGCTTCGTGATCGTGGTGGTCTATGTGGGTCAGGCGCTGCATCAGAACATCGGGGATGGTCTGCATGCCCGAGAGAAACCGGAAGTAGCGTGACTGCGGTGACAGATGATCAAAGCCCTCCGCAATCAGCTTGCTGTCTTCCGGGCGCACGCTTCTAATGCAGACAGGTGTTCCATCACGCAGCTGGAATGGGACAAACGACCCTTCATCATTCGCCATTGCTTTGTCCGGCATGAGCAACTCCTGCACAGGTCACGCATTGTGACCGCACACTCAAAAGTCTGTGGTCAATTCACCCAGATCGGGGACGACCATGCAAGCTCCGTCATTGTTGCAGGCACGTCTTGCGGCGGCGCGATGCCAAGCCGCAGGCTGTCGTAGGTTGACCACCTGCATGTTGGATTCTGGATAACACGCACATAGTAGAAGGCCCGCTGTCCCTCGACGAACTCCTCGTCAGTCCAGAGTGTCGAAAGTTCGGCTGCTCCTGTGTCGACATCATAAGCACAGTTGGACAGATCGACAGTTGCAGACGTGGATGGACATCTGTGTGTTTCGGCGTCCGGCTGGCGGTCACCGCTGCAAGCAATGTCCATGACCTTTTCATGGGTCTGGCCGTCCGTGATCCACCCCTTGATGATCTGAACCCTGTCGAGCGGTGCATCGATGGGGTCCTTGAGTGCCTGAACAAAAAAGGATGGCTTCTTGCTTGCCTGACCCTCAAGGGTCCCACCCATGGGGACACCGGATGCGTATGCGGTCTCGATCTGCTGTGGCGACGATGTCAGGTCACTCGTGTAGTCGAGGCCTGCAAAGAACCGGAGCCGGATCCTTGTGCCGCTGGTGGCATAGACCTCCTTCCGCTGCATAGCCTCAAACAAAGCGTCTCGGGTGTTTTCCTTTGCCCAGATCGCTGCCAGACCGCCCGGATTGCGTGTGAGTGGGTTCCTGCCGCCGCGGCTTGGTGTGACCCGTGTTTTGGCTGATCCGGTAAAGACACCAGACGGCCCCCGATAGTCCCATTCTTCGGCATCACCGGGGTTGGAGTTATGGGTGTCTGTGCTGCCAATCAGGCCAACCTGTAGCGGATTGAAGCCAAGCTCTTCGTCCAGCTCCAGGCCCTTCTTGAGACCGTCGCGCACCATGGATGTCGGCTGGATACACTCGATTTCATCAGCGCTCTCGCAGCGCGGCAGAAACTGCTCGATACCGCATTCCTCGTCCGTGGTGCCAACACCCAGACTACATTCGGAGTTTCCCTTGATCTGAAACATCTCCACCAGCGGCTCGAGCCTGCCGCGTGTGGCCCAGTCCTCCGCGCTGTAGATGTCGCCATCAATTGTTCGACCCGCGAATGCAAGGCCCCATGATTTGTTGGGGTTGTGAGGGATCGTGAGAAACTCGCACTCCCCCTTGCAGCCGGCTTCCAGTTGTTCCCAGAGATCAAACTCGCTCAGGGCATCAAAGGCGGATATGGCACGCGCCGGGACATCACTGTTCCTGAAGATCACGTTGCGATGGATCTTCCCGGTGCCGGGCAGCGGTGGCGAATACTCATAGCCGGCAAATGTCGTGAATCGGCCGGGCTCGTTGTGCTGTTCTGCGACTTCCACAATGTGGGCCCAGGTCGCCTCCATAAACCGGGCTTCCTTTGCAGGGTCCTGAACCGCGTTTGTAAAACCGGACACCGGTGGGCGCTGTGTACCCTGGTCGCGCAATTCCAGAAAAAGCTGTGCGCTGGGTTGTTCATTGTTCGCGCACAGTGTCCTGGTTGCCTCATTTATGTCGGGGTCCGCACAGGCCTCAGCCATCCCGAATCCTTCCGCATGATCAGTGATCGCGGCGAAATCGAGCGGGCGCGACAGCTGCATCAATTCACCGGCGGGGCTTTCCACAGCCTCACCCTTGGCAAACCGATAGGACTGATCAACAGATAGACGATTGCCGAACAGATACGCGTCAAATGACAGCCGGGAATGGGTATGCAGTTCACCGAAATAGACATTCCGCAGGTCACTTGCCGGCGGATACACTGCCGGCTGAAATGCCGGCTGGTGGAAGGCATCTTCATTCTGCGCCGCTATGTCGGCGCGCATCTGAGCAATATCTTCCTCAGACACGAGTGGGGCCTGCAGGTATGACCGCACGACGAAGTAGCCAACAACGATGATGGCCAGCACCACAAGACCGAACACACCTACTTTTTGTGACCTGCGCATAAGCTCCCCCTTATCGACCATGCCTGTTGTCGGCTGGCGCTGACATCATACATGCAAAAACCCCACTTCCAGCACTCGAGACAGAACAGAAGTTCGATCGCTGGATGTGCTACCATTGGGTGACCTTTCAACATGGCCCGCACATGACCAGTTTTACCCATCCTGAAGACGTCTTCTCATTTCTGTCCAAGGCCCAAGCAACTCCAGCCAAAACGGCACTTGTTGTTGTGACCGAGACTGTCGGTGGCGGTTTGCGTGCGCCGGGCGCACTGATGGCTGTTGATGAAACCGGGGCGTTTGCCGGGTATGTGTCCAATGGGTGCGTCGATGCCGACGTGGTGCTGAATGCGCAACAGGCCATGCAGGACGGATCGGCGCGTCACCTCACCTATGGGGCCGGCTCGCCTTTCCTGGACATCCGGCTGCCCTGTGGCGGCAGCCTCAACATGATTGTCGTGCCGTCCCCCGACCCGGACATCATCCAGTCCGTTGCAAAGAGCCTGGACGCACGCACGCCGGTTGGCATCAATGTATCGGAAGACGGCTTATCTATCCCGGCAGGCGTGCCTGATGAAACGGTATGGGACGGGAAGACCCTTCAGCTTCGTATTGTGCCCAAACTCCGCTTGAGGCTTGCAGGACGCGGAGAGGAACTGGTCGCCCTTGGCCGATTGGCCCAGGCTGCAGATTTCAGCGTAGTGGCCCAAACACCTGATGATGTGACTTTGGCGCGCGCGCAGGCTGCGGAGATGACCTGCCAGACACTGACAACACCCCTCGCCCTCCCAACACTCACAGATGATGAATGGACGGCATTCGTCCTGGTATTTCATGATCAGGACTGGGAAATCCCGCTTATCCAGCAGACGCTTGCCGGTCCTGCCTTCTGGCTCGGCGCTGTCGGCAGCCATCGTACCCATCAGGTCCGCTGTGAGGCACTACGAGATGCCGGTGTCTCCAAGGCAGACATCCGACGACTACAAGGGCCTATTGGGCTTATTCCACGAACCCGTGACGCGTCGATGCTTGCCGTGTCAACACTGGCTGAAATCGCTGCTGCGTATAAGGACCTCGAAGCGTGACGCTGGAGAGAACGGCGGCGGTCATTCTTGCAAGCGGTCTGTCACGAAGGTTCGGGTCGAATGACAAGCTTCTGGCTCCCCTCAGGGGAGCTCCTGTCGCATCACATGTAGCAGAAACTGTCGCACAGATGCCGTTTCACACGGCCATTGCTGTGGTGCCGGCGGACAATGCCTCCCTCGCAGATGTTTTTGAGGCAAAGGGCATCATGCCGGTACACAATCCTTCAGCAGCGGAGGGTCAGGGTGCGTCTCTTGCTCTGGGGATAGCGCAGATCCAGCGCCTTCAGGTGGACGCTGCATTGGTTCTGCTGGCTGACATGCCGTTTGTGACGGAGGGTCATCTCAGGGCACTCGTCTCAAGCCTCAAGACCTCGGACGCTGTTGCCAGCATGGCAAACAGCATTCAGCAACCACCGATCCTTTTTCGTGCCGATACCTTCCCTGCGCTTGCGTCTCTTGGAGGCGACAAAGGCGGCAAAGCACTCCTTAGAGAACTTGAGGATGTTGTAGATGTGGCGCTGCCTGCATCTGAAGCCATCGACATAGATACGCCGAAGATACTCTCCCGGCTGCAAGGCACATCTTCAGCCTGCTGCGGGACACGGCGCTCCTGAATTTGCCCAGTTGCGCAGGAAGTCGGCCAATTCCGCAGAGCTATAGGGTGCGGGTTCCCGCCCCGGCCCGGGTGCCCACCCCCACTGTACGAGATCGTCCGAGCTCACATGTTCGACAACCTGTTCGAGTGAGCGGTCGCCATTGCGAGCGGGGTCCTTTATCTGCTCACAGATGTCACGGGAACTCTTCTCCCACCAGACCATTTCCACCGGAGCAAGTTCCCAGTGCGGCGCACCCGGCGCGCCTTTGGGAAATGGCAGGTTGCTGACGCCATGACATGAGGTGCACGGAAGACCCGCAGCTTTCTTGCGCGTATCATCTGCAATGATGTTCATGCCGTGATACTGCGCTTTAGCGCCGTAGCTTGGGCCGGACCACCTTGGCCGGTTGTCATCAGGCACATGACAATTGACGCAGCGCGGGTGGGAAAAGACCTCAAAGGCCTTTTCCCATGCTTCAAGCCCGGCGACTTCGGACGGTTGCGTCCGTGCGCCTGACGAAGAGACCGCAAGCATCGCCACCGCCGCGCATGCGATCAAGGCACCAAACGTCAGGACACGGATTGCCATTCTGCTTCCTAAACCGAGAAGGACTGCCCTGCCAGCGGCAGCTTGCGGGTGCGAATGCCGGTTGCATTGAAAACGGCATTTGCCACCGCAGGCGCGATGGGTGGTGTGCCAGGCTCGCCACCACCGCCAATGTCGTCCGGATTTCCGTTGATGATCTCAACAACAATTTCAGGGGACTCGTACATGCGCAGCATCTGGTAATCGTGGAAATTGCTTTGTTCCACGGCACCGTTCTTGATGCTGATTTCGCCATAGAGGGCCGCAGTCAAGCCGTAGATGATGCCGCCTTCCATCTGCGCGGCAAAACCATCCGGGTTCATCACAAAGCCCGCGTCGGCGCAGCAGTAGACTTTCTTCACAGACGGCGAGCCGCTGCTCATGTCCACGTCCGCCACCATTGCGACAATCGTGTTGAATGAGCGCACAAGTGCGACACCGCGACCATGATTGGCCGGCATGGAACTGCCCCAGTTGGACATCTCAGCCGCCTTCTTGAGCACCGCCGCAAAGCGCGGAGAGTTATCAAGCATGGACAGGCGGAATTCCAGTGGGTCCTTGCCGGCAGCGTGTGCCATTTCATCGACAAATGATTCAACGAAGAAGCCGTGCTGGCTATGGTCCACTGAGCGCCATGCCCAGAATGGTAGCGGGAGTTCGGCATCGTTCACCGCACGAATGCGCTGGGAGCCAATGTCATAGTAAGGCACGAATGCCGCGTCAGCAGGGTCATTGTGGAACAGGAAGATATTGTCCCAGCTG